>Ga0247611_10010622_pt1 | contig 10784 bp, 5 predicted proteins | sample 177DNAGHGhighgp2_FD_192422 | JGI IMG/M metagenome (GOLD analysis project Ga0247611, IMG submission 192422) | Sheep rumen microbial communities from Palmerston North, Manawatu-Wanganui, New Zealand - 1770 DNA GHGhigh gp2 | ecosystem: Host-associated > Mammals > Digestive system > Stomach > Rumen ... | reverse complement strand
TGTGCCGAAACGGTCAGGGTCAGCACAGCCGATAGGAGGGTCATCAATAATTTCTTCATTATCATTTTGTCTTTAGTTATTAAATATGATTTTGCTGCAAAAGTAGCAATTTCCTTTCTGAAAAAATATAATTTATGATACAAACATTGCGAAAAATCGTTCATTGCAACAAAAATCGCAGCATTTGCAATGAAAAAAGTCCACTCACCATTTTTTCGGCATTGAGTGGACTTTCAAAATTACTAACTAAAATCTGCTAAAAATGAGAATCACTTCTTTCTCTTATTGCCAGCTGACCTTGACATCGCTCACGTAAACAGTGCCCCCGTAGTTGTTGACGCTCCAGCAATTCTTCTGTATGCCGTAGATGCGCTGGGTGTAGCACACCTTGTCGTTGACGTACATCACCATGACGGAATTGTCGGTGTAGATGTCTATCTTGTAGGTGTTGTCTGACGGGCGGTCAAAACCATAACTGTCGATGCCGTTGACGAAGCCTTTGCCATACACCGGCACCTGTTTCTCCACATCGTCCTCAACGACGGTAATCATGCGGTGACCCTCCTGTTCGAAGTTCACTTTTCGCCAGTTCTCGTTCTCAGGATTGAATACCATGGTGTAGTAGTACTGTGCATCTGTACTACGTACCAGTGAAATACCGAATTTGTCCCAGTTGTTGGATGTCTTCACCGTCAGCGAGATATGGTTGTGGGCACTCAGACGGTTGTACATTACATAGGCATCGTCGCCTGTCAGTGTGCCGTCGGTGTATCCCTTGCTGTCCATCACGCTGACTGTCTGGGGCTGGTTGTACTTGGCAGCCATAGCGGGCACGGGCACCAGCACCAGTGTGCCGTCTTCGTTCTGCTTTACCTTGTGGCAGACAAGCGCGCCTGACCAGTTAGGCTCGTCGCCGTCTTGCTCGCCACCCACATTGATGTTTCGCTCGTCAATGTCGCCACCAGAACGGAAGGGACACCAGCCCCAGATGAAGCGGTCGGTGCCGTTGGAGGCTGTCTTTCCGGCATAGAAGGCACGGCTGTCGAGCACACCCTCACGACCGTCCTGCGGCCAGCGCGGGCCCTGGTTGAAGCAGTTCTTCAGGTCGTCCCAGCTGTTGCCTACCATATACTTGACCTTGCGGCTCCAAGGGGTACGGAACGACTCGCTGTAGACCAGATACCAGTAGTTGCCCATCTTGAAGATGTCGGGGCACTCGAGCATGCGGTCCCAAATCATGTTGAACATGCCCACGTGCTCCCAGTTCTTCATGTCGGAAGACTTGAACTCGGCGAACTTCGGGTCGCCGCCCCATACGGGATAGGTGGAGATGACCATGTGGTACTGTCCGTCGTCGGTCTGGAAGATCTGCGGGTCGCGGAAGTCGTTGCCAGAGTATCCGAAATCAGGACCGTTGAGTGCCCAGAGGTTGTCCTTGGTCCAGGTCTTGAAGTCGCTCGATGTGGCACGCATCACTACTTCGCGGTTCTTGCAGTTGCCGTTATGTCCGGTATAGTAGACATAGTACAGGCCGTCCTTCTCGCTATAGTAGCAGCAGCCAGTACCCAGAGCAGCATCCTGCTGGTAGTCGTTGTCACCAAAGGGGATGATCTCGCCCAGCGATGTGTAATGGCAGCCGTCGGTGGTCTGTACGGCCCAAATGGGGTGGAAGCGCTTATCCATATTGTTGTCGTACTCTTGCAGGTAGAGCACCTTGAAGTTGCCTGCCTTCTGGTCGTAGAAGGGCATGGGGTCGCCAACACGTCCGATGGCGGGGGTATAGTAAGTGGAGAACCCACGCTCGTCGGTGGGGACGAAACGCTGCGTGGTGCCTGCCCAGTCCTTGGCGGGGTCGCCGTCGACCTTGTTGTCGCTGCAGGCTGTCAGGGTTGCGGAAATACCGCAACACACCTGACAAGCGAGGATAATATTGAAAATCTTAGTCTTCATAATTACTGTTTTTAATTTCTTATTATATTATTTCCCCACGTATTTGTAAGCATTGAGCAGGATGGTGCCCATGTTGTTGTGGTAGTTAGAGGTGTAGGGTGTCGGCGAGTTCCAGTCGAGTACACCAGAGCCGAGACAGATGATGCCTCCATGCCCGAAGGTGCCGTTGGCAGCCTTCAGTTCCCATGACGAAACATTGCCGTCGCCGCCCAGGGCGCGTCCGCCAGTCTTAGCCTCGACAGCCTCCTTGTCGGGATAGTCGCCCCAGAATCCGTACTGTGAAGTAGTGTTACAGATGGTGTAGCCCTCGTCGAGTGTGATGATGCGGTCGTCGCCCAGTCCCGGTGAGCGCTTCAGACCCTGCCATAGCGGGTGAGCAATGTCATAGACTCTGTAGGTCCAAGGATCGGCACCCATCAGGTCGGAACCCTCGCCGTCGGTACCCCATACATTATTGGGATAAGCATCCTCAGGCATCGCACCCAGAGCAATGGCATAGTTGACAGCCGAGCGGCCCAGTACAAAGCCGACACCGCGGTCTCTCAGTTCCTTCATCTTGGAGAGGGCTGTCATGGCCTTCTTCTCTGCATCCACGAAACCGTTGTAGGTGCCATAGGGTGTGCAGTGACGGTGGAAGAATACAAACTCTACCTCGTCGAGTGACATGTTGTCGCTGATGATGTCGTCCCATGATACGTATGCTGCACCGGGAATGTTACCAGTGAGCCACTTGGCAGCGGCCTTCTCCTCGGGGTTCAGCAGTTCCACGTTCTCAGCCTCGCCGACGAAGATAGCTACGGGATTCTGGATGAGCGTTACATATACGGTGTAAGTGTTGGTTGCCGTGTTGTCGGTAATCACAATCTCCACAGGTTCGGTGAAGTTGACCTTTGTGCCGCTGGCGGGACTGCACACGGCATCCTCGCTGACTACGGCCTCGAAAGTGGCATTCGACAGGTCGATGCCGCTGTTGCCGGTAACGGATACTGTGATGGTCTTGGCATTCTGGTCAATGGCTCCTTTGACACCCTCCAGAATGAACGATGACATGACAGCCTCGTCGTTGCGAACAGAAATCTGATAGTCCATCTGCAGGTCGCCGTTCCTGACTTGCAGGCTCTTGGCACCGTCCAGATTCAGACGGTCGCCCACCTTGAAGTTGGCAGTAGCACCTGGCGAAAGCTTCAGACTGGTAATCTCCATATTGTCTTTGGTGGAGAAGTTGACGGGCACCTTCACCTTGAGCAGGCGTTTCTCCAGATTGACGGTAGCCGTGTACTGCCCGTTCAGCACCAACTCTTCAACCAGACAGGAACCGCTAAGTTGCATGTCGCTGGTGTGGTCTTTGTTGCAGGCGGTGAGCACTGCTGCTATGCCGCAGCATACCAACCCTGCAAAGAATATATTCTTTATCTTGATAGTCATAATTCTTATTTTTATTTAAGTTTATAAGTACCTAAGTTGTTGAGTTCTCAACTCTCAACTGTCAACTCTTGCCTCATCACCACTGTCCGCAGTTCTGCTGGTAGTGTCCGTTGGCAGCCTTGTACTGCTCGTCGGGGATGGGCAAGTACTCGTTCTTGTTGGCAGTGAAGGAAGAACCTGCCAGGAAGTTCATCTTGGCTCCCTCCTCTGTATAGAACTTGTTGATAACCGTAGCGGCATCTCCCCAGCGCACGAGGTCGAAGAAGCGCTCCGACTCCATGGCCAGCTCTAAGCGGCGCTCCATCTTCACTATTTTCAAAGCTTCGTCCTTGCCGTAGCTGCCGTTATACTTGTTGACGGCATAGTGTACATTGTACTTGACTGCATAGTTGGACACGATACTGTTCTTAATCATTCCGCTGGCACGTTCGCGCACCTGGTTGACCAGTTGGATGGCCTCCTGCGTATTGCCCAACTGAGCCTGTGCCTCGGCACGCATCAACAGCACGTCGGCATAGCGGAACACGATGCGGTTCATCGATGTTGCCCACTGGTTGTCACAGTTGAAGAGATAGATGTCGGTCAGTGCGGGGTCTACGTTCTGCTTCAGCGAGACGTTCCATCCGTACATGCCACTACCAGCGCGGCTCCAGGTGTTGCTCTTCTCTATCATGAAGTTGGAGTTGAACATATACGGAGTGCCTGGCACGCCGACGGTGACGAACAGACGGGGGTCTACAGTCTCGTTGTTGCCAACCTCATAGTCGGTAGTCGGGGCATTGTCCAAGAAGGGCAGGCCATCGCTATTGGTGCGGTAGGCGTTCACTAGGCTGTGAGAAGGCTTGTAGAAGTCGTTGCCAGAGTCGTGCACCTTGGGGATGCAGGGTACAATCAGACGGTTGGCAAAGTTCAGGTTGCCCCATGTGGTACCGTCGTTGCGTGAATACTGGATAGCCCAGAGGCTCTCCTTGCCGTTCTCGTAGGCCTCCTCGGGACGGAAGTTATTGTGCAGGTCGCTCTCCAGTCCGTAGCCGGCACCGGTATAGATGGCCGGTGTGGTGTACTCCAGCACTTTCTGCAGTTCCTCGTTATTGATGCTGGTCACCTGGTTGGTATTGGCATCGTCCTGATGGTAGGCCTTGTAGAGGTAGACCTTTGCCAGAAAGGCAGCGGCGGCAGCCTTGGTGGGACGGCCCTTGTCGGTCTGCTGTGTGGGCAGTACGCGGTAGGCATCCTCCAAGTCGTTGATAATCTGCTGCCAGCCCTCGTCGTTGGTATATTCCGTGTTCGAAAGGTTGTTATAGTCGTCCTCAGTCATGTCCTGCTTGTTGACAAAGGGAATTTTCTTGAACAGGCGCTTCAGCTGGAAGTGGCCGTAGGCACGCAGGAACTTCATCTCGGCCGTACGCTGCTGGATGGTAGCATCCTCCTGATTGGCTACGGCCAGCATGTCGAGCGACAGCGATACGCGTGAGAGATACTTATACAACTTGTTCCAAATAGAGGAGAACGGCCAGTCCTGGGTCATCACGCCCGTGCCTTTCTCTAGGCGGTGGAAGGGTTCACCGTCTGAGAAGGAGGCTCCGCCCACGTAGGCATCGTCTGAACGGGTGTCGTAGTTCCACAGCGAGAACGACGAGTTCATGTCTTCGATGGCCAGCAGTCCAGAGTAGGCCGAAGTCAGCACATCGTCAATATATTTGGGGTCTTTCACCTGATCCTGTGTCAATGTGGCCTGAGGCTTCTGCTCATCCAGGAAATTGCTGCAAGAGGCAAGCATACAGACACCGCAGATGATATATATAATCTTTGCTTTCATAATAGTATTGTATGTTTTAGAATGAAACGTTTAAGCCAAATGTCAGGTTTAGAGGTATCGGATAATTGAATCCAGGGTTCTCCGGGTCTGAGCCTGTGAACTTGCCGCTCTTGATGGTCAGCAGGTTCTGGGCCGAGAGATAGACGCGCAGGCGGTCCAGATGCAACTTGTCTGTAAAGCCTTTTGGGATGTTATATCCCAGCTGGATGGTGCGCAGCTTGGCAAACGATCCGTTTTCAATATAATAGGTAGAGAGTCGGCCTTCGTTGTTGGTGTCGGCAGTAGTCAGTGCTGGGATGTCGCTGCCGGGATTGGCTGGGCTCCATGCGTTCAGCACGCGGGTGCCTTTGTTCAGGTAGGGCACATTGACTGTAGAGTTAGCCCAGAAGTCGGTGCGAGCCTTGAATCCATGGGTGTTGACATCGACACCCTGCACACCCTGCCAGAACATGGTGAAGTCGAAGTTCTTGTACTGCAGGTAGATGTTCAGACCCCATGAGAACTTAGGAGTCGGGTCGAAAATCCAGGTCTGGTCGTCCTCGGTGATGTAGCCGTCGCCATTCAGGTCCTTATAGCGGATGCGGCCCAGTCCGGCTCCTTGCTGTATGGCATGGTTGTCAATCTCCTCCTGACTTTTGAAGAGTCCGTCGGCTACATAGCCCACTAGCGAGCCCTTCGAGTTGCCAATGACGCTCAGCTTGCTGTTGCCGCCGAACTTACCGTTGGCTATCACCGTCTCGGGCAGCTTGGTAATCTCATTGCGATAGAGGCTGATGTTGCCATTGACATCCCAGGAGAAGCCGTTCTGCAGCTTGTGGCGATAGCCCAGCGAGAACTCCCAGCCGGTGTTCTTCATCTCACCGGCATTGATCCACTGTCCGCTACCCTCACCCATCGAGGCGATACCCTCCATGAAGAGCAGGATGTCGGTGGTCTTCTTGTAGAACCAGTCGACACTACCGTAAATCTCGTTGCGCAGCAAGGCGAAGTCGAGACCGATGTTGTGCTGCATCGTGGTCTCCCACTTGATGTCCTCGTTGCCGCGCTGCGAGCGCACATAACCTGTAGGGATGGCCGAACCGCCATTCGTGCCTTTGATGTCGTAGGCAGAACCAGCCTGGTTCTCGTCCCAGATGTTGCCCGAAACCAGTGCCTGATAGAGCGTATAGCGGGCAGTATTGTCGATGGCCTGGTTACCGGTCTGACCCCATGAGTAGCGCAGCTTCAGGTCGTCGAGCCAGGTGCTGGTCTTCTGCATAAACTTCTCCTGCGTGATGCGCCAACCGGCAGAGACAGAGGGGAAGGTACCATACTGTTTGTTCTCGCCGAAACGGCTCGAACCGTCGTGACGGATGGTCAGCGAGGCCATATACTTGTCGTCGTAAGTGTAGTTCACCTTACCAAAGTAAGAAACCAGCGAGTATCCGTTGCCGAAGCCCTGTGCTATCTGTCGTCCTGTACCTGCCGACGGCCACATATAGTCGGTGTTCAGAATAGCCAGCTCGTAACGCTGTGCGTCGCTCATATTGTAGTTCTGGCGGTTCACCTCCACACCTATCATGGCATCTCCGCGATGCTTGTCTTTCTCGAGGTTGTAGGTGGCAATGGCATTCCACATCCAGTTCATCCAATGCTCTTGCTTGCTCTCGGCAGCAGTGTCGGTACGCTTCATCTTACCGTTGATAATGGGATAGAGGAAGAAGCGCTGCTGCTTCTGCGTATAGTCCATACCCAGGGTGGTGCGCACGGTGAAGTTCTTGAACGGGGTGATGCTCAGGTGGGCATCACCGAACATACGCCACTGTGTGTATTCGTTATCCTTGTTGTTATGGAGCATGCTCAGCGGGTTCTCGCGCTCCGAATAGGCGCCGAGGGCCTGTGCATACTCACCATTCTCAGCATAGATGGGGAAGTTGGGGTTGAACTCCAGGGCATTCTCTAATATACCACCGGGAGCAGCTGTACCCTTGGTGCGGTTCACAGTGAAGTTCTCGCCGATGGTCACCATGCCGTCGAACAACTTGTAGTCGGCATTGGCACGGCCCGACAGGCGGCTGAAGTGTGAGTCCTTGATGGTACCCATATTGTCGTAGTAGCCCACGGAGAAGAAAGAGTGACCCTTCTCGTTGCCGTTGCTCACCGACAGGTTGTACTGCTGTACTACACCCGTGCGGGTAATCTCCTTGAACCAGTCGGTATCCGACGAGCGTACCGAGGCACCTTCGTCCAGGAACATATTCATTGAGAGGCTGTTCAGCACGGGGATGCCTTGCTGATTATAGCTCCAGTCAAAGTTGTAGCCCAGGTTATTGTTGTTGGGGTTCAGACCGTCGTTCACGCTGGCCTGCCAGAAAGCGCGGCCCCATTCTTTGGCATTCATCGTCTCAATCTTGTTGGTATAGAACGAAGCGGCCACCGAGGTGTCGAAGTTCACCTTCACCTTGCCGTCCTTGCCCTTCTTGGTGGTGATGATGATCACACCGTTGGCAGCACGGCTACCATAGATAGAGGCCGATGCAGCATCCTTCAGCACCTGGATGCTCTCGATGTCGTTGCCGTTCAGTTCGTGCATTCCCGACTGAGTGGGCACACCGTCGATAATGTAGAGCGGGTCTACACCTGAGTTCAGCGTACCTTCACCACGGATACGCACCGTAGCAGCGCCCTCCAGATTACCGTCGGCCTGGATGTTCATGCCTGGTACACGACCTTGCAGAGCCTTCATGGGGTTGTTCTCGTTCTGCTTGGCCAGCTCGGCTACGCTCACCACGCTTACCGCACCCGTCAAGTCGGCCTTTCGCTGTGTGGTATAACCGGTCACCACGACCTCGTTCAACGAGAGTGCGTCTTCTTTCAGCTCAACGGTCATGCCGTTCTGGGCTGGCAGTTCCAAGGTCTGGTAGCCAATGTACGAGAACACTAGCATTGTTCCAGGCTGTACCTTTAGCTTGAAGTTACCGTCGAAGTCGGTCACCGTACCATTGGTTGTCCCCTTCTCCATGACGGTAGCACCGATGACCGGCCCCATAGCATCGGTCACCGTACCCGTAATCTCCTGTTGCGCGCACATTATAATATGTGCACTCAGCAGCAGGAAACTCAGAATGATTCTTTTCGTCTGTTTCATTTGCTTTTTAGTTTGGTTAGTACTCTTGTTCGTTAAAATTTTGCCACAAAAGTACAAAAATAAAGGCCAAACGACTAACAAATATCGTTCAGCCCCTAAAAAATATGTTTCATGGAACAATTGTTGACTATTATGTCTGATTCGTAGACTCTCGCAATTCCGTGGGATACTTGCCGTACTGTTGCTTGAAGCATTTGCTGAAGTAGCCTGGCGTGCCAAATCCCACCTCATAGGCCACTTCCTGAACGGTCTTGTTGGTCGAACAGAGCAACACGTAACCCTGCTGCAGGCGCATCTGTCGCAACAGCTCTATGGGCGAGAGACCTGTCAGTGCCTTCACCTTGCGGTACAGCTGTACTCGGCTCAGTCCTACCGTCTCACCCAGTTCCTCCATCTTCAGGTTGGGGTTCGACATGTTCTGGCGGATAGCCTCGTTCAGGGTCTCGGCAAAGATGGTGTCCTGCGAGCGCACCTCGGTATTTTCCACTTTCGGGTCTACAAACACCTGTCGAAGTGTACGGCCGTCACTGTTGGTAAAGAACAGCGTTTCCTCCATGTTCAGTGCCTGACGCTGGCGGATGGCCCTGCGCGCCAGCACATATGCCCGCCATATCAGTAAGACGGCCACCACCAGCAACACGATGAGCACGATGCTGGCCCATAGCGCCTTATGCTGTGTGTTGTAGAGGCCAAGATAGTCTTCCAGCTTGTCCTGTATGGTTACCAGGTTCTGGTTCTGTTTCATTAGCTCGGCGGTCGTGGTGGCAATGGACCACGCATTCTCGCGCACCACCAGAATGCCCTGTATCGGATTGTCGTGCTTATAGGGATTGCCGGTCAGAATGTCCAGTGCAAGGCGTACAATCTCATAGCCGTGTGTGGGATAGACATAGCTGGCTGTCTGATGCCCCAGCTGCACATACTCCAACCCCTCGCCGGGCATGCCGTCGATGCCGAAAATCTTGACCTGTCCTTCCACTCCGTTCTCTACCACAGCCTTGTAGGCACCTGTGGCCATGCCGTCGTTATGACAGAAAATGATGTCCGGGCACCGACCCGACTGGATTTGCTCCGTCACGATGCGGTAGGTGCCGTCCGAGCTCCAGTCGCCATTCCGGCAGACATATTCCAGCTCGTCGTGGCCTTTCAGGGCTTGTGCGAAACCCTCATGGCGCTCTTGTGCCGGTGAGCTGCTCATCAGAGCCGTCACCTCCAGTATCAGTGGTTTATGCACGCTGGTCATCATCCCGTGAGCGACATCCACCACATTCACACCGATGGCTCGTCCCGCCTCTACGTTGCTACAGCCGATGGAAGCCGTATAGTTGTTGCCTTCTATCTTGCGGTCGAAGCAGATGACGGGGATGCCTTTCTCTCTCGCACGTGAGATGGCGGCAGAGACAGGAATGACCTCGTTGGGGGCCACCACCAACAGGTCGATGCCGGCATCCACAAGACTGTCTATCTGTCTGACCTGGCGCAGGCTGTTGTCGTAGGCACAGACAATGCTTATCTTTGCATCTGCTTCGTAGAGGTGTTGAGCCGCCAGCATCTCATTGTTCAACTTGTCGCGCCAAAGCCCTGCCGAGCACTGTGACACACCAATACGGTATGTCTGCCGGTTTTCACTACATGAGGTCAAAAGCATGACTGCACACATGATAGCAGAGTATGCAAAGTTAAATTTGTTCATCTCTTTAAGTTTTCTTCGGTTGCAAAGGTAAGCAATAAAAACGAGAAAGTGCTTTTTTATTAAAAAAAATTTTGTCCTTTATATTGTACGACCGAATGCTTCTATGTCCTCAGGTGGGTGCGATGATGATAGAAACGTTAAGAACGCTTTTTTTCTATTAAACTTTTGTCTTTTTTTGATTGAGTTAAGAAAATAATCTGTATCTTTGCACTCGTTATAAACTAAACATTACTTTAAAATATAGTAACGAAGATGAACAACGTACCTAAAATTAAGATCGGAATCGTCGCCGTAAGCCGCGACTGCTTCCCCGAGTCATTGGCTGTTAACCGTCGCAAGGCAGTTATCGCAGAGTATGAAAAGAAGTTTGGCAAGGAGGGTATCTACGAGTGCCCCATCTGTATCGTTGAGAGCGAGATTCACATGTGCCAGGCTCTTGAGGACATCAAGAAGGCCGGATGTAATGCCCTCTGTGTCTATCTGGGCAACTTCGGTCCTGAGATTTCCGAGACCATGCTGGCCAAGTATTTCGATGGCCCTGCCATGTTCTGTGCTGCTGCCGAGGAGACTCAGAACGACCTGATAGACGGTCGTGGTGATGCCTACTGCGGTATGCTCAATGCCAGCCATGCCCTGAGCCTGCGCAAGACCCGTGCCTACATCCCCGAGGAGCCCGTAGGCGATGCTGCTCACTGTGCAGAGCTGATTCATGAGTTTCTGCCCATTGCCCGCGCTATCGTAGGTCTGCAGAACCTGAAGATTATCAGCTT
>Ga0247611_10010620_pt1 | contig 10786 bp, 7 predicted proteins | sample 177DNAGHGhighgp2_FD_192422 | JGI IMG/M metagenome (GOLD analysis project Ga0247611, IMG submission 192422) | Sheep rumen microbial communities from Palmerston North, Manawatu-Wanganui, New Zealand - 1770 DNA GHGhigh gp2 | ecosystem: Host-associated > Mammals > Digestive system > Stomach > Rumen ... | reverse complement strand
ACTTTTGACTATTACTCTGGATAAAGACAATGCACCTGAATATTCCTTCTTATTGAAACTTACGGACAGAGGTACTATCAAACAGCTCTTACTCCAGGCTGGCTGGCCGGTAAAAGACGAAGTAGCCTTAGTTGATGGAGAAGCTCTGGATGTATCCTTACGTAAGACCACAGCTTCGGGAAAAGCTCTTGAAATAAGAGAATACCAGAGAGAGGCGGCAAATGCCCTGGTAGGAGACAAGGGGCCAGGTACCGGTTTTGGAACAATTGTTCTTCCATGTGGTGCCGGGAAAACCATTGTAGGCATGACAATTATGGACATGCTTAAAACTTCAACTTTGATTATCACCACAAACATTTCTGCGGTACACCAGTGGATAGATGAACTATTAGATAAAACTAACCTTACCGCAGACCAGATAGCAGAATATTCTGGAGAATCTAAAACTATAAAGCAGGTAACGGTTGCCACCTATCAGGTTCTTACCTGGAGACCAGATAAAGAAGGGCCATATCCACACTTTTCAATTTTCCATGAAAGACCATGGGGTCTCATCATTTACGATGAAGTTCATATGCTTCCTGCTCCTGTTTTCCGTGTTGTTGCAGACTTACAGGCTGTACGCCGGGTAGGTCTTACAGCAACTCTTGTTCGTGAAGACGGCTGTGAAGGTTATGTATTCAGCCTTGTTGGTCCAAAACGCTACGATGTTCCATGGAAGGAACTTGAACGCGACCAGTGGATTGCGAGCGCAGAATGTATTGAAGTCCGCATAGATTTACCGGCAATACAGGAAATTGATTACGCTGTAGCAACAGTAAGAGAAAAACACAAAATTGCAAGTATGAACCCAGACAAACTACCGGTAGTTAGGCAGATTATAGAAAAATTTCCGGAAGATAAAATTCTCGTAATTGGTCAGTACCTGCAGCAGCTGGATGAAATTGTAAAAGAACTGGGCTGTCCTATAATAACAGGAAAAACTCCGAATGCCGAACGCGACAAAATCTACCAGGATTTCCGCCAGGGAAAAATCCGTGTACTTGTTGTCTCAAAGGTTGCAAACTTTGCAATTGATCTGCCGGACGCTTCTCTTGCAATTCAGGTAAGCGGAACCTTTGGAAGCAGACAGGAAGAAGCCCAGCGCCTTGGAAGAATTCTGAGACCTAAAGAAAGAAAATCTCGTTTCTTCACATTAATTACCCGTAACACTGTTGAAGAAGAATTTGGCTCAAACCGTCAGAAATTTCTGGCTGAACAGGGCTATGAATATAAAATACTACGATATGATGGAGAGCTGAATCTTGATGAATGATAATGAGATTTCTCTCTGGCAGGAAGCAATTTCATCTTTGCCAGATAAACAGTTTTTTAATACCATGCGTCTCTATCTTGGAGAAATTAAAACTCCATATAACAAGCAGCGTCTCACACAACAGCTGGCAAGTTTTATCAAAAAAGAAGAAAATCTTACCAGCCTTTTAACCCTGCTCGACAGCTTTGACATTACCCTGCTCACCGCAATTTCCATTATACCAAATGCCAGCCAGGAAACCCTCGTTGATTTTTTCAAAAATGAATATCCTGTAACAGAAATATATGCTGAGATAATTAATCTTATTGAAAGACTTGTAATTTACAAATGTACATCAGATACAGGAAAAGAATTATTAAAAATAAATCCTCTATTAAGAAATAATATTTTACCTTACCTAAATACAAAATTGATTTTCCCTGAATATAAGGCAGTAAGTTTTACCCAGGAAGACATTTTTTCTATTTCTCCAAATCTGCTTGCAGCCTTTATTACATACATTAGAATTCGAGGCATCTCCTGCAAGGCTGATGGAAGTATAAAAAAGAATGACAAAAATCGCCTTTCCGAAATCTTTCCTGGCAAAGAAAAATGCATTCAGCTTTTGACAAATGCTTTTATTAATCTTTCTCTTGTTTATGAAAATGAAGATAACAAGGGATATAAAATTGACCTTAACCGCATGCATAAATTTGCCTCGCTGCCAGAATTGCAGCAGTATTCACTTTTATGCGCAGCAGCAGTTTCACGCTTTAGCAAAGACGGCCTGAAAAAAGAAGCACAACTTTTAATTGATTGTCTGTCTTCTATACCAGAAGATGGATTCAGCCGCGATTCTATTCTCCGTCTTGCTTTTTTAGCAGGAACTTATACAGAAGATGGAACTGCCATTGCACACAAAAGTAGATTCAGCCGTATACTGGAAGCTGCAAGACAGGAAGCAGGAGCAGAACCAGAACAAAATGCAGAACTGCTGGACAGAATGATAGACTGTGCAATTGAATTCGGTTTGCTCAGAAAAATTGGTTCCAACAAAGATGGAATTGATCTATACAAGAGCGCAGATAACTTTACAGGCACACTAACTAACGATAGTTTGTTATACGGCAAATCAGCAGAATCTGAAAACACTCCTAAAGTTTTAAATATTGACTCTACTTTTACAGTAACCCTTATGCCTGGCTTAAAGCTTAAGGAACTCCTTCCACTTACAGATTTTATGCTGGTAAAAAAATGCGGAATTGTTACAGAATTTGAAATAACCCGTCAATCTGTTTCAGAAGGTTTTGATAACGACATTAATCCTGAAATAATTTTTGAAAGAATTGAAAAATACACTTACTACAAGATTCCACAAAACCTTAGAATAAACATTACAGAATGGTATAATTCTTATTCATCTGCAAAGCTTTATTGCGGTTATATCCTCAAAGTTACTGATACCAATATTAATTTTGTAGAAAAAAATCCTAACATTCAGAAATATATCAAAGAAAAACTTGCCGAAGGAATTTACCTTCTGAACATTCCGGCAAATTCAAATATATCTGATTTTATAAATGAAAGCTCAATTGAGTTCTTGGGTAATGTAAAAACCTCACTTACGAAGTCTGAGTTTTCTACCTTCCCTCTTTTACGCTCTGGTCATAAACCTGCAATTCTTCAAAAGAATAATTCTTTTGAAAGCAGGCAGACTTCCATCGCCGAAGCTGATAAGTTGATAAAGTCACTTAAAAGCAGTCTTAAAAAGCTTGATATGGATTCCAACGTAAAAGAAAGTCTTGAACACAGAATTTCAAGTCGTCTGATTCTTTCTGAAAATCAATTAAAAACAGCCGCCATAAGAACAGAAATTCTTGAAGCTGATGGTATGGATTTTGCAGGCAAGGTTCACCTGATTGAAGCTGCAGTAAAAGATGAAGACGTGATGGAGTTACAGCTGCCTTCTGCAGATGGAAGCGGAGACTTCTTTACAGTTGTAGGAAAGCCTTTAAGCATATCCCGCCAGCCCGGAGAAGCAGTAATGCGTTTTCAGCTTGAACCCACAAAGGATATTCAAAATCTTTTAGTTAGCCGCATTACCCATTTACGACGTTTAAGATATTAAAAAACAAGGAAGCCCACTATGGAATTATATATTGTAAGACACGGCACAACAGACTGGAATGCTGAAAAAAGATTTCAGGGTGCTCATGATATTGAACTGAATGAAAATGGACGTAAGCTTGCTGCCGAACTTGGAAAACGTCTTGATTCAGAAGGAATTAACTTTGACTGTATCTACTCTTCTCCACTGATTCGGGCCTATGAAACCGCCTGTCTTATTCGCGGACACAAAACATATCCGATAATCAGAAATCAGCTGCTTACAGAAATAAACTTTGGAGAACTCGAAGGCCTTCCTTATCAGGACTGGATTAATACAGAGCACCCGCGTAAATATTTTTTTACAGAACCCGCTAATTACATACCTCCAAAAGGTGGAGAAAGCTTTGAATCTGTTTGTAAAAGAACAAAAGAATTTGTAAAAACAATAATTGAGCCTATAGAAGCTTCTAAACCACAGGCCCGCATTATGATAGTTGCTCACGGAGCCCTTCTTGCCGGAATGATGTGCTATCTGGATGGTCACGGAGTAGAAAATTTCTGGGGATCCGGACTCAAAGGAAATTGTGAAGAGACGGTTTATAATTTTGACGGCAAAAGCTGGTCAAAAACCGCAGAAGATAAAATTCAGGAAAATCCCTACACAAGGAGATAAGTTATATGATTTTAAAAAAATCTGACCCTGCTTCCATAGACACAAGTGCCGATATTCTCTGTCGTGGAGGAATTGTTATTCTGCCAACTGACACAGTTTATGGGTTTAGTGGTCTTGTTGATGTAAAAGCAAACTCAAAACAATTTGAAACAGACTCAAAAATCCGCGCTATCAAAGGAAGAGAAGAAAATAAACCTCTTATCCAGCTGCTGGCTGCTCCTGAAGACCTTAAACTCTATACAGATGATGAAATTCCACTAAGCCTGCTTTCAAAATGGCCTGGTGCCCTTACAATCATAGTTCATATAAAAGATGATTCTCCTCTGGCAAAAAGTGCAATTCCTGCTACAGGCACAGTAGCATTCCGTTGTCCTGGTGATGAGTGGCTTAGAAAAATCATTAAAAAGTGCCAGGCACCGGTTTTCAGTACAAGTGTAAACCGCAGCGGACAGCCAGTATTAGATTCAACTAACATGATTACCAGAGAATTTGAAAAGGAAGTTGATTTAATAATTGATGACGGAGACAAAAAAAATGCCCTGCCATCAACTCTTGTAATGCTCGAAAACGGCAAGGTCAAGGTTTTACGACAGGGCAGTCTGAAAATATAAGACTAAAGACTAGAGTAAGGCCTTAATGCATTCTTCAACCTTTGCCATATCGGCAGTAGGTTCAAATCTTGCAACTACATTTCCAGAGCGGTCAATTAAGAACTTTGTAAAGTTCCATTTTATATCAGGCTTTTTTGCCCAGTCTGGATCTGCCGCATTAAACATATTCTCCAGAACAGCCTTTAATTCATGGTCATCAAAACCTTCAAAACCCTTCTGAGATTTGAGATATGTATAAAGAGGAAGCTCATTTGGACCATTTACATCAGATTTTTTCATCTGAGGAAAGGTTGTATTGTAGTGCATAGTACAGAATTCGTGAATTTCTTCATCACTTCCAGGAGCCTGAGCACCAAACTGATTACATGGAATATCAAGAATCTCAAGACCCTTTTCGTGATAGTCTTTGTAGAGCTTTTCGATTGGTTCATACTGAGGAGTAAAACCACAGCCTGTTGCAGTATTTACGATAAGAATAACCTTACCCTTAAATTCTGAAAGCTTTACACTTTCACCTTTTCCGCTTGTTACTTCATAATCATAAATCATAATATATCCTCCTGTTTAAATTGTGTACAATCTAATTTAATTAAATATTATTTTATCATACACAAAATGTCAAGAGAATTTTATGTTTTTTATGTTTTTCCTGTTTTTGGGGAGAGCTGGAGCTACTTGCGTCTTACTTCAAAGCGGGTTTCTTCACCCTTTGGCTTTTTCTCTTCCAGCTTTCGGTATTTTTTATAGAGTTCTTCCTGGGCACGATAAGCGGCTTCCTTTTTTCCACGCAACACCTGCTGCCAGCTTCCATTTGGCTGCAGCTCCATTGCCCGTGTATTATCGGCAAAGTAAGAATCAAGAATTGACTTTACATCTTCAAAAGCAGCCTTATCAAGAATCGGGAACATAAGCTCAATACGGCGGTCCAGATTACGGTTCATCCAGTCGGCAGAAGAGCAATAGAGCTCTGGAGTACCTCCGTTCTGGAAATAGAAAATGCGGGAATGCTCAAGATAGCGGTCAACAATAGAAATAACTTTTATGTTTTCACTAAGGCCTGCCACTCCGGGAACCAGCATACAGATTCCGCGCACATTCAGAAGCACCCGAACACCAGCCTGACTGGCCTTATACAAAGCAGAAATAACCTCTTCATGAGTGAGGCTGTTCATCTTTGCAATAATCAAGCCCGGATTCTCAGGACGACTTCTTTCAATTTCGCGGTTTATCATTGCAATGAGTCTGGACTTTATTGTAACTGGCGCCATGCTAAGACAGTTCATATTCTGCAGGGTTGAATAACCGGTTACAAGATTGAAAAACTGTGTAGCATCATTTGCAATTTGAGGATTTGCAGTGAATAAAGAAATATCTGAATAAAGTTTTGCGGTTTTAGTATTATAGTTTCCTGTAGCAAGGTGCACATAGCGGCGGATTGTATCGCTTTCCCTGCGGATTACCATAAGAATCTTTGCATGAACCTTAAGATTTACCAGACCATAAATTACTGTAACGCCAGCCTGTTCAAGCTCGTTAGCCCAGGCAATGTTACGCTCTTCATCAAAACGGGCTTTAAGCTCAACAAGAACTACGACCTGTTTACCCCTTTGTGCAGCCCTTTCCAGAGCATCAATAATAGGAGAATTATGACCAGTACGGTAAAGAGTCATTTTTATTGCAAGTACATCATCATCATCTGCGGCATCAGAAATAAATTTTACAACCGGATCGTAACTTTCATAAGGCACATGAAGAATTTTATCATGCAACTTCAGACTATCCCAGTAAGGCTCGTCCTCAGGCAAATCGGCCGGATAAAAATGTTCCCACTTTTCAAAACTCAAGGCCCCGCCTTCATCAGCAGCCCTCAGCTCCATAAGTTCACCAGGATTAATAATCTGGTCTACCTGATAAACATCATTTTCGTTAAGCTCCAGCTTTTCCATTAAAAAATTTTTGATTTTTTTGCTGGAAGCATTACAGGTCATTTGAACAGGAAAGGATGATTTTCGCTGAATTAAAACATCTTCCATTGCATGAATAAAGTTTTTACCGGCATCTTCATCTACGGCAAAATCAGCATCCCGGGTAACCTTAAATAAAAGAGTTTCTTCAACATCAAAACCAGGAAAAAGTCTTGTTCCAAATTCAGTAATAATATCCTGCAGCAGGGTAAAATGACGGCTGCCACCCTGACCAGAAGAAGCCAGCCAGTAAATATTTGGAATACCATCAGGAATTTCTACAAAAGCAATACGCGGAGACTCTCCTTCGCCACGAAATTCCTGCAATCCTTCAGCCATTTTTATGCCCTTAATCGGTGCAAGCAAAAAAGCGGCATAGCTTGTTAAATTCTTTATATGGGGAAAAGCCTCCATGTCTGTTCGAAGAGGTGTAAGAAGAGGAAAGATTTCTGAATTGAAAACTCCGCTTAAATATTCTGACTGAGGCTGACTCCATTGCATTGGAGTAACATAAACAAGACCTTTTTCTGCAAGGGCTGGCAGAATGTCCTGCATAAGACATTCCTGCTGACTTCTGACAATCTGATGGGCTCTTGCCGCAATGGAAGTGTATACCATTTGAGGAGAAAGGCCGGAAGGATCTACATAAGAAGGATTATCGGCCAGGAGCCGTTTTATGGCGGCAACTCTTACCTGAAAGAACTCATCAAAATTAGAAGAAACTATAGAAAGAAACTGCAGACGTTCCAGAAGGGGCAATTCTTTGTTAAGTCCCTGAAAAAGAACACGGGCATTAAATTCGAGCCAGCTGAGTTCACGATTGAAAAAACGTTCCTGCATACACTCCTCCTGATAACCATTGTCATTGCGAGCACGGAGTGCGAAGCAATCCTTTGTAGATTGCCACGTCGCCCTGTGGGCTCCTCGCAATGACATTGTTTTACAGCAAAATAACCTTATAACCAAAGACAGACTCAAACATGCCAGACTTTTCGCTCAGGGCGATTTTTTCAAGCACTGTATTTTTTGATGTCTTTGTATGAATTATCATAGAATTTGGCTGCATTTTGATTGAAAAATCACTGAACTTTTGAATATGACCGCGGTCCAGGGCATCTGCAATACGCAGAATGGCCGTCAGTTTTAGAATGGTCATGCGGTCGGCACGTGGCAGCATAAGGAAGCTGTCTTCATCCTGAGGAACAGAGTTTCCCTTGTGATATTTTGCAATCTCCGCAACAATAGTATTATCCTTACGTGAAAGTCCGAATATTTCCGAGTTTCGGATAATATAAGAACTATGCAGATTGTGATTATCATAACGGATAAAGGCTCCAATATCGTGCAGAATTGCAGCCGTTTCAAGCAGAGTTCTTGCGTGTTCGCTAAAGCCCAGATCATTTTTTAAGGTATCGTAAATCTTTACGGCAATCATGCGGACACATTCTGCATGGTTTTCGTCGCCATGATATTTTCGCAGCAGGTTTCTGGCCGAAGCCGTAATCTGCATATTGAATTCTTTTTGAAGCTCTTCGTTTTCAATAGTGTGCTGGCTTAAAATCAAACCATTACGGATATTTGTTTCAGGAGCCAGAAGTTTTTCTGCCTTTGTAAGATGTAAAAAAAGATTATAAATCAGAAGACTAACCTGAAGGGTTTCCGCCTCGCTATAGGAAATCTTAAAACGGGCAACACATTCATCAACACTGTAGCCCTGAATTGCTTTTGCAAAGGCCGAAAAATCTTCCTTATCAATTTCCCAGAGAAAAGTTGAAATAGGACGTCCCACATTAAGAGCCGCAAGAGTGATATCCGGGCCAACAGCAATAAACTGCTTTACCTGACTAAGATTAAGTTCACTTTCAAGAGACCCCTTTGTATTGTTGATTGATTCCTGAACGTAACGCTGAATATCAGAATAAGAAGAGGTTTGATTTTTCATCTGCTGGTCAATACGCACAGTGCCAAGCCTAAGACTGTGAACACCCGCCATTTTTCCTTCAGACATCATCATAATTTCGGTAGTGGCACCGCCAACCACAAGAATTACAGTATCAGCATCCTTAAAAGCGGCAGTTTCGTTTTTAATACATTCCGAAACCGCAAGATACATAAGTTTGTTTTCTTCTATTCCGTCGATAATGCGGACATGAAAACCAGCCTGAACCAGAATGCGGTCCATAATAGGGTCTGAATTCTTTGCATCGCGGAAGGCCGAAAGAGCAACACAGGTACATTCAGCAGGAGTAATTCCCCAGCCAGCCAGTTGTTCCCTATAGCGGATTAAAATTTGAATAAGCTGATTTTGTGTATCCTGACTTATAATACCACTGGTAAAAACGTCCTTACCCAAAGGCAAGGGCTTTTCGGAACGGTCGAGAATATTTTGTTTTCCATCTTGAGAAAATTCAGCGACAAGGAGGCGAACCCCTGTCGAACCTATTTCAATTACTGATTCGGGGGTAGCCACTCTCTTGCCTCCTTGGATTAAAGCTTATCTATAAGCATAGAACATTTACCGCTTGGAATCGGCAATGTTTTCTTCTTTTGATCAAGAATGTTAATAGTGAAGTAGTAGAGCTTTTCGCTTTCCATCTGGATTTCCCAGCCGCGCGAACTCTTGTTCGACAGAATTGTGATGAGGTTGCGCTTAAGCGAAAGGTTTTCTATACCCATTATTTCAAGGTTCGGAATAATCCAGTCTACAGTCTTACGAGGAAGGCTGATGGAAAGTCCGATTACATTTTCAATCATCAAAGCAATTGTAGAAAGGCCTGCTGTCAGAAGATAACGTGAACGAGCATAATCTTTTTTGTTGATTTTTGCGCGGCCTTCTTTATTAGGAAGGTAGGCTTCAAACAAGTCGCCAGGCTCTTTGTTTTCATTAGGCATAAGACCTTCAAGAACATAATAAAGATGGCGGATTGCACATTCACGGGCAAATTCATACTGAGTATACTTTTCCAGACCCTTGATTACCATAAAGTTAAAGGCTGGCATTACAGAACCACAGTAGCCGTTTCCTTCTTCGCTGAAGTTAGGATTGTCCACACTCAGAGTTGGGAAAGGGTGATCTGTACCAAAGGTTTTTGGATTGTTCAGATGAGCAACAAGCAAGTCTGCTTTATCGGCATTTGGAATTTCTGCAAGCATAGTCCAGTATGAGGCAATTGTCTTTACCTTAGTCTGCTTTTCATCCTTATCCAAATCATAATAGAAGCCGGTAGCATTATCCCACATAAGGGCATTGATTTTTGTTTTGATAGAAAAATACATCTTGCGGTACTGGAAACTGATATCCTTATCATTAAGAATATCACCAAGAGCAGACATATAAGATGCATTAATTGCCATACAGGCATTAAAATCAATAGGATAGTAAACCTTTTCGCGAGGGCTGTTTGTCATTGAAGAAGCTGATACTGGTACTGAATACAGCCCGTTATCCTTCTTAAATTTTTCATCAAGCCAGGCCATATATTTCTGCAGGGCTGGCATTACATCCTTAATGCGTTTTTTATTTGCTGATTTGTGGAAAAGATTGTATTCAGCAAAAGCAAACAAAGGAAGTCCTACACCTTCTTTATTATCCTTGTCCAAAACCGGCTGATTTGTCTTTACATCGTACTTCCAGCGAATAGCTCCAGACGGCTCCTGACGTTCATAAAAATAATCAATATTCTTGCATGCATCAAAATTCCTGTTTGAATATACAAGGAAGAAAGAAGAGAAGATAGACTCAAACTGATTAATAATCAGCTTGTCTTTTTCCGGATAAATAAATAAGCCCTCTGAATCCTGCTCTCCGGTTTCCGGGTTAATCCATAAAGATGAAACCCAAGACCATGTCTTATTATAAATGTCTACAAAATCCTGATCGTAAAAATGGATTTTTGGAAAATCGTGCTTATTCACAAGCAACTCCTACTTTTTGCGGTGGCTAGCTTCGTCTTTAGGTAAAAATGACAAAACCGCTACATATAATATAACACACTTTTTCGAAAATAGATAAAAAATTTCGCAAAATTATACAATTTTTTTTTTCTTATTCAAGTGCTAAGGGCTGATTTTTTGAAAAATTCTTAAAATTTTTAATTTTTTATTATTTTTCCAGTTTTTTTTTATTTTTTTTTTC
>Ga0247611_10010619_pt1 | contig 10787 bp, 8 predicted proteins | sample 177DNAGHGhighgp2_FD_192422 | JGI IMG/M metagenome (GOLD analysis project Ga0247611, IMG submission 192422) | Sheep rumen microbial communities from Palmerston North, Manawatu-Wanganui, New Zealand - 1770 DNA GHGhigh gp2 | ecosystem: Host-associated > Mammals > Digestive system > Stomach > Rumen ... | reverse complement strand
CCATTTAATTCATAGCTTAAATCATTATCTAAGAATGTAACATCCGCAAATGGTACAGTTTCATCATCACTAACTACTTCTAATTCTAATGACTCATTTGCGCGATAACAAATTCCATCAATTAATATTAATTCACCATTTAAGCTATTAAATGTACCAATACCAGTGTTTCCCATACTCTTTAATTCTTTAACAGTTAAGCTTCCATAATAATCTCCAAGCATTAACCCTTGTAATAATGATACCTGGTGTACTGCTTCAGTATTATACTTATTAGATTCCTTTGCTGAATTATTACTACATCCGCTTAAAGCGATAAATAATACTGGTAGTAATAAAGACGATAATAATAATTTTTTCATGTTTCCTCCTTAACAATATAAATATTAAATTTTAAACAAATAAATCAATCTACATTTATTTTATCATATTATTTAATTTTTTAATATTGCTTTTTACTTTTTAAATTAGTAATGTTTAACGTATAAATTTTGATCTCCAGTTGGATTCTTAGTAGAAAAACCTATATTTACAATATGGTCACCAACTCTTTCTATTTGTGAAATAATTGTTATATAATAAGCTCCAAGCTCCATGCTTCAATTTTCTTGTGATAATCTTTCGAAATGCTTAGCTGAGAATTTTTCTTTATATTCATCAGTCATTTCTTCTAATTTTGATAATCTATCTAATTCTTCAAATTTTCCATTAGATAATATATCAATAGCTATAGAATACATTTCTTCAACATTATCGCACATTTGTTTTAACTCATTTAAAGCTACATTTGAAAACTTAAGATTATCATTTTTCTTATCCTTAATAACCAATTGAGCTATTTTTACTAAATATTTTATAAAAGGTAATAATAACAATGTTGTAGTTACATTAAATAAAATATGGAAAACAGCTATTTCAATTGAATACTTATTTTTAAATATAGTATTTAATATATTTATGATTGAATCACTAAAACACCATAAAATCTTCTTTATTAAATGTAAAAGATAACCACAAAATTATCTCAAACTCTGTGGGAAATAATATCATTTATACTTGCCTTGTAATACAAATTATTAGCAGACATTATAAATGTATTGTTTCTTTACTTTCTATTTTGCACTCTTTCTTGAATGCACCTAAAGTATAGCAAAGTGATGTTCCAATATGTAAGCAACATAATAAAAAAATAAAGCACTTTTTCAAGTGCCCTATATTTTATTAAATTGAATTATGCAATTTAGCAAATTTTGGAGATTTAGCATCAAGTAATTTTAGATCTTCATCCTTAACTTCTTCAGCTAATCCAGCCTTCATGAAATTACGTAATACACCAACTAAGATAAATGGACGAATTAATACACTATGAATCATAGACCAGAATATAATACCTATAACTCCTGAAATTATTAATGTAAGGATTTGTGGATCCTTAAAAGCAGCAGGAATATCTAGTTCATGTCTTACTGATAATTCAGCTATTTCTTGTGATAATGATTGCATAACCTGTGGCATTTGGTTTAATACTAAATATGATACACCAAAGAATATACCACCAACGATTATTAATGATAATAATCCCATACCAAATATTCTTCCGATATTTCTAATTAATGTTTTACCATGTTTAAAGAATATTACAGCACCTTCACATGCTGCTCTTGCAACACCTTTTTCTTTGTTATACATAACCCAACCAAGACAACAATCACATAAATATCCAATTAATGTTTGAATTGCTGAATCAATAACAGATGTTACAGTATTACCTGCATCACCACCAATTGCTGTACCTAGCTTATTTAGTGCTCTTCCTAATTGTCTAAATATTCCCTTAATGGCATTTGTAACCATAAAGAATAATGTTAATTTAGCAAATCTTCCTTTAACCTCAGCTAAGCCTGCACTGAAAACATGATCAGGTAATTTATTATCAACTACTCCAATAGTCATCATAGCTATTTGTCCAGCTTTAATTCTATTTGTAATAAATATAGATATTAATACAGAAATAATAATACCTAAAATTAATCCAACACCAAGACCTATTAGAGCCATATCATTAGATTTATTCATTACTAAAAAACCAACTGTAGCTAAGCCACCTATGATTATTAAAGATAATAAATCAATTAGAAACATTAGTAATGAAAATACTAATGTTTTTCTATAAACTTGAAAATTAGTCATAAGCTCCTCCTTTCTTCGAAATTACATATAAACTATTTTATTATTTCAACATTATTTCCATAAATAGTTTTAAAATCATTTTTCATAGAAATAATATTAAACCCATATTCTTCCCACATAGCTTGTCTTTTATTTGCTTCTTCAATTTTAGCATGATCTCTTTCAGTATCATCTGCGACTAGCATATATGCTTGACTTAAATATTTATTATTAGTTGTAGTATACACATGCATACTAGTGTCTCCACTACTATTACCAAATGAAATAACTGGTTGCTTACCAATTTCTTTTGCTATTAAAGCTACCTTATTCATTTTTAAATTCTTAATTACTAATTCGTCAGTTCTAACTAATTTATCTGTATTCTTAAATTGATATTTTAAACCATCGGCACCATTTTGGTCTGTACCCTCAAGCTTAACATCCATACCGATAACTTGACTTTCAGGAATATTTAATGAATCACAAACTAATGCACGACATAAAAATCTATCAGATCCACTAACAACATATGTTTTAAAATCATTTTTTTGTAAATATGAAACAACCTCAATCATTGGCTTATATAATGCATCCTTATATGTCATATTCTTAAAGCATGGAACTGACTTCTTTAAGAATTCTTTACAATAATCATTAAATTCATCAATAGTCATGCCTGCATAAGCCTTAGCTGCTGCATTAGCATGAATTAAATCATAGCCTTCAATATTAGGTGTTGAATATGTTTTACCAGATTCTCTAATTTGATTTGCAACCTCTTTTAATTCATCAGATGCCTTATCTTTAAATGTAGGATCCTCTAAGATTCTATATTCAAGCATAACATATTCTAAATATTCTGGGAATAATTCACCATATAATGTACCATCCATATCGAATACTGCTATTCTATCAGATTCAGGAATATAATCCTTAGAATTCTTATTTGTTACTGTATTAACATAATCCTTAAATTTATTTAAAATCTTTCCTTCGTTCCAATATTCAAACTTTACATTATTATTGTTACAGCTTGATATTGTAATAACAAAAAATACGAAGCATACTACCAAAAATAACTTTTTAATGTATTTCACAATCTTTTCTCCTCATTAAAATATTTCTCGATATCTTTAACAATATTGATATCAATTTTGTTATTATACGCCATTTCATACATAATTTCAATTGAATTTTGATGAGCGAATTCATCCTTATAGCTTCTCTTTTCAGTTAAAGCTTGATAAATATCTATACATGCTAAAAGCCTATCCTCAAATGATAATTCATTTGCATTAATCGATTTATTATATCCACTTCCATCTAGCTTTTCATGGTGTCTAGATGCCCAGCGTGTAATATCTTCTATTCCATCTATTTGAGATAATATTTTTTCAGTTGCGTTAGCATGATTTTTAATATATTCGAATTCTTTACTTGTAAGCTTTCCAGGTTTTTCTAATACATCATTATTAATAATTAATTTACCAATATCATGGAATGCTCCTGCAAAATAAAATCTAATTGCTTTATCATCATCAAAATTATAATATTTAGCCATTTTATAGCATTTTTCAGCAACTCCTAAGGAATGATTCTTAGTAATTGATGATTTATAATCTATTATTTTAGCGAAAAACAAGCACAAATTTTTAATTTGATCATCTGTATAATCGTATATATTTGATTCTAAATTTTTCTTTAAATATGGAATTACACCTTCATCCTGTAATGCCTTTAATTCTTTATATGTAAAAGAATTTATTAAAGCATCAACCATTTTAGGTGAAAATAATTTTCCTTCTAAATTTTTTATTTTTTTATATGCTACATATAGCTCTTCTTTAGTTAATTTCTTTAAATCAAATAATACATCCATCATATCAGCTATATGTATTATTTGAGCCATTTCATTTGTTTCATAATCATGCTTTTTCAGAGGTCCTGTACCATCAGCATTTTCATGGTGGCATAAAATAACATCATTAACATTTGTTCTAAATGGAATTAATCTAATATTTTCTTCTCCGACTACATTATGTCTTGGCAATGTTAAAAAGCCATTTCTTAGTTTAGTCACATTAGATTCATTTTCTAACAATTCATCATAATCAACTAATTCTCCATTATTATATTCTTCTCTTACATATTCAGTAAATGCATTATCATGTAATATTGCAAGTCCTACTAAATCATTTAATTTATCGTTATCATAATTTAAATACTTACCAATAAAATATGATATAAATGCCACATGCTTACCATGCTCATTAGAAATACCACCCATTTCATACTGAACTGTGTCTAATGCAAAAGATAATGCATATAATGTATCAGTTAAATTAAGTTTCATAAAGTACCACCATCTCTTAGTTTATTTTAACATTAAATATAAATATTTACAAATCTATGGTAAAAGAAAAAGACACAAAATGTGTCTTATTCTGCATCTTCTTCCTTTTTTGATGGTTTATTAGTTAATTTATTATGATCTAATATAACATTTGTTATGCATCCAACTACAAAACCTATAACAAGTGACGCTGCTACAGCAATTATAAAATTAATGTTTTCAGTAACATAAATTACATTAGTTTTAGAATAATAAACATTATTATTATCTGTTAAAATTTCAGTTTCAACATCCTTTAATACATTTGTATATTCAACTAATTTATTTTTAACAGCTATAACATCTTTATCAAATTCTTCACTTTCTGCTTGAGTAGCTCTTTCAACATATGTAGGATCACTTGGATCAATCTTTCCTAATACATTTGCATAATATATTGCCATTTCTTGGCATTCACGCTTTTCATTTGAAGTTTTAATTATTTCTTCATAATATCTAGTCAATTTAGCATCAGGTATTGTTTGAATAGTATCATTAATTAATGTCTTTAATTCATTAATTTTACTATTTTTTGATTCATATAAACTTAAATATGTATTATATATTGCTTCATATTCCTCAATTCTATTATCATAATCTAAGACATATGCATTCTTTAATAAATTTCCATATAAAGTATCTACTGAATTTTGTAAACTAAATGCATTTTTAAATTCAGATACATATGCAGCTAATGATTTATTTTTAGATTGAATAACGCAGTTATTATATAAAGACATTAAATTATCATAGCTTGTTTCAATGAATTCATATTGTGATTTTAAAAATCTAACCTTAGAATCTAATGTAGTAGCTGATTTAAATGAAGTTAAATTTGTATCATAATCTAAATATTTTACTTTATTTGTATTATTTTCTAGTGCTGTATTAGCAATAGCTTCTATGAATTCCTTAGCTTGATTTTTTGATGAGAAATATTTCTTTTCGGCAACAATAGAATAATAAATATCTGTTATAACATTATCCTTTTCTTCTACTGTTCGATTAATAGAAATACCATTTGATTCAATTAATTTTGTAATATCTATAGAATCAAATTTAGAATTAGATGCTTTAATTCTAACTAAATTACTGCTAGTTAGTAATTCACCATAATTAAATACTGCACCATCAATATATTTTCCATCATTTAGATTTTGATCTGAATATCTAAATTCTGATACATATTTTGATCTTATATTATTTACGCCAAACAAGATAGCTATTGTTCCAACTAAACCAATTGATACAGTTATTATTAACAATAATAGTTTTCTTGAAAACATAAGTTTTATTATATCTAATAAAGAAATGCCATCTTCTTGTTCAAACTCTTCCATGTTATCCCTCAAATCTTATATATTTTTTAACATTCATATTATAACTTATATTTTAAATATATTAAAGATAAAAATAATTTTATATCCAATAAAAATATAAAAGGGCACATTCATGCCCAATTATTTTACTTCACTTACACCATCAACTATATCTATTTGATATACATCAGGAATAATTCCTAATTTCTCATTGTAATATTTAATTACATTTTTTCTAAATTCATCTATATTATTATTTTTTATTAATGCGATTGCACAACCACCAAAGCCAGCACCAGTCATTCTAGCACCTATTGCATTTGATAATCTTGCAGCTTCTACTATTGTATCTAAATGAATACCTGTAACCTCATAATCATTTTTTAATGATTCATGAGATTCATTTAATAATCTTCCTAATTCTTTAGCATCACCTGTAGCTAAAGCATTAGAAAAATCTTTAACTCTTTTTTGTTCTAATACGACGTGCTTAACTCTTTTATATAATATTTCATTATTTAATAAAGCTTTAATATCATCTAAATCCTCAGGATTTATTTCACATAATGTATTAATATTATATTTATTTTTAATAATTGATAATGATTTTTGACATTCATCTACTCTTTCATTATATTTTGATTCAACTAATTTTCTAGGCTTATTAGTTTTTAGTATTACAAATGAATAATCATTTAAAATCATATTTTTATATTCGTATTTTAATGTATTACAATCCAATAATAATGCATTATTTTTCTTTCCTAATGCGATTATAGCTTGATCCATTATTCCACTTTTTAAACTACAATAATCATTTTCGACGCTTTTAGCAAGCTTAACAATATCTAATAATGATAAATTTAAATTATAAATATTAGATACTAATAATCCTGTAGCGTCTAATATAGCCGCACTTGATGATAAACCTGAGCCTGATGGAATATCAGATTCATAATATATATCTAATCCATGACTAAATTTATATCCTTGCTTAGATAATATATAAAATATTCCAATTGGATAGATTGCCCACTTAAAGTTCTTAGAATAATCTAGTTTATCTAATGTTGTTTTTATTTCTCCATTAAATCCATGAGACATAAATCTAATTACATTATCGTCTCTAAATTTAACATAGGCAGTTATATATAAGCTTACACATGCAGGTAATACTAATCCTCCATTATAATCTATATGCTCGCCAATTAGATTTATTCTTGCTGGAGCTCTAAATATTTTATCAGAATTTTCTTTAAAATCTTTTATTTCAATCTCGTTCATTATTTATCACTTTCTTTTGTTGCAAGCTTTACAACATTATATCCACCATCATAGAAGCCTTCTTCTTTTAAAACTCCAATACGATTAACCATATGTGCTAATATTTCTTTATCATCTAATAATCTATCAAGCATTTCAGACATAGTCTTTTTTGTAGGACATTCAAAAGTACCATCTCCATATTCACGTGAATGGATAGCACCATATACCTCATGTCCACCGATATGACGCATAAATAGCTTAGGGATAGGATAATATGCAAGCTCACTTGGTTTAGTAATTAATATATCCGAATTAGGCATTAATAAATTTGTTGAATATACAGCTTCAAAAATATTATTATTACATATAGCATATATACCATATACATCTTTATTTCTTATTTCTTCATTAAATTTCTTTAATTCATTATATTTATTGAAATATGTTGTTGCCTCAATTCCAGATATATCATTAATTAATTTATTATAAACAGTATCATGATCACCAAAATTAATAAATAGTGTAGCCTTCTTCTCTTTTACATATGGTAAAAGATGAGAAACTATTTCTTTAAATTGTTTATATCCAGCACCAGCTCCACCAACTGTAATTAAAAATCTAATTGGTTTATTATTATTAATTCTATCTAATCTTAATTCATTATCTTCCTCTAGATTACATAATAATTCATGGTCAATAAAGCATCCAACCATTTTTAAATCTGAATCCGGGATTCCCTTTAAAGGCTTTTTATCAAAGCCATTTAGCATTTTATATCCTAAATATGCATATTCGGTTTGAACAGCATGTATTGCACCTTCAGATAAATGTAGGCCCATTGGCCAGTTATCAGGTATAGCGTTAACTACATTAGTTAAGCCAGCATGTATTGCACCTTGGCTTGGCCATACATGTGTTGCGATATATGGTATATCCTTTGGAATATTTTTAAAAATAGGAACTAATAATTCACTATTCTTTTGATCTTTCGCATTATATGTGATTTTCTTGAAGCCCTCACAATTTAGTGGCTCCCAGAAAAAATGATTAAATAATTTTGATTTTTGAGATATTCTAGATGCTTTAGAATATAGGTTATTTTGATGTCTTATCATCTTAGAGCCAGTGGCATCAAATGATGCTAAATCTAGCCATAACGGATTATATCCTAATGCTTTAGCACATGATGCCATAGCTATAGATATTCTATAATGGCCAAAGCCCATTCTAATATTTCCAACAATTAAAGGCTTTTCAGGAAATTTAGCATTATTATCAGCAAATACAATATTTTTAGTGCCTATAAAATCTAGGGCATCAATATCTTCAAAACCAATATTATATGTTGCATTAGAATCATCACCAAATTTTTTAATATATTTATTTTTTGATTTTTTGGCAGCGTTAATAGTTTTATTATTAATTTTATTTCCAAAAATTATACTTGATTTATCAGTCATGTATCATTACTCCTTTTTTGGTATTATATTTAAACTTTTTAACATTTCCGTTTAATTGATATTCAATATTTATATATTGTTTATCTCTTTCAAATTTAACATTTTTTGCATTAAAGAATACATCAAATGCATAATTTAATTTTTCTTTAGTTGTTTCATCATAAGCACCAATATTATCTGATGTCATTAATACACTTCCAAATAATGAATTAATTAATAATAAAGAATCCTTTTGTTCATTACTTAAATGTATATTATTACTTCTTAATAAGAATACATCAGGATCATTCATGAATAGGTGCTTATTAAATATACTTCTATAAATAGTATTTTGAATAGTAGTCTTAGTTGAAATTCTTTCTCTATGTGTAAATGACATAAACCATATATCATCAAATAATAATGATACATCTGGTCCTACTCTTAGATAATCAAAATATAGGGCAGATGTAGATGGAATAGCACCACATCCTAATATTAATTTGTCCTTTAATACATCTCTTATGAATTTATAGGCTTGTTCTGTAGCTATGGCTTTTGTCTTATCATAATATCTTGGTAAAGACACTGAATATAAGAAATCAAGCTTAAAGAAATCAAAGCCTAAATCCATATAACATTCTAAGCATTTTTTTACATAATCCATTGCTTCTTTATTATCTATGTCTAATAGATAAAAGCCACTCCAGTTTCCACCACATTTAATTAAATTGTTATGACTATCTCTTTTAAAATACTCAATATGCTCTTTAAATAATTTTGATTTTTCTTCTGCGACAAATGGAGCAAGCCAAATACCAGCCTTATATCCTTTTTCATGGATTTTATTTACGATTGGTTTAAGTCCGTTAGGAAATTTATTTTTATCGACATCTAGCCAATCTCCAACATATGATTCAAAGCCATCATCGATTTGGAATAAATTAAATCTGGAATCTAGACCCTCAAGGTCTCTTAAGATAATTGATTCATTAATTTTTTGATAATAATTATACCAAGATGTATATCCAAATATTTTTTGTGTAGTTTTTTCTTTAAATAATTCATAGAATGAAGAAAGGCCCTCATTATAGCTTGTATCATATGAATAATCAAATAATACAAATTTTTCGCCTTTTTTCATTGGGAATTTTTTAATACCAGATACTAAATTAATTTGTTTTTCTTTTCTTAAAACTTCATATACTAGAAATGCGTTTTTGAAATTATAATTGAAGCTAAAGAATTCTTTTTCACCCTTTATATAGAATACATCATAGCCATGAAGCTTATTTTTATCATATTCGTAGAATAATACATCTCCATATCTATCAAATGCGAATCTATTTAAAATAGGATCCTTTGTTTTTTCAAATGTATCATTTTTATGGAAATTCTTAAAAAATTTAGATGCTCTTCTAGCTATTTTTTCATATTCGTCGATATATCTTTCACTTGTATCAGTCCATGATTGATATCCATTTAAGAAAAATTTAGAATCATTTACGAATTTTACATCTAAAAGCTTAGTTGCTTTATAAAGCATAATATCATTTAAAGCTCGTAGAGTTATTGTGCATCTATTACCATTTCTTTTTTCTTCAATGACTACATTTTGATCAGATTCATTAATTGTAATCTTTTCATCATTGATTACATAAGTTAAATTAATCAATCTATTCACCTCTTATTCTTGGGGATTTTCTTCTTTTTCCTCTTTTATTTCTTCAGTTAATTCTGTTTTTTCTTCTAGTTCTTTTTCTTCGCCAAATTCTCTTTCGTTTTTGATTGCATCTACATATGCCTTATCTTCATCCTTTGCAATAATCTTCATTATCTTCTTTTCTCTATAGAACATAAGAATTAATGCGCCAAGTAAGCAGAATGCAACAGCTACGAATGCAACAATCATTAAGCCTTCTTTTGATGCTGTAATATCATTTTTAGTTAAATCCTGGTTTGTACCTAAGATTGCCAAAGATGTGAATGATAGCATAGCGATTGATTGACCGAATTTCATTGCGAAAGTTCTAGCTGCAAAGAACATTCCTTCTCTCTTTTCACCTGTCTCAGTTGAATCAGCTTCTGCGACATCGGCAACGATTGATTGAGGAATAATACCTAATAATGCCATAGGTAATGATGCTATAACAACGATTAATACTCCATAAACCATTCCTGGAATAACAGTTACAATAT
>Ga0247611_10010618_pt1 | contig 10788 bp, 5 predicted proteins | sample 177DNAGHGhighgp2_FD_192422 | JGI IMG/M metagenome (GOLD analysis project Ga0247611, IMG submission 192422) | Sheep rumen microbial communities from Palmerston North, Manawatu-Wanganui, New Zealand - 1770 DNA GHGhigh gp2 | ecosystem: Host-associated > Mammals > Digestive system > Stomach > Rumen ... | reverse complement strand
TTTAATACGTATTGGCATATAAAGCATCTTTCCTTTAGCACCAGTCTTTTCTTTTACATTATTTATAGCATTACTTATATTATCTACATTCCAGTCTGATATAGCTTCTATTTCTTTTTTAAATGCTGAAATAGTTTCGTCTATACCTTCTTGTTTCATAAATTCTACACATTCTTCATTTGGATTAACTTCATCTTCAAAGAATAATTTAACTTCTTCTACTATTTGTTTACCATAACTTATATGATTTTGATAAATCTTAACTAAATGATTGATCCATTCTTCACTCTTATCACTTAAGTCATAAGCTTCTTTCAAGAATGGTAAAACAAATTCTAAATACTTATCCAATTCCATCTTTTTAATATAATTAGCATTAAACCAATTAAGTTTTTTAACATCGTATCCACTAGAACTTTTACTTATTCTTTTTGGATTAAATTCTTTAATTAATTCATCCATTGTAAACATTTCTTGATTACTTTCAGGACTCCATCCAAGAAGTACTAAATAATTAACAATAGCTTCAGGTAAATAACCACATTCATATAAATCCATAAATGATGCATCACCATTTCTTTTAGAAAGTTTTGTACCATCTTCTCCAAGAACCATAGCTACGTGTGCATAAATAGGTTTTTCCCATCCAAATGCTTCATACAATAAATTATATTTAGCGGTTTGATCTAAATATTCCTTACCACGTATTACGTGTGTAATATTCATTAAATGATCATCTACTACATTAGCAAAATTATATGTAGGATAACCATCTGATTTTAAAAGTATTTGGTCCTCAAGAACACTATTATCTATAACTACTTCTCCATATACTAAATCTTCTATTATAGTTTGTCCTTCTTTAGGCATTTTTTGTCTTATTACATATGATTCACCATTTTTAATTTTTTCTTCTACTTCATCTTTTGTTAAATTTCTACAATGACCATCATACATAAATGCTTGCTTATTAAGACTTGCTACTTCTCTTAATCTTTCAAGTCTTTCTTCATCACAAAAACAGTAATAAGCAAAACCTTTTTCTACAAGTTCATGAGCATATTTTTTATATAAATCAAGTCTTTCGCTTTGGATATAAGGTCCATAATTTCCTTCGTTTAAAGGCCCTTCATCTATTTTAAATCCACATAAAGCAAGCGTATTATATATAAAATCTACTGCCCCTTCAACTTTTCTATTTTGATCTGTATCTTCAATTCTAAGTATGAATTTCCCGTTATCATGTTTAGCAAGCAAATATTCAAAAATTGCAGTTCTTAAATTACCAATATGCATATATCCCGTAGGACTTGGAGCAAATCTTGTTCTTGTTTCTTTCATATCAATCACCTGCCCATATTATAACAAAAAAACAAAGGTTATACAACCTTTGTAGCAATACTATTTATACGTATTTTAAAAGAACCTTGTACTACTTTATTAACTATTAAGTCTTCAATATTCGAAGATATGACATCATCTATTTTACGCGCTCCATATTTATTATATTCACATAAATCAGATAATTCTAAAGCAAGATTTTTAGAAAAAGAACAAATAATTCCTTTTTGTTTATAATTTTTTCTTAATATATTAAGTTTATTATTTATTATTTTTATGCATGTATCTTTATCTATTTTATTAAATTTAATTATTTTATTAATTCTGTTAACAAACTCTACTCCAAAAAACTTATCTATATCTTGATAATTTATATTATCATTAAAACCTATACTATTCTTAGAACAACCCAAATTTGAAGTCATAATAATAGTACAATTAGAAAAATTAATCTTTTCTCCTTTGCTATCTGTCCCTATTCCTTCATCAAGTATTTGTAGAAACAAGTTTATTACTTCAGAACTTGCTTTTTCTACTTCGTCAAGGATTATTAAACTATAAGGGTTATCTTTTACTTTCTCAAAAATATTATTATTATCTTTATATCCAACATATCCCGGAGGAGAACCTATCATTTTGCTAATAGAATGACCTTCTCTATATTCACTCATATCTACTTTTATAATATTGTTACCATAAAAATATTTACCATATTCTTTAGCAAGCAATGTTTTTCCAACCCCAGTAGGACCTAAAAACAAAAAAGAAATAGGTTTATTGTTAGAAAAGTATTTACTTTTTCTAAATGTATCACACACTGTATCAATAGCTTTAAATTGTCCTAAAATAGTATTTGATATACTGTTTTTAAATTTATCAAATAAATTATTATCTAATATAGGTATTTTACTAAGTTCTGATGTTATTTTATAAACATCTTGTATTTTTATAGTTTTAAAACTTTTTTTAGACTTATTAAGTTCCATTTTATTCTTTTTACTCTCAAGTATCATTTCTGTCTTTTTATATAAAAACGCTTCCTCAAATTTATTATTTATAATAGAATCATTCTTTAATTTTTTTAGTTCAATCAATTTAGTATTAAGATTACTTATATTGTTTTTTGAAAAGGAAGAAACAGATACTCTAGAACAAACCTCATCCATAATATCTATTGCCTTATCAGGAAACTTTCTATCATATATATATTTATTAGATAAATGCACTATTTTATTTATTACTTCATCACTAATTTTTACCATATGATAATTTTCATAAATAGGTCTTAGTTCCTTTAATATATTGATAGTATCCTCCAAAGAAGGTTCTTTTATTATAATTTTTTGAAACCTACGAGATAAAGCCTTATCACTTTCAATAAATTCTTTATATTCAGTCATTGTAGTAGCACCAATTATTCTTACTTTTCCTCTTGCTAAAGCTGGTTTTAATATATTACTAGCATCAATAGCGCCTTCTGCTCCACCAGCACCTACTAAAGTATGAATTTCATCTACAAACAAAATAACATCACTATTATCCTCAAGTTCTGATATTATTTTTTCAATTCTTTCTTCAAACTCACCACGATATTTAGTACCCGCTACTAAAGAAGCCATAGATACAGACACTATTCTTTTACCAATAAGCCCACTAGGAACATCACCATTTTCAAGTTTTCTAGCTAGTTCTTCCACTATAGCAGTTTTACCTACACCTGCATCTCCTAAAAGAAGAGGATTGTTTTTACTCCTACGAGATAATATTTCTATTAATCTAACAATTTCTTTATCGCGTCCTATAACAGGATCGATTTCTCCTTTTTTACTTTTTTTGTTTAAATCTATTCCAAATGAATCAACCATAAGTTTCGAAGTTTTACTCTTTTTAGAAGTATAAACATCTTCATATAAACTATCAATATCTATATCCATTCCTATTAGAATTCTAATAGCAACTCCTTCTCCTTCTTCAAAAAGCGCTAAAAAAAGATCAGTGGTATCAACTAAATCCTTTCCTTTGTCATTAGAATTCATACTAGCATTTTCTAATATATTTCTAAGTAGTGGTGTATATAAATAAAAATCATTACTACTCTTCCCAATACCAACAGTTCTAATTAATTCTTTTTTAAATGTTTCATAAGTAATACCCATATTTTTTAATTTAGACAAATACTCTACATCACCATATTTTAAAAGAGAAAGAAATAAATGTTCACTTCCTATATATGGGTGTTTTAAATTAGTCATTTCTTTTTGCATATTTACTAATACTTTTCTTGCAGATTCATCATACTTTGAAAACATAGTATTCCTCCCTTTATTATTCTATTCATATAGTGATAGAATACTAATATTTTTAAACACAAAAAAAGTGCAAAAACTGCACTTTTAATTATTAAATCCACAATAATGCTATGAATACAACAAATGAAATTACAAATAATATTAATGCTAACTTCCAAATGAATTTAATCCAATCAGTATATTTAGTATCACTAATTGATAATGAAATTAGTAATAATACACTTGTTGGAGCTACTAACATCACTAATGCATAAAGGTTAGTAAACATAACACTTATTAGTGAAAGAATACTTGGATCATCATAAACAGAACTAATACTTCCTAATAATGAATTAGATAGGTAGTAATAATCAACATAGAATACACTATTTATTATGTCATAAAGACCCATAAGTACTAAATTAAATTTAGGTGTTAATAAATTAGAAGTTACTGTAGTAATAAATGGATAATAGAATACAAATACAAATACACTACATGCAAGTACTGTTAGTATTGCAGGAACTACAAATGATTTGATTCCATCTACAAAACCATTAAATACATCTTCCCATTTAGTTTTATACATAAATTTAAGTACTATCATTGCTATTATAAGTAATAATCCATATGTTTGGAATCTACTTGGTGTTAACCATGTACCAAAAGCATCTACTCCTCCGAATAGTTTGCTTAGTATTTGGAAACCACCAACTTTTAATGTCATCCAAGAAGTATGAGCATCTGCAAACCAATTAGTTTTAAATATTCCTGCCCAATTAATTGTCCCAAGAATAAATATTAATGATAAAACTATTAAAACTATAAGTGCTGGTACTGCTCCAACTACTTTATCAGCTTTTTTATTAGCTTTCTTAACTTTTTCTTCTTTTTTAACTGGTACTTTCTTAGCTGCTTTCTTAACTGGTTTTCTGTTTTTAATCTTAATAACAACAAATACTATTAATGCTACTAATGAAACAGAAGCAAGTACTATCCATAATATGTTAGCAACTGATTTAACTACTGCATATAAAATAGTTAATGATAAAGTAAATATTAATAATGCACTACATAGTACTATTAATGTTGTCCATAGGTTTTTATTAGATAGAATTAAAGAAATAAGTACTATTGCTATAAATGAAAGTGCTGCAAGTACTATCCAAAGAACTCCTACAGTTCCTTTCATAGCACCAATCATAACTAATATAGATGTAGCAACAAATGTCATACCTGAAACTACAAGACCTTCGATTAGAAGAGTTTTCTTTGTTGATTTTTCATCATATACTAGTTTTTTCTTATTACAATATGTAACAATTGCACATATTAGTGCTGCTACTCCAAGTACTAAAAGTACAACTTTTGTAGCAATTTGATCATACTTACCTAGATTTAAAGCTCCATTATTGATACCATATAATGTTCCTGCAAAAGTAGCACCATACATACCAATTATTGTAGCACCTAGTGTAGCACCAAGAGCAACCATCTTATCATATCCCATTTTAACAATCAATCCAATTAGTAATGGGAAAAGAATAAGTAGTCCAATATCAAGACCTGTAATTGAAGAAATAATTGCCATTACAACTATAGTAGTTATTAATGCACATTTTTCTTTTCCAGATGCTTTTGCTAAGAAATAATCTATTAGCTTATCATAAGCACCTGTAGCCTTTAGGACTCCATAAAATGCTCCTACAAGTAAAACAAAAAGCACAACCCCTCCAAATCCAGCAAATGTTTCTAAAACTACGTTTAAAATTGAAACAAATCCGATTTGGTTAGAAACTTCACCTTTGAAGCCTCCAATGCTATAAACAATTGGAACAATCCAAGATAATAAAACATATGCAAGGATTGTAATGCCTACAGCTTTAAACAAATTGTTTTTTTTCATTTCTTACCTCCTAATATAATTATGACACTTTTAATAAAAAAAATAAAGAAAAAACACAAAAAAACCCTATTTTTAGAGGTTTTTTAACAAAAAAAAGACTAAATTAGTCTTTTTTCTTCATAGTTGGGAAAAGTATTACTTCACGAATAGTTTCACTATTAGTAAGCATCATAACAAGTCTATCTATACCCATGCCCATTCCTCCAGCAGGAGGCATTCCATATTCAAGAGCTTCAACAAAGTCTAAATCCATTTCAGTAGCTTCATCATTACCCATTTCCTTTTCTTTTACTTGATTTTCAAATCTTTCATATTGATCAATTGGATCATTAAGTTCAGTAAATGCATTAGCATATTCTGCTCCACATATGAATAGTTCAAATCTTTGAGTAAATCTTGGATCTTTTGGATCTTTCTTAGCAAGTGGACTTATTTCAATTGGGTGTCCTATTATAAATGTAGGTTCAACTATTGTTTCTTCAACATACTTTTCAAAGAAAGCATTAACAATATGACCATATCCAAAATGTTCTTCAAGTTCTACATCATGTTCTTTTGCAAGTTTAATTGCATCTTCAACACTCATATCTTCAAAGAAATCAATACCTGTTTTTTCTTTAATAGCATCAACCATATGTAGTCTCTTAAACTTAGGTTTTAATGATATGTCATGTCCTTTCCAATGAATATCATAAGTACCTAGCGCTTCCATAGCAGCAGCACCTATAATATTTTCAGTAATTTCCATCATACCTTCAAGATCACTATATGCTTTATATAACTCAATAGTAGTAAATTCAGGATTATGTTTCTTATCCATACCTTCATTTCTAAAGATTCTACCTATTTCATAAACAGCATCCATACCACCTACTAAAAGTCTTTTTAAAGGTAGTTCTGTAGCTATTCTTAAATACATATCAATATCTAAAGTATTGTGATGCGTAATAAATGGTCTAGCATTTGCACCACCAAGAATCGTACCAAGAATTGGTGTTTCAACTTCTGTATATCCAAGATTATCAAGATATCTTTGAATAGCACGTATAATTCTAGGTCTCATAAATGCAACACGTCTAGCATCATCATTCATTATTAAATCAACATAACGTCTTCTATATCTTTCTTCAGTGTCAACAAGTCCATGGAACTTTTCAGGAAGTGGACGTAATGCCTTTACTAAATGTTCATAACTAGTAGCACGAACACTAAGTTCTCCCATATGAGTTCTCATAACAGTACCTGTTACACAAACTATATCTCCAAGATCGCTCTTTTTAAAGATTTCATATGCATCTTCTCCAATGTTATCAATCTTAACATATACTTGAATTTGACCATATTTATCTTGAATATTAATAAATCCAGCTTTTCCTTTACCACGTTTAGTCATAATACGACCAGCAATAACTACTTCTTTATTAATTTCTTCAAGTTCTTCAGTAGTCTTTTCAGCAAATTCTTCTTTGATAGACTTACTATCTGATGTAACGTCCACACGATGTCCAAATGGATCGATACCCATACTTTCTAATTCTTTAGCTTTTTCCCTTCTTACTATTTCTTGTTCACTTAATTGTCTCATTTTTATTCCTCCTTTTTAATAAAAAAAGTTAATGACAAAAGGGCGTTAATCGCGGTACCACCTTTCTTATCATTAACTGACATCTCTAAAATATAACGGTCTAACCCGGGCTAATAGCCATCTCCACAGTTTTTAGAATTTATTTAATTTTACTAAGTTTCACCAACCCTTAGCTCTCTACAAAATGATTATAAATAAACTCTCGCTTTCGCCTGTTTCTTCAATTTATGCATATAATTTATCAAATTTATTAGTAATTGTCAACAAAATATTATCTAAAATTTCAAAAAACTCTTTTTCGGTTTTACATGTAACAATGAGATTTTTATAGGTTTTCATACCAGAAATACCCCTTAAATACCAAAGAGCATGACTTCTTATTTCAAGTAATGCACTTTTTTCTCCATTACAATCTTTTAAAAGATAATAATGCTTTTTTATCATATTTATCTTATCTATATCACTAGGCTTATCAATAATAGTATTATCATTAATATAACTATTGCATTCTTTTATTAGCCAAGGATTACCTAAACAAGCTCGTCCTATCATAACGCCATCACAACCAGTTTCATCAATCAATCTTTTTGCAGAATCACAATCAATTACATCACCATTGCCTATAACAGGTATAGATACACTTTGTTTTACTTCTTTTATAATATTCCAATCAGCTTTACCACTATAACCTTGACTTCTAGTCCTTGCATGAACTGCAATTAAAGATGCTCCTGCTACTTCACATATCTTAGCTATTTCTACTGCATTAATGTTGTTACTATCCCAACCACTTCTTATTTTAACTGTAACTGGAACTGAAACAGATTTAACTACAGAAGAAACTATATCTTTTACTTTATCAGGATCTTTCATAAGTGCACTACCTGCACCATTTTTTAAAGCAACTTTAGGAACAGGACAACCAAGATTTATATCAATAAAATCTATATCATATAAATCACATATCTTTTTCGCAGCATTACCCATAGTAACAGGATCACTACCAAATAATTGAACTCCTACAGGAACTGAAATATCCTCTATTCCTTTAAGCATGTCAAAAGTCTTTTTATTATCTCTTACAATAGCTTCACTACTAATAAGTTCTGTAACAAAATAACCAGAACCAAATTCTTCACATATTTTCATATATGCAGGATTAGAAACACCAGCCATAGGTGCAAGAATAACTCTGTTTTTTATTTCTATATCACCTATTTTAAACATAGTATCACTCTCTCTTTTTAACTTTTCCATCCATAAAGTATACATCTTCATAAGAAGAATCATCTTCTATTAAATAATCATCTTTAAATACATAGTCATATCCTTCAGGTCTATCATTTATATCTTCTACTGTTTGTTTGTGGATAATGTAAGTTCCATCTTCTTTTTCAATTTTTAAAACCATATAATCTGCATCATATTCTCTTCCTATAGCCATAATATTATCTATATTATCTATTGGATCCCAATGTTGATTAAAATGAAAAGGTCCATCATCATATACAGGATTACTAACTTTTACTCTATAACAATGTTCAGGTACATTTTCTAACTGACTAATAGGTATTATATTATAATCATCAAGCATTTGTTCAAATTCATTATTGACTTTAATATCACCACAACTACATAAAGTAATAGCAGCGCTAGTTAAAATAATAAAACCAGTTTTTGTAATATCTAAGTTTTTAATTTTCATTTTATCCTCCAAATGTAAGATAAATATATCACTATTAGAAAAATTGTCAAGAAAAAGAGACTATTTTAAAGCCTCTTTTAATTCATCTTTATTCATTTTTGAATAACCTTTAATACCTTTTTCTTTAGCAAGTTCTTTTAATTCTGTTAAAGATAATTCTTCATTAGATTCTTCTGTTTCTTCTTTAGGTAATTTGCCATGTTCTACTATATAATCAATTTGTTCTTTTGTAAGAGTTTCATTTTCAAGTAAAGCATTAGCAATATTATCTAAAAGTTCTCTATTTTCTTTAATAATCTTAGTAGCTTGTTTATAACAATCATCTATTATTTCTCTCATTTCTTGGTCTATTTCATAAGCAACTTGACCAGAGAAATTACGACTCTTATTATAATCTCTTCCTAAGAATACGCTACCTTCTTGAGTTTCAAGTTGAAGAGGTCCAAGTTTACTCATACCATATTCAGTAACCATAGCACGAGCAATCTTAGTAGCTTGTTGAAAATCATTATGAGCTCCAGTAGTCATTTCTCCGAATACTATCTCTTCAGATACACGGCCACCAAGAAGTCCACTTATACTTTCTAATAATTCTTTCTTAGTAGATAAATAAGTTTCTTCACGAGGAAGCATCAAATTATATCCACCAGCATGTCCACGAGGTACTATAGTAATTTTTTGTACTTCGTTAGCACCTTCAAGTTTTATACCTACAACTGCATGTCCTGCTTCATGATATGCAACAATTCTTTTTTCTTTTTCAGTATATTTATGAGATTGTTTCGCAGGTCCCATAAGAACTCTATCATGAGCTTCATCTATCTCAGCCATAGTAATTTCAGTTTTATCACGACGAACTGCAAGAAGTGCAGCTTCGTTAAGTAAGTTCTCTAAATCTGCTCCAGAAAAACCTACAGTTCTTTTTGCTATATTCTTTAGTTTAACATTCTTAGCAAATATCTTATTTTTAGCATGAACTTCAAGTATTTCTTCACGACCTTTTATATCGGGTAAATTAATAGTAACTTGTCTATCGAATCTTCCAGGTCTAAGAAGTGCTGGATCTAGTACATCAGGTCTATTTGTAGCAGCAATGATAATGATACCTTCATTTTCTCCAAATCCATCCATTTCAGTAAGTAATTGGTTAAGAGTTTGTTCTCTTTCATCGTGTCCACCACCAAGACCAGTACCTCTTTGTCTACCTACAGCATCTATTTCATCTATAAATATTAGACATGGTGCAGTTTGTTTAGCTTGTTTAAACATATCTCTAACACGAGATGCTCCAACACCTACGAATAATTCTACAAAGTCAGAACCACTTATATAGTAGAATGGTACATTAGCTTCTCCTGCAACAGCTCTTGCAAGTAATGTTTTACCAGTTCCTGGAGGACCTACAAGTAAAACTCCTTTAGGTATTCTAGCACCTAATTTTTGGAATTTCTTTGGATCCTTTAAGAAATCTATTAATTCCTTAACTTCATATTTTTCTTCTACTAAACCTGCAACATCTTTAAATGTAACTTTATTCTTATCTGAACTAAGTTTAGCTCTACTCTTACCAAAATCAAATGATTTATTAGCACCTCCAACTTGTCTAGTTAAGAAATATGCAGAAAAACCTACAATTAAAACAATTGGAAATAGATTAACAAATATTCTAAGAATTGATGAACTTTCAGGATCTTTTTTAACTGTTACTTTTAAATTGTTTTCGTTTGCTTTACTCATCATATTTGATACTAAATTATCAGAATAAGGCATTGTTATAGTAAATGTTTCATTTTCTTTATAACCCTTTAATTTACCTTCCATTTGATATATTGCAGAATTAGGTCTTGGAGTAACAACAAGTTCTGTAATATTACCATTATTTAAATTATTAACAAATTCATCATATGTAAGTTTATTTACTTTATCTCCAGTATTATGTAGCAAAAACATTACTCCTAAAAAG
>Ga0247611_10010617_pt1 | contig 10789 bp, 9 predicted proteins | sample 177DNAGHGhighgp2_FD_192422 | JGI IMG/M metagenome (GOLD analysis project Ga0247611, IMG submission 192422) | Sheep rumen microbial communities from Palmerston North, Manawatu-Wanganui, New Zealand - 1770 DNA GHGhigh gp2 | ecosystem: Host-associated > Mammals > Digestive system > Stomach > Rumen ... | reverse complement strand
TCGACCTTGGCAATGAGCTTGTCCGCGTTGCCGAGGCCGTTTGCCACCGCGATGCGGATGGAGAGATCGCCCGCCGTGACGGTGAAGGCCTTGATGCCCTCCAGACCGCGCACGCCGCACTCGGCGATGGTCTTGAGCGTGTCGGGAGAAGCGTCGTCCAGTACACGGCGGATGACGGCCTCGGTCACGCCGCCCGTGACGCCGAAGATGACGCCCGCGCCGGTGTAGTCGCCGAGGGGGCTGTCCGGCTCGGAGTCGGGCAGATTCTTGAGGTCGATGCCGGCAGCCTTGAGAAGCCTTGCCAGCTCGTCGGTGGTGAGCACGAGGTCAATCAGGCGCTTGCCGTCCTTTACGAGCTCGGGGCGCTGGGCCTCAAACTTCTTGGCGGTGCAGGGCATGATCGCCACGGAGTAGACATCGTCATCTCCCTTAGAGTCATTGCCGTTATTGAACTGCTGGCGGATGAGCGCGCCGAGCATCTCCATGGGGCTGCCGCAGGTGGACACCTGGGGCATCAGCTCCGGGTGGGCCTTCTCGACATGCTGGATCCAGCCGGGGCAGCAGGAGGTGAACATGGGGAGCTTGGCACCGCTCTTGACCTTTTCGAGAAATTCCGCGCTCTCCTCCATGATGGTGAGGTCGGCGGAGAGGTTCGTGTCGTACACCACGTCCACACCCAGGCGGCGCAGGGCGGTGACGAGCTTGCCGGTGACGGGCTCATTGGCGGGCATGCCGAACTCCTCGGCGAGACCGACGCGCACGCTGGGCGCAAACTGCACCACGACGCGCTTGTTGGGGTCGTTGAGCATGCGCCACATCTCGGGGATCTGGCGGTTGATGGTGAGGGCGCCGGTGGGACATACCGCCGCGCACTGGCCGCAGCCGACGCAGCCGGTCTCAATGAGCATCTTGCCGAAGCCCGGGGCCACAATGGCCTTCTTGCCGCGCTTGGTAAAGTCGATCGCGCCGATGTTCTGTACCTCCGAGCACATGCGCACGCACAGGCCGCAGAGGATGCACTTGGAGGGGTCGCGGGTGATGCAGGGGGAGGACACGTCCAGACGCTCGTGGGAGTAGGTGTTCTCACTGAAGCGCGGCTCCACCACGTTGTAGCGGTGGGCGTACTCCTGCAGCTTGCAGTGACCGCTCTGCTCGCAGGTCAGGCACTCGGCCCGGTGGCTGCTCATGAGGAGCTGGAGCGTGGTGTGGCGGCTCTTGAGCACCTTTTCGCTGTGGGTCTTGACGACAAGGCCGTTTCGCGGCTGCATGGAGCAGGCGGCGTCCAGCGCGCCCTTTTCGTTTTCCACCAGGCACAGGCGGCAGCCGCCGTAGATGGACAGGTTTTCACAGTAGCACAGCGAGGGAATGTCGATCCCGTTGTTTTTCGCGACCTCGAGCACGTTGCGCTCGTCGGTGAACGGACATTCGATGCCGTCGATGATCATTTTCTTTTCACTCATTGCTTAACCCTCCCTGATGGCGCCGACCGGGCAGTTGTCTTTGCAGGTGCCGCACTTGATGCAGCGTGTCGTGTCGATGACGTGTTTGTGGCGCGGCGTGCCGGTGATGGCCTCGACCGGGCAGTTGCGCGCGCATCTGGTGCAGCCGATGCACTTGTCCGTGATAACGTACTGGCTCAGTGCCTTGCAGGTGCCGCAATGGCAGCGCTTGTCACGGATATGCTCGATGTATTCGTCCTCAAAGTTCTGCAGCGTGGACAGAACGGGGTTCGGGGCCGTCTTGCCCAGACCGCACAGGGAGGATACCTGGATCATCTCGGCCAGGTCTCTGAGCTCGTCAAGGTCGCTCATGCGGCCCTTGCCGCTGGTGATGCGCTTTAAGATCTCGTTCATGCGGGTGGTGCCCTCGCGGCAGGGGGTGCACTTGCCGCAGGATTCCTCGCAGATGAAGTTCATGAAGAACTGGGCGATGTTGACCATGCAGCTGTCCTCGTCCATGACGACCAGACCGCCGGAGCCGATGATCGCGCCCACCTTCTTGAGGGAGTCGAAGTCCATGGGCAGGTCCAGATGCTCCTCTGTGAGACATCCGCCGGAGGGGCCGCCGATCTGCACGGCCTTGAACTTCTTGCCGTTTTTGATGCCGCCGCCGATGTCGTAGACGACCTCGCGCAGGGTGGTGCCCATGGGGACCTCGATCAGGCCGGTGTTCACCACATTGCCGGTCAGGGCGAAGGCCTTGGTGCCGGGGCTCTTCTCGGTGCCGACGGAGCGGAACCAGGCGGCGCCCTTCTTGATGATGTCGGGGACATTGGCAAAGGTCTCGACATTGTTAAGACATGTGGGCTTTCCGAACAGGCCCTTGTCCACGCTTCTGGGGGGCTTGGTGCGCGGCATGCCGCGGTTGCCTTCGATGGAGGCGGTCATGGCCGAGCCCTCGCCGCAGACAAAGGCGCCCGCGCCCTTGTTGATGTGCATGTGGAAGCTCTTGCCGCTGCCGAGGATGTCGTCGCCGATGAGGCCGTATTCTTCGGCCTGCCCGATCGCGATGGACAGACGGGAGACTGCCAGCGGGTACTCCGCGCGGACATAGATGTAGCCCTCGGTGGAACCGGTGGCCACGCCCGCGATGATCATGCCCTCGAGGATCTTATGGGGGTCGCCCTCCATGCAGGAGCGGTCCATGAACGCGCCGGGGTCGCCCTCGTCGCCGTTGCAGACGATGAACTTGACGGGCTCCTCGGTGTGTGCCGCGACCTGGGCCCACTTTTTGCCGGTGGGGAAGCCCGCACCGCCGCGGCCGCGAAGACCGGAGTCGGTGACCTCCTGGATGACCTCGTCCCCGCTCATCTCGAACAGGGCCTTGGCAAGGGCCTGGTAGCCGCCGATGGAGAAGTATTCCTCGATGCTCTCGGCGTCGATGTGGCCGCAGTGCTCGAGCACGCGGCGGGTCTGCTTCTTGTAGAAGGGGATATCCTCCTGGCGCTTGTAGAGCTGGCCGTTCTGGTGATAGCCGAGGCGCTCGATAAACTCGCCGCCGAGGATCGTTTTCTCCACGATCTCGGCCACGTCCTCGGCGTGGACCTTGGTATAGAGCCAGCCTTCCGGCTCGATGCGCACCAGGGGGCCCATCTCGCAAAAGCCGTGGCAGCCGGACTTCTTGATGCCGGTGGCGGCGCCGCAGGTATCGTTGAGGCTGAGCTCAAAGGCCGCGCCGTGGGCCTCCATCTGGGCCTTCAGCTCCTCATAGACGGCGAGGTTGCCGCCGGCGGCACAGCCGGTGCCGCAGCAGACGAGGACCTTGCGCTTTTCATTCGCGCGGGCCTGCATGAATTTTTCCTGCAGTGCCTTGAACTGTTCAAGATTCTGTATTTTTTCCCGCATGTTCAGGCCTCCCCTCTGAGCTGCTCCACCAGGGCGCGGGCCTTCTCCGGTGTCATGGCGGCATGTACGGTGTCGTTGACCATGACCACGGGGCTCAGACCGCAGGCGCCGAGGCAGGAGACGATTTCCAGCGTGAACAGCCCGTCGTCGGAATTGGGCTTGTGCTCGCTGGTGCCGGTGGCGTCGTAGATGGCCTGGAGGACATTGCTGCTCTTGCGCACATGACATGCCGTGCCGCGGCAGACCTTCATGACGTACTTGCCCTTGGCGTCCAGGGAGAAGTTGCCGTAGAAGGTGGCCACGCCGTAGAGCTTCGATTCGCTCATGCCGACCTTTTTGGCGATGTACTCCAGCGCCTCCTGGGGGAGGTAGCGGTACTTCTCCTGCACGTCCTGCATGATGGCGATGACCTTCGCTTTGTCGCTGCCGTACTTGTCCAGTACGGAATCAATAAACCTGAGATCAACGTTTTCCAATGTGATCGCGTCCTTTCTCTGTATGCTTGAAGTTAGCTCTTGATAATTTTGTGACAATCGCTTTGATTATTTTATCTTATTTGATAAAAATAATCAAGTCGTTTTTACAAGAATGGTATGGCAAAATAGACAAAAATATGGAATTTGTAAAAATGCTTGACTTTGCAGGCAAAGCTGATACAATAGGGAGCGCCCGAGCCGTGAGACGTTTTTCTTGCGGTGAGGAAAGATTAACACGATTCTGACGCCGAAACGGAGCTTGAGGCGGAAGGCACGAGCGCACACATAACGTGTTTTTTTTGCCATGCCTTCCGGCATGGTTTTTTATTTTGGCGGAAAGGAGCAAAAATGGAAACACGCATTGCCGCCATCGCCATTCTGGTGGAGGAGCCGGAATCGGTGGACACGCTCAACGCCCTGCTGCACGACTACGCCCCCTATATCCGCGGGCGCATGGGCATCCCGGACCACGACAGGGGCGTGAACGTGATCTGCCTGGTTCTGGACGCGCCCATGGACACCATCAACGCACTCAGCGGAAAGCTCGGGCGGCTGCCCGGTGTCAGCGCCAAGGCCGTAACGCCGAAAAGTACAAAATAGAAGGAGATAAACACAACATGAAGAAGAAAATCACTGTCCTGACCCTCGCCCTTGCGCTGGTCTTCTGCCTGTTCGGAGGCGCAGCTTTTGCAGATGTTCTGGTGAATACCCGCGTTTTTACTCTCAACGGCACCACCGGCTTCGGCATGGCGGGCATGATCGCAGCGAACGAAAACAAGGTTTGCCCGGAGTATACCTTCACCGTGGAAACTGATCCCTCCGTCGTGACAGCCGCGCTCGTAAGCGGCGACTGCGACATCGCGGCCCTCCCCACAAATGCCGCCGCGGCCCTCTGCAACAAGACCGAAGGCGCGGTGCAGGTGCTGGCCCTCAACACCCGGGGCGTACTGTACCTCGTGACCGACGGGAAGGAGAAGATCGAGAGCATCGCCGATCTCAACGGCAAGACTGTCTATGCCCCGGCCCAGAACCCCAGCTTCATCTTCGCCGCGCTCTGCAAGGCCAGTGACGTGGATGTGACCATCGACAATTCCTATGCCCAGCCGGCAGAGCTGAACACCGCCGTCGCCGCGGGGCAGGTGGGCCTTGCCGTTCTGCCCGAGCCCATGGTGACCGTGGCGAGAAGCCAGAACCCGGCGCTCACCGTCGCCCTCGACCTCACCGCAGAGTGGGACAAGGTCTTTGAGCCGGGCAGCCTCGTCCAGGGCTGCGTGGTCGTGCGCCGTGAATTTGCCGAGGCGCATCCCGACGCCGTCAAGGCATTTCTTACGGATTACGAGGCCTCTGTCAAGCTTCTGACCGAGGACACCGAAACAGCGGCGAAAAACATCGAGGCTGCGGGCATCTTCGCCAAGGCCGCCGTGGCCGCCAAGGCGATCCCCAACTGCAACGTCTGCTTTGTCACCGGCGAGGATATGCAGCGTGAGCTCGCCGCCTTCCTGCAGATCATGGCCGATACCGCGCCTCAGTCCATCGGCGGCAAGCTCCCCGGTGAGGACTTCTACTGCATTCTGAAATGAACCCCGCGCAGGTTAAGGTCCTTCGCCGCCTTGCGGTGATTGCCTTCTGGCTCGCGGTCTGGCAGCTTGCCGCCGCGGCGGTGGGGAAGGAGCTGCTCCTTCCCGGCCCGCCGGCGGTTATGAAAAAGCTCATTGCGCTTGCCTCGGCTGAGACCTTCTGGCGCACACTCGCGCGGAGCATCCTGCGGGTGCTGACGGGTATCCTCTCAGCGGTGGTCCTCGGGGTGCTGGCGGGCCTGCTCACCCATAAAAGCAGACTTGCGCGGGAGCTGCTGAGCCCCATTATGACGCTGCTCAAAAGTACCCCTGTTGCCTCCTTCATCATCCTGGCTCTGGTGTGGCTGGGGAGAGAGGTGGTGCCGGTGTTCATCGCGGGGCTCATGGTGCTGCCGGTGGTCTGGGCCAACACCGCCGCCGGGCTTGCGGGGATCGACCCCCAGCTCCTGGAGCTTGCGCAGGTGTACCGCTTCCCGCGCAGGAAGACGTTTCGCCGGATCGTGTGGCCGTCGGTGCTGCCCCATCTGCGCGCGGCCCTGCGCTCGGCGCTGGGACTCGGCTGGAAGGCCGGGGTCGCCGCCGAGGTGCTGACCGTGCCGCCGTATTCCATCGGCAAGAGCATCTACGAGGCAAAGCTCTATCTCGAGACCACCGAGCTTTTTGCCTGGACGGCGGCGGTGGTGGCGCTGAGCTTTCTCATCGAGCGCGTGATGCTGCGCCTTGTGGACGGCATCGGCAGAAAGGAGCGGCTGCATGCTGACACTTGAGGAGATCTCCGTCCGCTTCGGCGAGAAGCAGGTGCTGGACAAATGCAGCCTGCGGATCGGAAAAGGGGAGAGGGTCGCCCTGACCGGTCCCTCCGGCTGCGGGAAGACGACCCTGGCCCGCGTTGCGCTGTCACTCCAAAACCCGGATACCGGCACGGTGAGCTGCGGCTTTTCGCGCGTTGCCGCCGTCTTTCAGGAGCCGCGCCTGCTGCCGTGGCTTACGGCGGCGGAGAATGTGAACCTTGTCCTTTCCGACAGCAATGATACCATGGAGGAAGCCCGAGCCTGGCTTGACAACCTGGAACTCGGAGACTCGGCAGGGCTCTATCCGTCCGAGCTCTCGGGCGGCATGCAGCAGCGCGTGTCCATCGCCCGCGCCCTCGCCGTGAGGCCGGAGCTTCTGGTCATGGACGAGCCCTTCAAGGCCATGGATGCAGCGCTGAGAGACCGCGTCCTGCGCGTCACGGCGGACGCTCTGGGGGATGCGGCGCTCCTGCTCATCACCCACAACGAGCGGGAGGCGTATGCTCTCGGCTGCCGCGTCCTGCGCTACAGAGACGGGTGTTTCGTATAATGGAAATACCGCACAAGGCAATGATGTTAAGACGCCTTGTGCGGTATTTTTTCACACTTTTCATCTCTGTTATATTGCAATATGCACAAAAGCTGATATAATAAGCACAGATCATTCTACAGGTTTGCTGGAATATTCAACCGCCGCCCGCATGGCTGCCGCCGCCGTTTCAAGGAGGAACGACAGAATGTTTGAGAGAAAACTGTACCGCGAGGATATGCTCCGATGCGCGCTGTGTTATGACGCGCCGTGTTCACATGTCTGCTCAAAGCTCGACCCGGCGGGACTTCTGCGCAGCATCTGGTTTGATAACGAAAAGGGCGCGGCTTCCCGCCTGCCGGATCTGAACCCCTGCGCGGTCTGTGACGCCGCCTGCGAGGCCGCCTGTGTCCGCCCGGCTGAGGTGCCGATCCGCTCCCTGGTCACGCGGCTGTATAGCGAGGTGCGCCCGGAGCTTGAGGTCGCGATGCCCGAAAATGAGGACAGACTTCGCACGGAGCTGTGCGGCATCCCGATCGAAAACCCGTTTTTCCTCTCCTCCTCCGTGGTCGCAAGCTCCTATGACATGTGCGCCAGGGCCTTTGAGGCGGGCTGGGCGGGCGTGTCGTACAAGACGATCTGCTCCTTTGACATCCACGAGGCTTCGCCCCGCTTTTCGGCCATCAGCGGCGACAACGGCGCCATCATCGGTTTTAAGAACATCGAGCAGCTTTCGGACCACAGCGTGGCGGAGAATATGGAGATCTTCCGCCGCCTGAAGGCAAAGTACCCCACAAAGTTTATCCTCGCCTCCATCATGGGGCAGAACGAGCAGGAGTGGGAGGAGCTTGCGCGCGCCTGCGAGGAAAACGGCGCGGACGCCATCGAACTCAACTTCTCCTGCCCCAACATGGCGGAAGAGGGCCTCGGCTCGGACATCGGCCAGGTGCCGGAGCTTGTGGAGCGCTTCACCGCCGCAGCGAGACGCGGGGCGCATATCCCCATACTCGCAAAGCTCACGCCGAATGTGGCGTCCATGAGCACGGCGGCGATTGCCGCTCTCTGCGGCGGAGCGGACGGGGTGTCTGCCATCAATACCATCAAAAGCGTCATCGGAGTCAACGCCCACACCTATGTGTCGGCCCCGGCAGTCAGGGGCATGTCTGCCTTCGGGGGCTACAGCGGCAGCGCGGTCAAGCCCATCGCCCTGCGCTTTATAGCCGAGCTTGGCAAGAACCCCAATCTAAAAGGCATGCACATCAGCGGCATGGGCGGCGTGGACGAGTGGTCGGACGCGCTGGAGTTTATCCTGCTGGGGGCGGGAAGCATCCAGGTGACCACGGCGGTGATGCAGTACGGCTACCGTATCATCGACGATTTAAAAGAGGGTCTGAACCTGTACCTCGCGGAAAAGGGCTTTCAGAGCGTCAGGGAGGCACAGGGCCTCGCGCTGGACGCCGTCAGCGAGACGACGGACATCCTCGAGCGGGACACGGTAGTCTTCCCCAAATTCCACCGGGCCGACTGCATCGGCTGTGGGCGCTGCGTGATCTCGTGCATGGACGGCGGGCACCAGGCGCTCAGGCTCGGCCGCGACCGGAAGCCGGTGCTGGACGGGACAAAATGCGTCGGCTGCCACCTGTGCCTGCTGGTCTGCCCCGCCAAGGCCATCAGCCCAAGCCCGAAGCGCATCGCAAGAAAGAAATAAAAAACAGGAGGCTGTGAAAAAAGTCCCCTTCATCAAGAACACAGTAATATCAACACCGTAGGGGCCGACGCGGCCCAGGCCGGCCTCTCTTGCCCCTTTGGGGCAATTCACCTTCCCCCCGGCGGCCCGGCAGAGAGAATCCCGAATAACACATTGACCCCCGGCGAATCCGTAACACTGTACGTTTTCGCCGGGGGCTTTCTGCTTTATTTTTGGACTGTACCGCTCGGGCCGCCGGGGGCGTCGGCCCCTACACTGTCAATTGACTTTTTTCACAGCCCCGTTTTCGTATCAGTCGAGCAGGGATTTGTCGATGATCTGGAAGTTTGCCCGGTGGATGTAGAGGGCCATGCCGTCGATCATGAGCTTTGTGAATCTGGGCAGATCCTCCTGCACCTCCCAGTAGACCTTGTTGCCGGAGAAGGCGTAGATCGGGGCGCCCATCTGGGATTTGACAACGACCACCATGGGTTTGCCGAACTGGTTTTTCACGCTGTTGACCAGACCGTTTACAAGGGTCGTACTCCAGACACCCGAGGAAGTGGTGTCTATATTGTCCAGATAAAACTCATATTCCGGCACGAGCTTCTTGTCATAGAAGATGCAGGTGTCCCCGCAGGAGATGAGCTGCTTGCCGTCGATCTTGATGGTGATGACGGAGCTCAGGGTCTTGGTGGTATACCACTCGTCCGTCGTGGAGGAATAGGTCCGCTCCTCAACGACATTGTTGTCGATGTCGATGCGCTTGCCGTGCGAGCGCAGGGTGCGCACGCCGGTGTTGTCAAAGATGTCGATGTTGTACTCGTTGCCGATGATGCTGCCGTGCAGGTCGTGGATGCCGCTCCTGAGCCTTGCGCATCCGGCGAGGCCCGTCAGCACCAGCAGGAGCAACACAATTGCAAGGACTCTTTTCATATGCAGTACCTCCGTTTCCTGTTTTCTCTCCGAGATATATCCATGATAAATCATCCGGCAAGCATACACAAGCCGCGTTTTACAATAATTCCAGCCGCATGAGCACCAGCGCGTGACAGCCGCTGCCGCGCAGGTTTATTCCAAGGGGGTTCCGGCCATATTCCGCAAAGCCCGCGCTCTTATACAGGGCGATGGCCTTTTCGTTGTCTTCCAGCACCTCGAGCTCGAGCTGACGATAGCCTGCCGCTTTCGCGCATTCGACGGCGGCCTCCGTCAGCGCCCGCCCGATGCCAAGACCCCAGAAGTCCTGGGCGACGCTGACGCCGAACCAGGCCCGGTGCCTGAGCTTGGCCCGGTCCCGCACGCACCAGACCCCGGCGGAGCCGACGACCCTGCCGTCCGCCACGGCGAGGATTTCGACCTCGTTGCCGCTTTCGGCCTTGGTCTTGAGAAACTGCGTCTCTTCCTCCGCCGTCATGGTGATCTCATCCGGGTAATCGACCAGGAAATCGGTCTGCGTGTGGGTCAGGATGAAAAGATCCAGAAGGGCCTGGCCGTCCTGCTCCGTGCCGCTGCGGAGAACGCAGGGCCTGCCGTCTTTGAGCGTGATCGTTTTCTCGTACCGCATGGATCGGCGCTCCCTTCCCGCATTTCTATGTCTGAGACAGCTTCTTAATACACCATCTCGCTGTATTTGACGGCATTGTTCTTGAATCTGACAAGCAGAACGAACTGCAGCACCGTCGAGGCGACGGTCACGATGAGGGCGATCACGACTGCGGCTACCTGGACGTTTTCGTCCGTTGCGTCAATGCCTGCGTTGAAGGCTGTCGCCGCGTCGTAAATCGTATGCCACAGTACCGGCAGGAACAGGCCGAGGAAGATATATTTTCCTGCGCTGCCGCCGTGCAGCTTTGCATAGCGCGCAAGGCCGAGGTTTACACCCATGAGGATAGCAAAGACCATATGCATGGCAAAGCCGGGCAGACGGGAGAGCGATACGAGTCCGCCGCCGCCGTAGAGGACCTCCTCCAGCGCCGTAAAGCCGAAGCCGACACCGACAAAGGCCAGGGCATATTCATAGACGTTCTTCGGCTTAAAGACCTTCACCATCAAAAGCGCCAGCAGCAGCTTGACAAGCTCCTCGGTAAAACCGGCGACACGAAACGACTTGATCAGGGAGCGGAGCACGACATTCGTCTCCTGCTGCGCCTGCTGTACAGGCATCGTCACGCCCGATTGCGTGATCTCGCCGCCGTGCAGCTTGATCGTCAGCATGCCGAGCCCGACGGCAATGACGGTGGAAATGATCGGCGCGATCACGCCGGCCCCGACCGGGACCCATGCCTGTGCTTTTCCGATCTGCTCGGGGACCTCCCGGCGGATCATTCTGACGTAAACGAAGGCGCAAAGTATAAATGCGATCAGAGAAGTAATAAAGCCCATAAT
>Ga0247611_10010616_pt1 | contig 10789 bp, 8 predicted proteins | sample 177DNAGHGhighgp2_FD_192422 | JGI IMG/M metagenome (GOLD analysis project Ga0247611, IMG submission 192422) | Sheep rumen microbial communities from Palmerston North, Manawatu-Wanganui, New Zealand - 1770 DNA GHGhigh gp2 | ecosystem: Host-associated > Mammals > Digestive system > Stomach > Rumen ... | reverse complement strand
CAGTCAACACTTTCTTCATGATTTCCTTCAGTTTTCCACCATGTCCACCGATAAAGACGGCATCAGGACGAGGTAATGAAGCGATGTCCGTTTTGAGGAAGTCACCCATGTGTACGGTGATGCCTGGGGCACCAAACTTGCGAGCATTCTCGTGGATGATAGCCTCGCACTCAGGACGAATCTCGAAGGCTTCTATCCGCAGGTGTGGGAATTGCAGAAGAGCCTCTATCGAGACGCTGCCCGTACAGAATCCGATGTCCCAAAGCACTTTCTTTTCAGGTAGTTCAAGAGCCTGCAATGTCAACAGACGAATCGGCATCTTGGTTATCATCTTTTCCCGTCCGTCAAGGAGGGTGAACTTGGAGTCGGGAATCCCGAAAGGAGGTCTGATGGCTGAGGTCTGATGGCTGACAGCATCAAGAATGACACAATTCGGCATCGCAAAGTTGCGTTGTGTTGCCTCTTCAAGCGACAGGGTGGTAACCTTTTCGAGTTCAGGATTTCCAAGATGCTCACCAACGTACATGGTATAATCAGTATAGCCGTAATCCAGCATCCTTTGAGCAATGGCAGCAGGGGTATGTTCTTTATCCGTCAGAACACCAATTTTCTCTGCTCGCTCAATGAGGGCTTTGTCAAACTCAGGCCAAGGGCGACCTGTCAATGAAACAACACGCATGTCGTGATAGGGCATCACCAACCGATGCGCCAACATCTGCAGGGAATTAAACGTAGGATAAACCACGATTTCAGCCTCCGGCATCTTCCGTTTGATAGTGTTCGCAAAACCGAAGAACAGGGGATCGCCAGATGCGAAGACGATGATGTCAGAGGTGAGAGATATGTATTGTGCGAAGACGTCGTCAAGGGGAACGGTGATATCAATCCATTGGGCATCAGCAGGCAGCAGAGATGCTACAATCTCGTGATGGCGCTTGCCACCCGAGAACACTCTACCCTGTCTGATGATCTCAATCACCTCAGGAGGGAACCAGGGATTGGGATTGTCGGTGATACCTATAACGATAAACTTCATAAGTCTCTTCCTGGTTTAAGTTGGGCAGCATCGTCAAAAGTCAGGATGGCATTACAAAGGGTAGCTGCCAGATTGGAGCCTCCCTTTCGTCCCTCGATGATGATTTTGGGAATATTGCGGAAAGGTTTCACCATGTGTTTGGATTCTTTGACATGCACAAAGCCTACAGGAGCCGCAATGATGCCTACAGGATGGGCTTTTCCCTTGCGTATCAGGTCGCAGAGTTCCATCAGTGCTGTGGGTGCATTTCCAAAAGCAAAGAGTGCATCAGGATGTTCCTCTACAGCCAGACGGATACCCGCCTGAGTGCGTGTAATTTCCTCTTCCAAAGCCATGTTTGCAACTCGTGGGTCAGAGAGGTAACATTTTGCTTCTATACCCAGTCGTTGAAGTGCTCCTTTTCGAATGCCACTGGTCACCATAGTCACATCCGTCACGATGGTTTTCAGCTTGCCTTCTTTCACCATGTTGTATAGTTTCTCTACTGCCCCTTCGTCTGTATAGAGAATATCCTCCATATCGAAATCAGCCGTTGTATGGATAGCATGCAGCAAAGCCCACTTATGGTCAAGCGGATAATCCCTTTTCAATTCGCTGGAGATGGTACGAAACGACTCCATCATTATCTGTTGTCCAGGAGACGAAATCATTGTAGGAGGCGTGTCTGTCCCCCTTCCAACAAGAGAGGGGTTAGGGGTGGGTCCATAATACCCTCGTGGCGTAATAAACTTACCATCAGCTATATACGACTGCGAATTACCAATCAGTATGACTGTAAACATATCGATGCCTTCAGGGTCAAAAGCACCTAACGTGGTGAGGTGAACTGTTTGTTCCTCGCGTCCTGCCTGACGAACATAACCAACAGGCGTATCAGCAGAACGTTCCTGCAAGAACAGTTCTACGAGACGATACAGTTGCCAGTAGCGTCCATGAGATTTGGGATTATAGATAGCAGTCACGAAATCGCCCGTTGCAGCAGCCTTGATGCGTCGCTCTATCATCTCCCAAGGGGTCATCAAGTCGCTAAGCGAGATGATACACATATCGTGACCAATAGGGGCACCAAGTAGCGAGGCGGCCTTCTGAAAAGCAGAGATGCCTGGCAGTGTTTCTATTTCAACATCCGACTGATGTGCTTGTTTCATTTCATAGATAAGCGGAGCCATACCATAGATACCAGCATCACCAGAGGATATGACAACGACGGTCTTGCCTTGCTCAGCTATCTGAAATGCCTGTTCTGCCCGTTCGCGTTCTTTCTTCATTCCCGTATCGACACACTCACATCCAGGCTTCAGATATTGCTCCACAAACTGGAAATAATACTTGTAACCTACGACGACATCAGCCTCACCAACAGCTGTCATGACAGCAGGTGTGATGTCCTCACGACTGCCCGGTCCAATTCCTGCTACAATAATTCTTTTCATATTGTTTGCAAAGTTACAAAATTAATTCATAATTCATAATGCATCATGCGAAATTATTTGTAATTTTGCAGCACAAATCAGACGAAAATCAAAAGTGAAGAGAAAAATCATTCTAATAACGGGTGGACAACGCTCTGGCAAGAGCCGACAGGCTGAGGAATTAGCCCTAAGTCTTTCAGAAAATCCGGTCTATTTGGCTACTGCACATATCTGGGACGATGAGTTCTGCGAAAGGGTCCGCAAGCACCAAGAACGCAGAGGTCCTCAGTGGACAAATATAGAGGAAGAGAAATACCTTAGCAGGCATGACCTTACCGGACGTGTGGTGGTAATAGACTGCGTAACGCTATGGTTAACTAATTTCTTCTTTGAGACGTCAGATGTTGAACAAACGCTGGAGACCGTCAAACAGGAGTTCGACCGTTTTACTGCTCATGATGCCACCTATATCTTTGTAACGAATGAGATAGGCTGTGGTGGTGTGAGCGAGAATGCCCTACAAAGGAAGTTCACCGACTTGGAAGGCTGGATGAACCAGTATATTGCCTCCAAAGCAGATGAAGTTGTTTTAATGGTTAGCGGTATAGCATTACGGGTGAAATGAGAAATGATGAATGAGATGAGATCATTTAAGATAGATAAACCTAATGAGACACTATGCCCTGCGATTCAGGCGAAGATTGACAACTTGAACAAGCCCAAGGGCTCACTCGGACGATTAGAGGAGTTGGCGATGCAGATTTGCCTGATTCAGCAGACTCTGGAGCCATCGTTGGAACATCCTTGCCACCTGTTGCTGGGTGGCGATCATGGCATTGAACGAGAGGGGGTGAGTGTATCGCCTCGCGAGGTAACTTGGCAACAGATGATCAACTTCACCCGTGGTGGTGGAGGCGTCAACATGTTCTGTCGTCAGCATGGTTTTAAATTGCGTATCGTCGATGTGGGCGTTGACTATGATTTAAGCAATATTCCAGGCATCATCAATCGGAAGATAGCCCGTGGCACGAAAAACTTTCTATATGAACCAGCAATGACGGAGGAAGAGTTCAACCGAGCCATTCAGGTGGGTGTTGATTTGGCGGACGCCTGTATCAACGAGGGGTGCAAAGTGGTGAGTATTGGAGAGATGGGCATTGCTAACACCTCACCTTCCAGCATCTGGATGAGTCTGTTTGGTGACATTCCACTGAAAGACTGTATCGGAGCTGGTGCAGGACTCAACAATGATGGTATTCGTCATAAGTACGAAGTTCTCTCTAAAGCGTTGTCTCGCTATCATCAACTCTTCCCTCATCCATCTTCCATCAGTCCTCACATGTACTTCGGTGGCTTTGAGATGATTGCTGCCATCGGAGCCATGCTGCGAGCAGCAGAGTGCCACCTTATTATCTTAGTTGACGGCTTTATCATGACGGCCTGTGCACTGGCTGCTATCCAACTCCATCCGGCCTCACAGGACTATATGATATTTACCCATTGTGGTGATGAGAGTGGACATCGGATGATGCTGGACATCGTGGATGCAAAACCATTGCTGAGTTTGGGATTAAGACTTGGTGAAGGAACGGGAGCACTCTGCGCCTATCCTATTATTGAAAGTGCCGTTCGCATGATCAACGAGATGAACAACTTTGATAATGCCCAAATTACAAAATATTTCTGAACGATGGAAATACAATTAGACCAAACCCGTTGGTATGACCGCATCTGGGCGGCTTTCATCTTCTTTACCCGCTTGCCCTTCTGGCGACTACACCAGCCATCCAAGGAGTGTTATAAAACCGTGGTGGAGCATTGGCCTTTGACGGGATGGTTGACAGGTGGCGCGATGGCTGCCACACTCTATTTCGGTAGTATGGTACTGCCCTATCTTGTTGTAGTCGTTGCTGCCATTGTCGTTCGTCTGCTCATCACAGGGGCACTTCATGAAGACGGCTTGGCAGACTTCTTCGACGGCTTTGGAGGGGGTGGTACGGACCGTCAGCGCATTCTCGACATCATGAAGGATTCGCACATCGGCACTTACGGGGTGCTAGGGCTCATCCTATACGAACTGCTGTTAGGAGCCACCCTTTTTTCGATGCCTGCAGAGTTGGCTGCACTGATGATTCTCGCTGCTGACCCCTATAGCAAGATGGTGGCTAGTCAGTTGATTATCATGATGCCATACGCCAGAACAGAAGAAACGGCAAAGAACAAGACCGTTTATCGGAAAATGGAATGGAAGGCGAGAGTCAGTCTCGCCATTCAAGGGTTGCTCCCGATGGCTGCTTTCCTTTGGTACACTAGTCTGCCTTGGGAGATGGTCATCTTCCTGCCTTGTATCGTGATGTATTTCCTATATCTGCTGATATGGCATCGACTGCGTGGCTATACAGGCGATTGTTGCGGTGCTGTCTGTCTATTGGTAGAGTTAGCGGTTTATCTGGTTATCTGCTCCTTAGTGACATACCACTAAGCATAAACCAGTCAGAATAACCATCAATACTTCTGCCGTTCGATTGACGCGAACGGCTTTTTTCATGTCATCAGTAGTGAGCTCACGTTCGTTCTCACCAATAAAAGGTTTGTCGAAAAGTTCGCCAAAGTAATAATGCGGACCACCAAAACGACAATTCAAAATGCCTGCCAATGCAGCTTCTGGATAACCGCTATTGGGCGAAGCGTGGTGTCGTCCGTAGTGACGTAGTGCCAGCCAGACAATAGAAAATCAGCAAGGCAGAAATGAGAACTCGACCTGTGGTCGCTTTGACCCCTGGGTCAAAGAATGAGTCATCTGAAATGAGGAATGAGGTAACAATGAAGATGCCGGCAATGAGACAAACAGCAACAAGGGCACCTTTCAGAATGCGATGATTGCCTTTGTTCAATCTGTGTTCGAAGAAGGCTATCATCTTGCCGAAGCCCACAACAGGATGTGGCAACCATGACGGGTCACCCAAAACGAGGTCGAGCAACCATCCCAATAACAGAGGGAAAAGTCCTGTCAATGTGTCACTCATCATGTCTTATCTCCATATATTCTTGGATGGCTTCCACCAGCATATCGTCCTCTCTGGGTGACTGAGCCGCAACACGGAAATGGCGGGCAGTCAGTCCCCGGAAATTGGATGCATCACGAATCAACATGTGATGCTGACGAGCCAGATAATCTTTCAGATGGGCAGCAGAACCCTCTTCAAGCTGACACAGCATGAAATTGGTATTCGTTTCTTGCGTAAGAATGCCATCAATCTGTTGCAGTCGGTCTCTCAATCTTTGTGCCTCATTGAAGTCTGGTGTACAACGCAGCTCGTCGTTACATAACAGGAACTTGCCTGCCTCAACAGACAAAGCCGAAACACTCCACGGACGCAAATATTGACGGATATGCTCCGTCAGCGTGGCATTTGCTGTGATATACCCCAGTCGCAACCCTGGCACGCCATAGGTCTTGGTCAGCGAATGAATCTGTATCAGGTTAGGCTTTCGTGCCGCCCATTGAGGATTCATCACGAACCGGTCGGTATAGCACTCATACGACTGGTCAAGCACCACCAAGTCATATTTACCCATCATTTCGTCTATGGTCAACTGGTCATAAACATCACCTGTGGGATTGTTCGGATTACAAAGCCACAGCATGGTATGTTCCATATCTGTTCTTGGGAACAAGTTGCAGGCATCCTCATACTCGCTGAAAGTGGGTTGCGGAACATCAGTTTGCAGGGGAAAAGCCTGAGCTATCAGGTAGATGGCCTCGGTAGCGCCATTGGTGACTATAACCTCGTCGGGGGTTAAACCGTGTTGTTGGGCTATCAGCTCCTCAAGCGACCATGCCTCTGGTTCCGGATAATGACTAATCAGTTCCGGACATGCAGCCAAATGAGCCATCAACACTTGATGACTTTGATGCGCACAAATGTTCGACGAGAAGTCCGTCTCAATGTGCGGATACTGATATGAATCGTCGCCGTGTCCTTTAATCATCGCTGGATAGGATTTGATAGAGTTTGTCTATGTCCACATGCTGGCGAACATGGTCAGCCAGCTTGTCGTATTGCTGTTGTTTGAAGTCGGCATAGCTGAGAGCGGTAGCCAATTTTTCACTTTTATCTTTTCCCTTTTCACTTAATATATACTCAATGACTGGTGCATTGTCGAGGAACCCATGAATATAAGTCCCGATGCAATGGTCTGTCTGCATAATGGCCTTGCTGGTGTCGCTGACGCCTTGGTGTATCTCGTAGCCTTGACATGCCTGACCTTCAAACTGGAAAGAAATCTGTTCCGTCTTTTTCTCAGCAGTCATTGTGGTGTGGATAGGTAACAAACCAAGGCCTGGCAGGCGGGCTATCGTGCCCTCGATACCATCAGGGTCTTCTATCGTCTGACCTAACATCTGGTATCCGCCACAAATGCCAATCACCATCTTTCCGTCACGATGGGCACGCTGTATAGCCTGAGCACAACCATTTCGACGGAGTTCCAACAAGTCGTCCAAGGTGGATTTCGTTCCTGGCAGGATGATGATGTCGGCGCGACTGATGTCTGCCACATTGTTGGTATAGAAGAGGTTGACACGGGAATCGCGCTCCAACGTGTCGAAGTCGGTGAAGTTGGAGATATGGCGCAACAGTACGACAGCCACATTCACCTTGCCCTCAGCCAGTTCGCGTTGTTTCTTTTCAAGGCTCACCGAGTCCTCCTCTTCAATATAGATATCTTTGAAATACGGTACAACACCCAAGACGGGGATGCCACAGATGTCTTCCAGCATGCGTCGCCCCTCATCGAAAAGACGCATATCGCCACGGAACTTGTTGATGATAATACCTTTGACGAGCTTCCTATCTTCTGGCGTCTGTAGGGCGATGCTGCCATAAACGGAAGCAAAGACGCCGCCTCTGTCAATGTCACCCACCAAGATGACGTCAGCATCAGCGTGACGTGCCATAGGAAGATTCACAAGGTCAGTATCCCTCAGATTCATCTCTGAGATACTGCCTGCACCCTCCATCACGATGGGATTGTATTTTGTTGCGAGACGGTCAAAGGCCTTACAAACCTCTCCACGAAAGTCAATCTCCGAAGTACCGCGTCGCCAATAGTCATACGCATTCTTATTGCCAATAGGCTTACCATTGAGTACAACTTGCGAGGTATGGTCAGAGTTAGGCTTCAAGAGTAGCGGATTCATATCCGTATGACAGGGGATGCCCGCAGCTTCTGCCTGTACAGCTTGGGCGCGTCCTATCTCCAAACCTTCAGGAGTGGCATAGCTGTTGAGCGCCATATTCTGAGCTTTGAAAGGAGCCGGATTGTAGCCATCCTGCTTGAAGATACGACAGAAAGCGGCAGCAAGAATGCTCTTGCCTACGTCACTGCCTGTACCAGCCAGCATTACGGGATGTAGTTTAGCCAATGATTTCATACAGATGCGTATAACTTGCTAAAACGTTTTTATACTTGAACACAGGCGTGTTGACAGGTTCCCCTTTGGCGTTATAAACCTGCACAATACTTGTTGGCGTTTCGCCCACTGAATCGACTTGCCGCTTGCTATCGGAGGGACGCAAGAATTGTGTGTAGTGGAACTCATGTCCACGATATTCTTTTCCGTCGAGCACGAAGCGCCGATAGCCTAATGAGAGTTTTCTGTCTGCCTGACGGGCTGTGATATTATAGGGCAGCACGCCACACATGGGATACTCGCCATTATCTGTCACAATGGCTTTGCAGAGATACATCATTCCTCCACATTCAGCCACTATCCTCCCTCCTTTTTCAGCATATTCCTTGATGGCCTTTCGACATGTTTCGTTAGCCACGAGCGCTTCCAAATGTTTCTCGGGATAACCACCAGGCAGATAGAGCAAATCGACATCGTCAAGACAAGGCACATCCTTCTCCGGATCGAAAAAGCGGGTCGATGCAAAAGCATCCATTCTTTCCTGATAGAGAAAAGCAAAGGAGTCGCTGTTGCGAGCTATCAATGCATGCAATCCATTGCAATGGAATTGACAATCCATTGCAATGGAATTGACAATCCATTGCAATGGATTTCTTAATTCAGTTAGGGCTTGCCAATCGACATGTGACTGCAACAAATTAATGAGTTCGCAGCTCTCTGCCTCTTTGGAATAATCAAGACCAAGATAGCGCGAGCCCTGCTCCAGCGCTGTTTGCTTGGGCAGATAGCCAAAGCATGTGATACCCAGGTCGTCGCAAACTTGCTGTAACATTGCGAAGTGCTTCTCTGACCCTACTCTGTTAAAGATGACACCAACGATTTGCACATCCTTGCGGAAATGGATAAAACCGGAAAGCAACGCTGCCGTTGAGTATGCTGCCGATTTTGCGTCAACCACCAATACAACAGGAATATCCAACACCTGTGCGATTTCCGCAGAAGAACCCTTGTCGCGATCGTAACCGTCGAACAGTCCCATCATACCTTCAACGATACATATATCAGCATCTGCACCATATTGGGCAAACAACTCGCGGACATGCTGAGGTGTCGCCATGAAAGTATCAAGGTTGATGCTTGGTCTGCCACAAACCGCCTCATGGAATTTCGTGTCGATATAGTCAGGACCGCACTTAAAGGGTTGCACCCGATAACCTTTGGCTGTCAACAACGCCATCAGGCCTCGGGCAATAGTGGTCTTGCCAGAGCCACTCGTAGGTGCTGCTATAAGGAAACTTGATTTCATGGGGACAAAGATACCTAAAAAACTGAGATAGCAATGTGGTTAGTTACTTAAATCGCACCTTTAGTCCTACCACCAGCATACGCCCAGGAGAATAGAGCGCATATTTGCGCGTAGAAGAGTCAATACGGTTATCAACTTTGTCAAAGATATTATCCACACCTATGCTTGGTTCAAGATATGCCCACTTCACCATATCGAAAGAATGGGTGGTATTGAGATTCCACAATCCGAATCCGGGAGCATTCTCGTAGCTTCCAGTATAATAGGTCTTTGATTGCAAACGACCATTCAGATTGACGTTGAGACCATATTTTCCCCACGAGTGATGATAATTGGCAACTATCGTAGCCGCATGTCGGATGCTACGTTCCAGCATATCCCACTCTTCACCACTACGGGTTCTGGCATAAGTATAAACATAGTTAGCCGAAAGATTGAAACCACTGAAAATATTTGCCGACACATTCACCTGCATTCCCTTCACATCGCCTTTGTCGCTATTCTGATAGAGTGCATAGCTTACCATCTTGTCTGCCTGATCTTGAGTCATCTCAGGGAACTCAGCCATCAGCATCTTTCTGCTGGCATCATCAATATCGATATTCTGCTTGACTACCATATCGTTGATACGATTCAGATAGCCCGTCACACTGACTGCAATAGTTTGTGTGCGATATTCGGCATTCAGCGAGAAGTAATTGCTCTTCTCAGGTTTCAGGTCCTTATTGCCAAAACTGATTTGTGCCTTTCCACGATTCACTGAGAAGTAATGGTAATAGAGTTCGTCGAGACCTGGAGCACGGAAACCGGCAGAATAGGTAAAGCGGAATCGGAAGTTGCCAGGAGCATACATCAGCGTCGCTTTAGGTGTGAGATGCTGATTGAAGGTCTCATGATGCGTCAATCGCAAACCAAGAGTAGCTGTAAAATCCTTCAAGAATTTTATCTCGTGCTGGGCATAGGCAGCCAACGAATATACACGCTGATCAATATTACCACTTGAAGCAGTAAGGTAATCCTTGCGCCAATTGGCTCCAAAGATGGTGGTAGAATTTGTCGTGAGGCCCAGTATCGCCTTCAACTGTCCTTCCATCATGCGCTGTTTCTTCGACTGCACATAATCACCATTCTTGTAAATATCCGTTTCCACATCGTATTCCTTGCCATAGCGGAAACGATCTACGACGAAATCAGCCTGTAACGAATTCCTTGAGGTGAATTTATAGATTCCACCTACATTCCAACGGAACCCTTTATAACGCATCTCATAATCGGTTCCTCCCGTAACATCCTTACGGGTTCCCGGTCTGTCCGTGATTTTATATGAATAGTCTAAGCCCGCATTCAGTGCCAGATGCTGACTGGGAGCATAGGTAAATTTCTGTCCTATTATGCTCGATCGATAACCTGTAAACTGCGGAGCTATCGATACTTGCGTTTCTGTATCAGAGCCTTTTTTGTATTCCAAATCGTTGTTACGATAACTGTCTGCCTTATCGTAGGAAAAGGAGGTATAGGAGCCAAAGCCGTTCTTATAGATATCCAGTCCTACCGATTCTGTCAGCACTCCATGTCCAGAGACACGGGTATCTGATGTAACACTGATGAAATCTTGTGTT
>Ga0247611_10010614_pt1 | contig 10794 bp, 16 predicted proteins | sample 177DNAGHGhighgp2_FD_192422 | JGI IMG/M metagenome (GOLD analysis project Ga0247611, IMG submission 192422) | Sheep rumen microbial communities from Palmerston North, Manawatu-Wanganui, New Zealand - 1770 DNA GHGhigh gp2 | ecosystem: Host-associated > Mammals > Digestive system > Stomach > Rumen... | reverse complement strand
GTCCGCATATACCACTATCATCCTTCTGTATTTTGCATCAACAGATCCCGCTTTTGCAAGTTTTTTCATGAGACTTAGGTCGTTCGAACCAACTATTATTGTTCCTGCATCTTCAAGAGAGGGTCCAGTGTTATCTAAAATATCATGGTACTCACCGTCAGAATGACAGAACGTGCTATCGCTTTTATCCCAGGAATTCATAGGATTTCGCATTCCTCTTATAGCTTGCTCCCAGCCAGACACATATGTCTTTTCAATTTTGATCATTTGTTTTCTCCTTTTCTAAAATATCATTTGTACTATGAATTAAGTGATACACCATGTAATAGAGCATTGCGTATTCATGCCCCGTTAACACTCCGATAACTCTGTAAGTAATAATTTCAATTCTTAATTTTTGAGCCTGTAAAAATATCTTTTTTATTTTATCTGGTTTGTCCGTTCTGAAAGCTTTTAAATATAATCCGACAAGTTTGATAAAAAGCTTTTTGAATAAACGTCGTTCTTTCATTTTAAACTCCAAATATATGCGCGGCTGTCATATCAGCGTGATGCGTCCATAAAACATTCGGATATGTTCTTACGGCTCTTGTGTAATAGTTCCACTCTTCCTTATCAGTAAAGGCGCCCATATGATAACGTATACACATTACTTCCTCCTCAGTAAGTTGAATAAGACTTGCGAGTATCATAACCGATTTATCACCATGACCTTTAAGCAGAGTATCATTTCTGTACTCCCATTGATCGACTATATCCATAGGGAAATCGCCTTCATCCGTATGAAATACTTGTTGTTTATGTTTATACAAATCAACCTTACAAATATCATGGAATAATCCGATAACAGCAGGGCTTCTTTTATTCTGCCACTTCAGGTTATTCTTTTCTGTAAGGTCAATAAGCGTATTTGCAACAAGAAAAGAGTGATCGTATAGACCACCCTCATATGCACCGTGAAACTTATGGCTTGCCGGAGCTGTAAAATATCCATTTTCACAAAGCCATGTCACAAATTCGTCGCTTATTTCCGGATACAGCTTTTTTAATATTTTTATATCCTCGTTATCCAGAAAATTTTTACCGTTATTTACTTCGCTCATTCTTGACCTCCAACATCCATGTTAGGTTTTAACCACTCATAAAACGGATTAAAAGACCTGTCGTCTATATATTCATGTGCAAATATCTTTCTTGTGTCTCCGAATTTATCTATCATTTCCGTAAGATTTTCATTAACAGCATCAAGATGAATATCATTTTGTTCGCACCATAAAACCGCTTCTCTAAGTTTCGAGCCGTTTCTGTTTGTCCATAAAATGATTTTTGCTCCATTTTCTTTTTTGTCCTTAACATAGTTAATCACAGATTGAACCGGCTCTCCTATTTCGGGATACGCATTTGTAACGAGCGTACCGTCGAAATCAACAGCAATAATGTAAATATCATATATATTGTCTTCGTTTTTTTCGTTGGGTTCGGTTTGCTCTTTATACTCAGGAAATTCTATATTCAAAGAAGAAAGGCCGATCTTTATACGTTCGACTTTTTCTTTAAACTCTGAATACTTTGCGATGCTGTCGAGATTCTTTTTTATTCCATAAACATTCTTGGAAATATCTTTTTCAATGTTTTGAACAAGAAAGTTCATGTCTTTTCTTATTCTAGAAATCTCAGTTATCATTGTCTTTTGAAAATGATCGTTACAGTCATTCATATTATTTCTCCTTTAAAATATAATTTATTGGTTCAAAATTTCGCTTCAATTTCGTTGAACTCATCCGAATACTTATTAAACGGACTAACCATATTAGTCACCAAGTCTTTGCATAATATCATGAAATCTTTAACTTGCTCGTCTGTTACTTCTTCGCCAAAATTTTGAATTCCCATAAGCGTGTCACAATAACTACACGAACCGTAATCCACGTATGTCATAAGATAATCCCCTGGACCAGGAGTAAAATGATTATAGTGGATTACAAAAAGTAATGAACCTTGATATCCTCCATCGTCTATAACAGTAATATTGTCACTGTCCCAATCGTCTTCGAGGATGTATTTAGTCACTAATTTAACCAAATATAAATAGTCGCAGCTGTTGAGATTAATGTCGTTTTTTAAATGTTCTTCTAATTTATCCTTATTCTTATACCAACGTTCAAGACAATATTTGATCATATTATTTCTCCTTTAAAATATTAATTACCAATCGACATTTTCATCTGTCAATTTACGTTTGTTATACTCTTTTTCGCTTATCGAAACGAGCTTTGTTTCTCTAAGTGTTGCTATCTCACCGCCGCAAGCAATATATCCGGCAGCATCGACAAAGCTGTCTTCTGTAGCCGTTCCTGTTCTTATACGAGCGATTTTAAGAAGCGCCATCATCATAGAAACATCAAGTGCTGTGAATTTTTGTCCATAATAAGCACTCCATAAATCAGCTATAATCTGAAAATTGTTTTCCGGAGAGCCGTAATCCTGTTCTCTCTGTCCGCATACACACTTTTTTGCAGTGTCTAAAATTTCAGGTCTTGTCATTTTCATTACCTCCAAAATATAATTTTTAAGATTTAATATTGTTTTTAACATCTTTTAAAAATTTCTCTTTACGTTTTTCATACTCTTCTTTGCTTATCGAAACGAACTTTTTATTTTCGTCTTCTTTGAAGTATTTGTAAATATCCATTTTAGCTCCGTTAGGCGCAGTAATGTAAAGGAAAGCCATAGTGTCGAAATCCCCTGCATTCTTATCATAAAGAAAACTCTCTTCAAAAAGTCTGAACGGTCTGAGATCAGGAAGATACGGCATTGTTATCGGAACAAGTTTGTTTAAGAATCTGGCTGCAAAACCACTGTGATAAGTCATTCCGGGATTATTAATATCAATACAAACGATCCTGTCTATATCGGTATAAATAACTTCTCCAGATTCCTTCTCCGTTTTAAACAGACTGCTCATTCTTTTACACTGATACTCTCTTACCCCGTTTCGATCGCTTATTAATTCCCAAATATCTTTTGTATCTTCAATCGGCGTAAGACATTTTCCGTCTATAAGACGGTTAAGAATGCTTTTTGTAAACTTAATACTTGATCCGCTGTGCTCGTCGTTTAAAAGACAATCAAATGCTTTTAAAGCACTTTCATAGCATTTAACTCCATATTCCCATTCGTCTTTATTATAATTTGACGCTTCTTTTTCGGTTGTTATTGCCAGTTCTATTTCTTTTCTAGCCCATGTATCCATACTCATGCTTATATTTTCTCCTTTTCACTAAAGTCTGTTTTTATAGCGTTGAATGTCGCTTCAGTAGCTATAATATCATTGTTGTAATACTCGGCTATCTTTGAATCATCATTAACTCTCATCCCATAAAAAGAATTTTTAATAACGCTTTTAAATTTTTCTTCTCTTAATAGCAAAATATAATATTCGGTCAATGCTTTGCGAACTATTTCCGATTTTGATTTTTTCGTCATAACTGACATGTTAACAAGCATTTCTTTTTCATCGTTAGTCATTCTTAGTCTGAAAATATGATCTTTTCTGATTTTCTTTTTCGACCTTTCTCTTCTTCGCTTTGTTTCCATACTGTTTCTCCTTTTGAAAAATATAATAGTTAATAAAAAAGAAAAGAGACTCAAACGAGTCCCAATTCTTCAAACTTTTTTACTCTTTCACGGAAATACACTAAATACTTAAAGTTACCCTGTTCAATAAAATGGTGAGTAATAATTAACACTATTTCATCCTTATTGTAACCTTTTAGTTTCATAACGATTATGCCGAACAACATCATCATGTCCGATATAAATCTTATAAGAACCGCGTTTACAAATTTAATCGTACCGTTTATTATTGTTTTTTTCATTTTATTTTCTCCTTTCATTTCAGTAAAAGTATATTTTTCTTCCATAAAAGAAGATGCTAATTTTGCGAAAAAAAAGAAAAGAGACTCAAATGAGTCCCTCTCTAATATGTTGCATAAGATCGTTTATCGATTCTTCAATGTCGTCTTCGAAACCTTCTTCTCTCATCACGTCAACAAAATATTGAAATGTCTTTTTTGCTATCCGCATACCAAGTGCTATAATCGCAATTTTTATTTTCATTTTTATTTTCATTTTATAGTTTCTCCTTTCAAATTTTAAATCGATTTCTTTCCATAAAAGGAGATGCTAAATATGCGGAAAATATAAAAAGAGAAAGGGTCTGTATCAGACCCAAATCTCTCTTTCGTTTAATATGTTTTTAATTTCGTCCTTAATTCTGTAATGCCTCTCAGGGTCATCCCAATCATCTTTTGGAATGTCCAAAGTTCTGTCGTATCTGTTAGTACGTAAAATGTTTTCAATTTCTTCCACCATTTTTACTTTTCTATCATACGCTTTTACTCTGTAATATTTCATGATTACAACCCCTTTCAAAATAAATTAAGCTGTTTCTTTCCATAAAAGGAGTTGCTAATTTTGCGCAAAAATATCAATTCTTGTCTGTCATCGGTTTTCTGTTTCCTCTAAATATAATTACCGATAATTTGTTCCATCAGAACTAAAAAAGTCTTTTAAATTAAACCATTTATCCTCGATAATATTGCCTATGGAATTGATTACACCACCCCATTCGACATCTTCTATTCGTATGTATTTTCCTGTGAGTTCCTCCCACGTGTCAACACCGACAGTATCTAATATTTTTGCAATGCATTCCATACTTTTAGGAGAATATACGCGCTTCATTAAATTCTTATTATAGCAATCGAGAGCGTATCCACCTATTCCGCATCCGGCTCCATCGAATTCGACAAATATCATAAATGTAAGTATTCCGTGATCTTCTCTTCCGAGCATTGTTTCTGTAATTCGAGCATTTTTAATTCCCATTTTTATTTCTCCTTCTATTAATAAAATACTCTCACTATTTCTTCAATATATTTCGATGTTAAATTTGCGAATAGAATATCAATCAACCATCATAGTAAAGTAACTTTTTATTCTTATCTTCGACGGCAATCCCACCTTTTAAATATTTTGTCACCTTATAACCACACGCTTTTAAAATCATTATTCCGATTTTTTCAGGATTATAATCGCAAAAGATTAAAAGATTCTGCATTCTATCGTTTAATTCTCCGCCTAAACGTAATTGATCTAAAATAGTCATATCTTCTCCTTTTCAAAAATATCAATCATAACTAACTTGTTTTCCTTCTTCTCTAAGTCGTATGAAAATAGGAAATTGAAGGCTCGGTTTACCGGTTTCCTTATCTCTGCTTTCTTCCTTATACTTTACCTCTATAACTCTGCCTATAAGTGACTCGCGTTCGTTCCAGAAAATATCACGCTGCTCGTCGCTAATCCCAGATCCTACCCGAAGAATATTGTCCTTATACCGAACGACAAATGCTCCGAGAGTACCTTTTAATCTTCCACTTCCTTCTAAAATATCAATGATTCTGAGATCCATCGTATAGAATCGCTTAATTTTAAGAATTCCGCTGTGTCTTTTTCTCATATACTTTGAATCCCTGTTCAGCATAAGACCTTCTTTGTCTTCATTAATCATTTTGTCGAGACAAACATCTATCATTTTTGTATCAGTGCCGCTGTACAAAATATCAACAATTTTAATCGATTCCAATCCGAGAGATTTTATCATATAGTCTGTTTCTTTGAGTATCTCTTTTCTATCTTTATACCTAAGTTTACTCTCGCCTTGAATAAATTCTTCCTTCGGTAAAATATCAAAGATTACAAACTGTATTTCTCTTTTATCTCCGTTTTCCTGATTCAAAATCCCTGTCGTTATTCTGAAATTCTCGTTATCGGAAACTCCGTCCGTATTATTCCTTATAAGTTCTCCGTCGATTACCCAATCTTCGTAGTTCATATAAGGATCAGGAACAGTGTTAATAAATAATTCGCGAATATCATTTAATATGTGTTCCAGTCCAGAGATTTCTTTTCCCTGTCGACTTATTATTTTACCTTCAAAGAATGTTCCACGCACACCGTTAAGTTTCTGGCTCAAACTAAACCATTCGTTATCGTTCAGCTTTACATTATCTATTTTATATGCCTGCTGAACTTCCCACGTTGGTATAAGCTCAAAACCAAGAGCATCATTCACTGTTTTAACATCACATCCGAGTCTAATCGACTTAGTAATGATGCCTGCATAGAACCATCGGATTTCTTCATTTACTGACATTAAAAAACCATGAACGGTAAGCATAACTTCTTCGGATCCTGTATGATTCTCACGAATATAATTCATCAAATCATGAAACGAATTAAATCGATTTGAAAGTTTTGCCAATGCCAAATTAACAGGTCGTCTAAACTTCTTTTCGGAAATACCAGTAACAAAAAACGGATTCAAAAGATAGTCTAAAAATAATAACACATTCCTGTCTCTGGCTTTCTCAGAAATCAGCTGCTTTTTCTTTAACGTCGACGTGGTCTTCGATAAAATATCAAAGAATTCCATCACTTCAACATCTGTACTGTTTTTCATTTTTTACCTCCGCATAAAAATAGAGAGTCTTTTACAGACTCTCTTTTGTTAATCGTTTACATACCCGTCATGTTTTTCAAGATGTCCTGATTCTGGATCTAACAAATTCAGATCCTTCATGACATTATACTCAGCGTTATAACCCGATAAAGCGCCATTTCTAAAAGAATTGAATATCATATAGGCCACTCCAGCCGCTATAATACCGCCTCCTATTAATGTTGTTTTGATCGTATCGCTGCATAACGCATTTGCTATAATGTTTTTCTGCTCTCCGTCATTGTTTCTAATCCAACCAAGATCTGTTTCCCAAAATTTCATTTTTGATACACTCCTTTCCGTAATATAAACTGTTTTTCTCGCGATTAATTTACAGCCGGTTTCGTCGTCCACCCTACAAATCGCCCTTCATTAAAATTTTTCTTTTGCCTGAGCGCTTTACTGATAGCCAGGTCTATACCAGACTTACTCTTCAGATGATAATACCAAAGATCGATATACGGCGTGTTTAATCTATCAATCCTTCCGGATGCCTGCACCATAACCTTATATGAATAATTCTGTGAGAAAAATATAATTGTATCGGTTGTTATACAATTCCATCCTTCGCACCCGGCTGTATATTGCACAAGATAAACCCATTTATCTCCGGTGGGTATCTCCTGATGTTTATGTCCGTTCCATTCGGCTATTTCAACATCCGGATCGTACATCATTGATTTAAGCATAATCAGTTCATAATCGAAGTTGTAAAATATAATTGCTTTCGGATGATCCTCCAGTATTTCAAGAAGAGCCACACATCTCGAATCATCTTCATTTACGATGCGTCTGAGTCCATAACAAAGTTCAGAAGCTGTTTCTATCGGTCTTTCATTCCACGGACTCCATCTCGTCCGTATCAGTTCTTTATACTTTGAAATATCATAGCTAACGATGACGTCACTGTGATGTGCTATTGTTTTTCTTTTAAAATCCATATTTATAAGAAGTCTGTTTCGAAGTCTTATAAGACGTCCCGTATTTCTATAACTGTCTACTTTCAGAAAGTTTCCTCTCGGATCCCATCTGTAGTTTATATGTTCTTCTATAAAATGTGTTTTATTTCTATAAAATCCGTTCGCTATGAATACCGGAATATAATCCTCCCATTTATCACCAGGCGTAGCTGAAAGAAGGATCCAGTCATTAACCTTTGTTATTTTTAAAAACGCCTTCGCCCAAGCTCCATACCCAACCACCCTCTGCTCGTCAAATATAAAGAACGCGTCTTTAACGTTCACATACTTTTTAATGTTGTTCCACGAATCCACTATTACTTTATTTCCATAGTAATTACACTCAGGATGTATCGAAAGAAGAAACGGTGCAAGCTCTCCTCCCCACTCAAAAGTATCCCTCTTTCTTGCCGTTGTAATAATATAAAGATCTTTCGGATTTTTCATTGTTGCATCTTTACCTATTATCCCTCCCTGCTGTTCGTAATAGTAAGCCAACGCAGTTCTCGATTTTCCGCTTCCGACACCTCCGCATAATATGCATCCGTTTCGCATTCGCTTTAAAGCGTCTATTTGATAATCGTAAAGCGATATCAGTTCACCCATGGTATTCTCCTTTCTGAAAATATAATTTGAAGAGATGACAGTCGCCTTCGAAGTAACTGCCATCTCTTCTTAAAACCTTACATAACTTTATATAACTTTACAAATATCATTAGAACGGTAAGTCCGAATTAGTCTCATAATTTTCATCCGCATACTTATCGGCGAACTCATCTTCTTCGATAGTTATATACATACTCTTTAAGTATGCCTTAACTCCGCTCTTTTCATTCTTGGTTCCCTCCTGGATTACCCAATTGTAAGGACGAATGATGAGGTCGACATTCTTTATCTCTGCATAATCAAGACTATCGACGGTGTCTTCTGTAATCTTAACTTTCTTTTTTCTTGTAAGCATATAGATGTTCGGAGGATTGAAATCGAATCTCACACTTACCTGAATATAATAGCGAATCTCATCCCCTTCCTCATTTCCTCGTTCATTTCTCGGCGCAAATACTTTTACATTCCATCCGTCTTCTATAAGCTTAAGAGCTTCCTCCTTATCGTCGATGTAAACACAGAAGTTTCTGTTTCCTTCTCTGTTATACTTCGATTCCTTTCCAGCAAAATTACGAAACAGCAATCTCGCATTTTCGATTTTAATATTTTCGTTTACAAACATGGTAATTCTCCTGTCTAAATATAATTCTTCATTTCTATCTTCTTATCACTTACATAATGATCTTCAGATACGAACCATTCAACATCACCGTACTTGGAAATATCATTATAAGCATCGTTGACCATTGAGATGTAGTAGCCTCTGTCAATATTGTCTTCAAGATTGTTTTTTCTGACTATCTCAGATTCCATCCATCGATATCCCTTTGTACCAGTCACGGCATCGTATTTCTTTCCGCCGGTTTTGGTTTTCGACTCCCTTACAAGAAGTCCACCACCTGTACCCGGAATAACAGGACAGAATCGACCGACTTTTCCTATGAATTTATAATAGTGTCCGTCCGACACTATCTTTTCAAGACGTTCGTATTCTTTCGCTTCGTCTGTTTCCGGATTTGTAAGAATATCAATGTCTATGTCTTTAAGCATCTTTGCAAGTTCCTTCTCTTCTAAAGATACATCCGGAAGATCCTCGTTCATGTCCAAATATAAAGCGCCTGTAACAGACTTGGTTTCACAAAGATCCTCAAATACAATGTCTTCGTGAGAGAACAGTTTCTTAAATACATAAGGAATCTGGAACTGAGTTCCTGTTGCGGTCCACTGTCCAGAATGCTTTTTATTGTCGCCCGGAATATATCCATACTTCTCCTGACATCTTTCGGCCGTATCATACTTTGCTATATATACGGCGTTATTAACGAGACACATTTTGTCGTATGTAGCTTCGTGTTCGAAAGAATATCCATACAGTTCTCCGTAATCCATAACGAACTTTATTATTTCCGGAGTTGCATCCGGTATCTTTATAGAGTCCGTCTTTATATGAGCAACAGTGAAACCTCGTTTCTGAACTTCGTGCTTCAAGTTGACCATAAACAAAGCTCCGCGTTTCGCAACTATGTTATCCTTATTGCGAATATCACGGAACGGATTATCGAAGTTTGCAGCCGTAAGACCATATACAGAGTTTATAGCTATTTTCAGAGCCTGAGCAAGATCGGCAGCACTGCTCTCATCTGTCAAGTACTTCGCCAAAGCACCTCCGAGCATCTTTTTTGCTTTATCAAACTCTTTATGTTTGATAAGGACACGAGCGTCTCTTAGCTCCTGAAAACGCTTAGTATACTCAGGACCGAACAACATCTCGGCTATTATCGAAGAGGGATGCATCGAAGCAATATCAAGCAATGCTACGTTGCCGTACATACCAGGAATGGCATAAACATTTCCACCTTCTCCGATAACCTCTCCACGATATGTTGAAACACCTTTTTCAAATTTATACCCCGGGAAAATTGGGCGTTTCTTAATATCAAATGCTGTATACTCATCGTATTTAGAATACCAGGGAAGATCGGAATCAGGATCGAATATCTGCGATACATCACCCATATCTCGATAATTAAACTGATCCTGAGGCTTTCTGTTTTTACCGAATATAATTCTTGTGGTAAGAGTATTCGTGGTATCATTTACAGTAAGTCCCGCAACATCCGCTAGTATTTCACGAGCTATAAAGTCTGCTTTTCTAGCGTTGAATACCGCTTCGGTAGCTATAACATCATTGTCGCAATACTCGGCTACCTTAGTCCATAGTTCTTCGGGAACCGGCTGATCCCAAGGTATTCCGAGTTCCTGGTGATGAAGACCAAGTTCTATTTCCCATTTTTTCAGGCTTTGTTTTTTCGAACAGAAATCATAAACGTCCGTATAAGATACGTTATATGCTTCGCTAAAGAAACAATTATTGCTTTTTGCTTTTTTGCTTTCATTGCTTATTATTCTTTGCGAAAGATTGTAGAGCTGTTCGTTAGAATATCCCATAAGCCTTGCATAGAGAATGTGATTGTCATACCGTCGACAGTTAAATCCGATGAGTCTGAACTTCATAAGATTCTCAATATCAATGGGTTTTGGATTGATCATCCTGACGATAGTTTGACCCTCTCCGGCTATCTTCCAGTTTACTAAAAAGAGATTCGGAAAAACCTCAACGTCATAAAAAACGATCTCAGCGTCTTTGTTATCGACAGCTGGAGACTG
>Ga0247611_10010613_pt1 | contig 10794 bp, 13 predicted proteins | sample 177DNAGHGhighgp2_FD_192422 | JGI IMG/M metagenome (GOLD analysis project Ga0247611, IMG submission 192422) | Sheep rumen microbial communities from Palmerston North, Manawatu-Wanganui, New Zealand - 1770 DNA GHGhigh gp2 | ecosystem: Host-associated > Mammals > Digestive system > Stomach > Rumen... | reverse complement strand
CATTGACCAGTTACGATGTAACCAGCTTTTCTGTTACGCATTAAGTTCATAGGAACTTGAGCGAATTGCATATGAGCTCCACCTTGTAAGAATAAAACCTTATAATTTGATGGAATGTTCATTAATGTTCTTAAGTCTTTTTCAGCATCTTTGATGATTTCATCATAAACTTTAGATCTATGACTCATCTCCATTACAGACATACCTGATCCTTTGTAATCAAGCATTTCATCTGCTGCTTCTCTTAAAACTTCTTCTGGTAGTACTGCAGGTCCTGCAGAAAAATTATAAACTCTTTTCATTTTTTTAACTCCTTTTAAAAAATTATTTTTTAACACACTTAACATTATACATTATCCACTCTCTAAAGACAACTGTTTTAAAAATGAAAACATTTTTATTAATATTTTGTATTCTTTTTACGTGCAAGAACCTTTTTTTGTGTTTTTTTTAGGGACATAATATGCTATAATTCTTGCTTGTAGAGGTGTTTAAAATGTATTTATATTTAGTTAGGCACGGGCAAACTAATGACAATTTTAATAATATTGTCCAAGGTAGAATAGATAATGTATTAAATGATACAGGTAGAGCTCAAGCAAGGGAAACTGGATTAAAATTAAAATCATTAAATGTTAATTTTGATAAGTTATATTATTCTCCTTTAAAAAGAGCAAAAGAATCTGCCGAAATAATTAATGAAATCCTTAATATTAATGATATAAACGAAGAATTCGATTTAATCGAAAGAGAATTTGGTAATCTTGAAGGATTAGATGTTACATACATGAGAAAAATAGTTCTAGATCCTAATTTTAAAAAAATTGGATTTGAAGATGATGAAACAATCATAAATAGAGTAAAGAAATGTATTGATAAATTATCTAAGACTGGAGAAAATATACTTATCGTATGTCATTCTCATACTATTAAGGCATTTATGAGTTATGTTGATAATACAAAATACAATTTTGATTATCCTTTATTAAATGCTCAAGTAGTAAAAATAGAATGTAAAAACGATAAATACAGAGTTATAGATATAATTTAATTAATTAATTAAAAAATGTTTGTTTTTTTATTAGTTTGGTGTATAATCATATTGTGTTGGAGGAATTAATATGACAGCATTATCAAAATTAAAGTATTTTATTGCTACCATAGTCTTCCTAGTAATTTGTATCCTAACTACTGCTTATAAAGCAACGATTCATACAAACCTAGAAACGTTTAATTTAGTTTTAGATTTCACATTAGCTGCTTTATTTGTATGTGCATTCCTATTTGGTGGAATTGTTACAGGTATATCGGGTGTATTTGGTATATGCCTATACATACTACTAAAAAACCAAAGTGGTTGGTTAGCCCTACTAGGATTAGTAATTGGATTAGTATTTGGAATAATTACAAAATTAACTACATATTTAATAGAAAAGAAAAAGTTAGACCAAAAAGCATTACTAATTAGTGCTGGAGCATTCTTTATAGCAATAGGTATAATCTTTACAGCGTTTAAAATAACTTTTGGAGATTACTACATTTTAAAGAATACAACAGTATATATTAGAAATCATTGGTCATTATATACATTACCTTATATAATTGGTGTAGTATTCATTTTAGCAGCAATATTCTTAAACAAAGCTAAAGAATCAATTAGACAAATGTTTTCTATTGCAGCTTTCACTTCATCAAGTTTAGTAGTACTATATGGAATAGTTTGTGTATTATGTTCAATCAAGAATACATCATTTAGTGTTACTCTTGCAAGAGCATATAACACATATTTCTTAAATTTCTTCTTCAGCTTATGCTTAGGATTAATTATCGCAATGGTAATTTATGCTATAGGTGTTGTAATTCTTGAAGTAAGAAAAGTAATTAAAAATATGTTAAAGGATGCTGAATAAGCATCTTTTTTTTGCGCACAAAAAAAGATGAATATTAACTATTCATCTAAAAATCTTTTGACTGCATTTATTATCAATCTATAGTTTTTTGATTTTAACATTAAATGGCCTAAATCAGGGATAATTACTTCTTCTACATTCGTATAATACTTCCTTATAAAAGTACTTGAAGTGCTTGGAACAAGCTCATCTAAGTCGCCTCTTACAATTAATGTTTTTACATTATTTTTTACTAATGTATCATTACAATATCTTACTAAAGAAATAAAAGTAGAAATTGAATCAATTGTATATCTAGGTAATAAATCATTTAGTACTACTGCCATTCCTCTTCTATCATTTTCTGCCATTATTTTAGCACTTGAAGAATCCTTATTTTGTAATAATTCAAATTCCCTTTTAAGCTTTAATGTAAATATTTTTGCGTTTATATATTTGTTTGCTGGGGCAAGTAGGATAACTCTATTTACCTCTTTTTTTACTCCTAAATATGTAGCTAGTACTCCCCCCATTGAATAACCATACACATCAACATATTCATATTTCTCTTTGATTTCATCAAATCTCTTATTAACAAATTCTATAACACTATCTACCTTAAAATCAGATAATTTAGCATTTGTACCATGACCAGGCATGTTCTCTAAAAAGATAGCATCATACCTCTTCTTTAGAAATGGTATGATGCTTGTGAAATCATTAATATCTGTAGCAAAGCCATGTAATAGCAATGCTGCTTTCATTTTTTACTTGTTTTCCTCAACCTTAGCTAATTTAGCGAAACTCTTAATTGATTGGATAACAGATTCTGCTTGTTTCTTATTATTATAAGTTTCACCAGTCATTACTAGACGTAAAGTTTTTGGATCATATAGTTTGAAGAATGATTTTTTCATCTTATCAGTATAGATATAGAAATCTCCTTCATCAACTAAACGTCTGAAGTTTTCCATAGCTTTCTTACATGAATCGAATGATGTGTAGATTTGGCTATCACATAATACTTGTCCATTATTTGCTTTTAATGTATAGCTATAATGACCGTTCTTATCTTTAGCAATAATAAACTTACCAGTTGTTTTAGCTTCAACTTTATTTTCTTCAGCTAATTCAACGATATAATGTTTAGATTCAGCGTCATCAACTTCAATCTTATCAGCAGATACAAATCTCTTATAAGATTCTGAAGCACTTTCTGCTTGCTTTAATGTCTTATAGTTAGCACTTTGAGCAAGTGGTCTTCCTTGTGCTGTGATTAATCTGAAGCAGAATTGATTATGCTTATCCTCTTCAAAATCAACCTTTAATGTATCAACATTTTTCTTTAATGTTTCAATACCATTTCTACAAGCTTTTTCATCTTTATAAGCTTCACTAATAATAAGTGCTTGACCATTATTAGCCATTAGTCTATATTTGAAGAAAAATCCTCCTTCATTAAATAATAAATACTTTCCAACTGCCTTCTTCTCGTCTGCCATAAATTCATACAACCCTAAAAACAGGGTATCTCCTTTCCTCTTCTTTTTAATTATATATTGTCGTTTCTAAATATTATTATAACACTATATTATATTTTTTTAAATATAACAAATATAAGTTTTTTATTTTTTTTATTAGTAAGATAGATATCTCTTTGAAGAAGTAAAAAAGGCTAAATAAGGCGTTTTTTAGTTGTTTCAAGACAATTGATGTAAAAAAAGTGTAAAAATATAGTATTTTCTTTTTTTGCAAAATAGTTTATAATATGAATAAAGATATCCTTCAATAGGTTTGTTTTGTGTTAAGCAAAACTGTAAGTCCTATTTTAATACTATAAATTTAATAAACGATATTAATCTAGAAAGGGCGATAATATATGAAAAAGTTTCTATTTAGATCTCGCCAAGGTAGTTTAGCTGATAGTATGAGAACACTAAAAGTATTCGACTCAAAAGGCGATATGGAAAAATATGCAGAAGCCCTAGCCGATAAGTTATACGGAAATATTGGACTAGTTAAATTTAAATTAAAAATTAAACCATACTCAAAAGATCCAGATTTAAGAGTTGGTTGGGACTTCACAGATCAAGTTATAATCACAGGTTGTAAGTGGTCAGGTGTTAAACCATTCGATGAAACTCCAATTGGTTTCTGCACAATTAAAGAATTATAAAAAAATGAGAATCAAATCGATTCTCTTTTTTTTAATATAATTTTGTAAAACAATCTTCTTCGTTAAAATCTAACTTGTATTTATTTGTATCCATAAATACGATTGTTCCTAGATAATTTATCTTTGCTCCGTTAATTGATAAATCTTTAAAGATTGCTGAAAAACGCCATCTTTCTATATTATCAATATTACCATACCCCTTAATTATTAATACTGCTTCTTTTTGAACTAAATCCTTTGATAGTTTAATTAAATCTATATTTAAATCTTCTTTTAAGTCTATTGTTATATAGTTAATATTCCTATCATTAAAATAGTCAGTAACAAGAATAGCTAAATCTTCTTCGTTACCATATAAAGCATAATTTGTATATTTATTACCATTATATTTAAGAGTATTTCCGTTGACAATTATGAAATTATCTAGATTGTCCATTAATTCCATTACATCCATAATAAATCTCCCTTCATATTAAATTTATATATCGTCTACCTACTTTTATTTTATATTATGTATATAAAAAAAACAAGAATTTAATTATCAATTCTTGTTTCTAATACTATTTCTTACATAAAGGGCATTTCTTTCCTTTAACCTTAGATGCCACACTCATTTTATATTCTTTACCACATTTATTACATTTCCATAAAACTATTTTTTTAGAATCTATCATAAGTGATTGCATATCTATTTTATTATTAGTAGAATATTCTTTAACTAAGTCTGGTCTTAATGTTTTTAAATCAGTTTTACCAACTATAGGTTTTAGATTTAAACAATAAGGACATGTTCTACTATTATTAATTCTATTAGAAAGTGTTGTTTGATAACTATGACCATTAGAACATATTAACCATATTTTCTTTCTAGAGCCCTTTGTTAATTTATATGGATCTATATCTATATTTTTATCTTTATCCCATTCTTTTTTTATCTTTGGATATAAAGTAAAAATATCATTGATTCCTTTAACAATTTTTCTTTTAGCACATTTGTTACACATAGCTTTTCCTGATACTAATTGTTTAATAGATGCTATAAAAGAGTGACCTTTATCACATATAAAACAGAACTTTTCATCAGAATTAGGAGAATACATATATGGCTTTTTGTCGCCATTTTTTACATCATCCCATCTTTTAGCAATATCAGGATATAATGTTTCTAAATCATTGATTCCTCTAACTACTACTTTATTAGCACACATAGGACAACCTGATTCATAATGCCCTGTTCTTGCGTTTGGAGATAGCATATATGAGAAACCATCTTTAGAGCATTTCCAATATACTTTTTTTGTTGAATCAAAATCTATTTCTTTAATAGATATTTTGTTTTTTTCATTATCCCATTCATCTATTAAATATTGTTTATCATTATTAATACAATAATCATATAAATTATTAGGATTATCAGCTTCAATAATTTTTTCATCATCAAAAGAGAATTCTAATTGCTTACCCATAAATACACCTCCTACTAAATATTATAGCATAATAAAAAAAGGATTAAATCATTTTGTTTTTGATTTAATCCTTTTTCATTAAATTCTTTCTAATTTGAATAAAATATATTCTAGATGTCCTTCTTCGTCTAATCTTAATGGTTCAAGATGAGGTTCATCATTCATTTCATCATAACCCATTTCAAAGAAATAATCATTTCCTTTTTTTATAATAGGTGTTACTTCTACTTCATATATTCCATCTTCAACTTCCTTGAATCCTTCTTCTATAGCTTCTTGTTTTTCTTTGCCAGTTAAAGGCATGCGTACAGCCATAGAATCTTCAGTAATTACATAGATAGCTTTTAACATGTATTTTAAATCAGCATCTACTTTTTTACTTTTTAAAGCTTCATCTCTAGTTATAAATTTTAATTCGCCATCAGTAAATTCAGGAATAAAACCTATTCTCCAACTTCCTTTAATATCAGCCATTTATTTTACCCCCAAGGATTTTGTGATTTAGGTGTTTTAATACCAACCATTAAGAATTGTTGCCATAGATACCATGTTCCAGAAGCAACTCTAAGTTGTACTTGACGCTCTGCATCTGCACCACCTGAATAAATGTGTAATGTACAATAAGTATCTTGTTCATAAGAATGTGAATTAGTAAATAATTCTAATGTATATGGTTTAGATGGAGTATATTCATTCTCTGGTGTTGCACCTTTAAAATAAGAAATTGGAATTAATTTTCCACCATTACTATCTCTAAATCTATCATCAAAGAATTGAATTTCACTTGGAAGTAATGGTTTTTGGTGTGGTCCTCTAACAAAGTTTAAACATTTAATTCCTTCATCTTTATTTTTAGCATAAATGCATAAACTAAGAATAGATAATGCAGCTGTTTTATATGGAGTATCCATACTAGCTTCACTTAAAGCTTTTAATTCTTCTAAAGTATTAGGTAGACTGCTAAATTGAAATCTAACAGTTCCTTGTTCTCTTTTTCTATTTTGTTCATTTTCTTTTACTGCTTGCTTAACATCATTTTTAACTTCATTAACTGCTTTTTTCTTAAACATATCAAATAATCCCATATTATTCCCCCCCTCTTTATTAAATTATATATAGATTACTTAATCAATTTAATTATATACCTTTTATAAAATAATTACTATAATTATTATTATAATTACATGTTTAAACAAAATAAAAAAGCTACCCTATGGTAGCTTAATTATTGTTTTACAGTAATTGTTAAATTATCAGTTATTAGATAACTATTTGTCTCATAACCGCTATCAGAATATCCAACAGTTATTGTTTCAGTAGTTGAACCAAACATTAGTTTTACTTCTACATTGCTTTCAGTTGCATTGAATACAACTAGATGAACTTTTGCGCCAGTAGGAATAATATCTCCTTCTTCTAAATAAACAGCACCATCTACATCATCATAAAATGCATTAACCATTACTAACTCAGTATCAACACTTGAATCAATATTTATTACAAAACTATAACCTGTGATTGTTTTAGTTTCAATAACCATATTTCCTTCAAGGTATAAGTTACTTGCTTGATACTCTTCGTCTTTATCTATAATTTTTACTAAAGAATTATCATTATATGTTATTGTTAACATTACTTTTGATGAACTGTTGTTTTTAACCTCTATATATAATGAAGTATGTTTTATACTACTGCTTCCGTTTTCTATTTCTTTAAGGTCAAATGTATTTTCACTATTATATACTTTAATAGTCGTATTAGTTAAAGCATTATAATTTATAGTATAATTTTCATATTGCTCTACCTTTAAATCCATCTTACCATCAAGTTGTCTATTATAGAAATGTCCTTCACTATTAGCTTCTATTTTTGTATAATCTTCAACTTGATCATTAATATATAATACTAACATAACAGGAACAGTATTGTTATTAGTAACTTCTATACATATTAGTGTATCTTCAACTAATTCAGCACCGCTATCGAAAGGAACTTCTTCAGGTAAAATGCCTGCATCGAAATCGTTCCAAAATGCCTTTATAACAACATTTTCAACATCTGATGAATAATAAACTTTATAGTTCTTTAGAGGGATTGTTCCTGTATTAACTTCAATTATTACAGTACCTGATACAACTAAATCCATTATTTCATTACCATCATCATTAGTTAATTGATTGAAATAAAACCAGTCATATACAACCATATCATCCATTGTTACTCTGATATGAACATCACTTGCTTTATTGAATAATTTAATATTTAAATTAGAATCCATAGTTAAAATATCTTTATCTTTCACTTCAGTATTAGTATCTAGATTAGTTACTTTAACTGTGTTTTTTAGTGAATCAGTATCTTTACTATCATCTATTCTTATAACTAAGGAATTAGACTCTGTTTCTTCTTTGCTTGTTGGATTAGTTTCTGTTGGTTTTGTATTTGTATCTGTAGGTTTTGTGTCGTTCTTTGAATTACATGCCGTAAAGCAAAATAATGCTAAACCAACAAATATTAATAAGCTTAAGCTCTTTATTATTTTTCTCATTCTCTCAACTCCTTTATAAATATATTATATCACTGAACATTAAGAATTAATCTTCAACGAAAATATTAGGAGCTAATTCTTCTAATTCTTTAGCTTTTTCTAAGTCTTTTTCTACACCTAGACCTTCTTTATAGAATCTAGCAAGTTCTAATACAGCTTCACTATATTTTTGATCCATTCCACGTTCTAATAATTCTTTTGCTTTTTTATAATCTTGTTCTACATATTTACCATTAGTGTAATATGAAGCAAGTAATGTTGAAGCAACTCCATTACCTTTTTCACTAGATTTATTTAACCATTCTAAACCTAGATTTATATTTACATCAGTACCCTTTCCTTCTAGTAGGCATGATGCAAAATTAGCCATACCAGATAAAGAATTCATATTAGCGCTAGTATGATAATATTTGAAAGCTTTAACTAAATCTTTTTCTACGCCAATGCCTTGTTCATACATTACACCAACTCTATTTGTTGCTTCTGCATCTCCTTGATTAGAAGCTTTAATAAAATAATCAAATGATTTTTTTAAATCCTTTTTTACTCCATCCCCAAAATAATACATACATCCTAAATTATATGTAGCAAAATAATTACCCATATCAGAAGACTTCATAAATAATTCTAGTGCTTTATCTAATTGTCCTTCTTTTAATGCTTTATTGCCTTCTTGAAGTAATCTGTTATCTTCTTTTAGCGCCATTAATTCTTCTCCTCCCTAAATAAATCATAAGTTAAACATACTGGTTTATTTCTATCTTCATCCATTACAATCTTTCCATCAATTCTAAAACATTCTTTTAGCATTTCACTTGTAAGTACATCAACAGGATCACCGTATTTAAATATTTCACCTTTTTTCATAGAAAGCAATTTATCAGAATATCTTGCGGCTAAATTTAGATCATGTAATACCATTATAATAGTTACCCCATTTTCTTCATTTAGCTTTTTTAATAATTCTAAGACTTCTAGTTGGTGACATAAGTCAAGGTAAGTTGTTGGTTCATCAAGTAATATTATATCAGTTTGTTGAGCTAAAGCCATAGCAATCCAAGCTCTTTGTCTTTGCCCACCTGATAGGAAAGCTATTTCTCTATCTTTAAATTCAACCATATTTGTAGCTTCTAGTGCCCACATGATAATCTTCTTATCATCTTCTTTTAAATGACCAAATCCTTTTTGATAAGGAAATCTTCCATAACTTACTAATTCATATACAGTTAGAGTTCCTGGTGCTTGTGGAGATTGTGGTAATATAGCCATTTCTTTAGCTATATCCTTGCTTCTAGCATTAGATATATCATTATCATTTATAATGATTATTCCATCTTCTTTTGGAATGATTCTACCTATTGCTTTAAGTAGTGTAGATTTACCACACCCATTAGCTCCTATAATAGATGTAATCTTTCCTTTTTCAAATCCTATATTAAAATCAGGTACGATAATTACTTTATCATAACCAATTTTTAAATTTTTTGTTTCAATTGCATTACTCATAATTATCACCTCGTCTTAATTAATAAATATAAGAAATATGGAACAGCAATAATAGATACAAATATACCTGTTGGAATATTAGCAAATATACTTACATTTTCTACTAAAGTATTCGCAAGAATAATAATAATACCACTGACTGCACCACTTGCTGGAATTAAATACTTTGTTTTTGTGCCAACTAATCTTCTTGCTATATGTGGTCCTATTAAACCTAGGAAGAAGAAATTACCACCAAATGCTACAGATGCACTAGACATACCAACAGCAAGTAATGATAGTATTATAAATGATTTTTTTACATTTACTCCAAGACTTGTTGCTGTATCATATCCTAAATTAATTACATCTAATGTAGATGTATAAACCATTGTTATACTAAAAAATATTAATATCCAAACAAATAAAACTAATACATTCATCCAAGGTATTGTATTAGATATATCTCCAGCATTCCATCTTTGTAGATTGCCTAATTGATTTTCATCTAATACATACATAAGAAATGTCGATATTGCGCCATAAAACGCACTCATCGCAACACCTGTCATAATAAGCTTTGTAGGACTTATAGGCTTACGCCTTTTAGTTCCTAAAAGATATATTATGAGTGCTGAAATAATACCACCTATTAAGGCTAAAATAGGTAAGGCAATAGGTCCCCCAATTGCTTTTGTTGATAAGAAGGCAAAGTATAATGTAACAAATAAACTAGAACCATCAGCTACACCTAATGTACCAGGGGATGCTAAATCATTATGTAATAGATTTTGCATTATAACACCTGCAGCTCCCATTCCAAGACCTACTAATAAGGCTAAGAATAATCTAGGAAGTCTACTATTAATAACTATATCTATTTCTTTTGGGTCTCCCTTATGGAATAAAGCCATTATTACATGAGGGAAGCTTATACCTGCTTTTCCTATAGAACAGCCTATTAAAAATACAATAAATAAACTAACAAACAAAGTAGTAATAATAATTATTCTTTTTATACTTCTTTGTCTTTGTGTAAGATCTTTAATCATAGAAGGAATCACCTTCCTGTCTTCTAGATACATAAATGAAGAATGGAACACCTATGATTGTAATTATTAAACCTACTGGGAATTCAAATCCAGGATGAATTGTTTTAGCGACTAAATCAACAAATAAAACAAATATTGCACCTAAAATTCCACAGCTAGGTAAAACTAATCTATAATC
>Ga0247611_10010612_pt1 | contig 10795 bp, 8 predicted proteins | sample 177DNAGHGhighgp2_FD_192422 | JGI IMG/M metagenome (GOLD analysis project Ga0247611, IMG submission 192422) | Sheep rumen microbial communities from Palmerston North, Manawatu-Wanganui, New Zealand - 1770 DNA GHGhigh gp2 | ecosystem: Host-associated > Mammals > Digestive system > Stomach > Rumen ... | reverse complement strand
TCCTTGATGTAGAAGGTCAATGTACCGTATGTAATAACTCGTTTCACTTAGCTTCTCCCATATTTCATTTAATCTTTATACTTTTTTTCCATATATTTTTTTATAATTGGGTAATGTTTTGAAAATTCCAAATTATCAGGAAGTTCTTCCCAATTTCCGTATCTGTGTTCTAAAAATTTAGTGTAATTGTTTGGAACCCAAAATTCGGTATCTTCAAAAGGTAATTTCTTTAGAGGATATAAATCACTTTCATATAACCATTCTCCTTTTTGCATTGCACTTGTATATGATGGATCACTATCTATTCCATACATTATTTTATTACTGTGTTTTACAATATTCGGATTATTTTTGATTTCTGCCTGTAAGAAATCTACTTCTTTAGCATAATCATTAATTGATTCTACCTTTCTCTTAATATACTTCATATATTTTTTGTGTTCTGCGTAATCATAACCTTCTGCATAGTAATCTAACGGGAAGAAATCAACTAATTTAAAGTCTTTATAACTTGTCGCTCTATATACCTGCAAATGGTTGTATGATTGAACAAATATATATTTATTGGGATATTTTTTAAATAGATTGTCTTCATATTCTAATATTTTATTCCATGACCAATATCTGTTATTTGGTCTTTTTATATATATATATTTTTCTTTTGCCAATTCTATTAATTTATCATAATCTTCCCTGATTAAGTCAAAATCAATATCGTCATCCCAAGGAATAAATCCTTTATGCCTTGCGGCTCCAATTAAAGAGCCATATGCTAAAATTGGTGTAATTCCATTTTCTTCCAAAAATTGTGCAATTTCTTTTGTAAATTGCAATATGTTATCTTGTCTGGCTCTCATTTCGCCTGTCGCAGGTCTCATTTTCGTTACATCTATAAATTGTTTTATATAAATCCAACTTTCTTTATAGGGATTTTTAAAACTCAAAAACCCTTTAAGCCTTCTTAAACACCATCTTGCTATTTGAAACGTTTTATAAAAATAGTACATTTTTTCTCCTTATAACTTGCAATGTAATAATATTTTTTCTATATATGATTTATTAAATCTTACATCAAATATATATCGTAATAAATATAAAATTTTTACAAATAATGCTGCGAATTTACCGCTTCTTTTTCTGTAATACTTTATTTCAGATTCTCTTGACATTTTTAATCTCGGAAGTGGTGGGTTTTTAGGCGGCAAACCGCAATAATGCACAATATGGACCGTAGGAATTATCACATTTTTGTAGCCGGCTTTATTAATTCTATATTCTAATTCAGAATCTTCAAAATACATAAAGAAATCTTCGTCGTACATACCAACTTCATCCAGAACGGATTTTCTTATAAACAAATCTGCACCTGTAATATATTCTACTTCATAAGGAGTTTCATCATTCTCGTTTTTTGTTTGCGTAAAGATCCTTCGGTAAGTTTTTGGGAATAACAATGCAAGTCCAAACAAAGTAAAAATAATTCTCGAAATTCTGGGATAGCGACCATATGAATGCTGTGGCTGCATATTCTTATCAAGTAATTGACATCCGCAGCTGCCGACATTCTTATTCTCCGGATTTTCCATAAAATCAAATAATTTTTTTATTGAATTATCAACCAAGAAAGTATCGGTATTTAAACAAAAAACGTATTTTGCTTCACTTTGACGAATCGCTATATTATTTGCACTGCCAAACCCTTTATTTTCCGAGTTTTTTATCAGCCTTACTTGAGGGAATTCTTGTTCTATCATTTCAGATGAACCATCTTGTGAATTATTATCCACAACAAAAACTTCAAAATCCAAGTCTTTAGTAAAATTAAAAATAGAATTCAAACAATCTCTTGTCATATCCTTTGTGTTGTAATTCACTAAAATAACAGAAACATCCATATTATGACTCCTGACTCTTTCTTAATTTAATAAGCTTATTTTTGGTATTTAAAATCATTGATACCAAGATACCAAGATAAACACATTTTATTCCATCAAAAGTACTATAATATATTGTAAATATAAACAATAATAAATATAATATTAATGAAATCATTAAACCTTTTTCGTATTCATCTAGATATTTTATAAATTTTCTTGCATTGAACACTACACTAGTTATAAATATAATAAATAGAAATGTACCAACAAACCCAGTTTCGGCTATTAATTTAAATAATATTGCGCCTCCTCCGGCTTGTTTACCTGTATTAAATGCGTAAAATGCCAACTCATCAGTTATAGGAAATGGAAGACTTTTTACAGCAGCTGCCCAGCAGGAATTTATATTTCCATACCCAACACCAAATATCGGATGATGAAGTCCAATATTCCACTGAGCTGCATAATTTCCGATTCTTGTAGCGAGTGATGGCTCAACGATAGTTAAAACAGTTATACTTGTAAGAGCCTTAGATACATTGATTATTCGAACTATAAAAGTTTCAGTTATATCAACTCCCATAAATTTGAATATTTCTATAGCTAAGAATAATGACAATAAAATAAAAATGCCAATTGTTAAAAAAATTACACCCTTATGTTTAATTTTCAATTTGAACAATTTATAAATAAATACAATTCCTAAAAAAATCAGCATAAAAGATAAATTTATAGGAGATTGTGTCCCTATAAAGCATATAATTGAAAATATTAATGTTGATAATTTTACAAAAGAGTCCAATAACCGATTTCTAAGTAATTTTATTTTTGTTTTGCATAAAAAATAAATAATTGGACAACTCATAAAAATGAATCCTGCTAAATTGCCGGGTTCCTGAAAAATTCCTGAAATTCTAAATCGCCCGTAGGCTTGTACAAAGACTCTTTCATTTCCTGAAATAGTTGCATTTCTATTAATAAAAAAATTAAATATATCTTGGATAACAGATATATTGTAAGTATTCGCAATATACTCTATAACTCCTGTAAGTCCAACAAAAAAGTACAAAATAAGTAAATATTTACCAAGTTTTTTATATGAAAGAAAATTTGGCAATATTACAATTGGTATTAAAATAGGGAATAAAATTGTACAGAAAAAATTCCCGATAAAATTTGAGAAAAAACTTTTTAATATAAATGTACCGGATATTATTGATATAAAAATAGTTATAAATACCCAAATCAAGAAAAAAACTAAATATTTCCCCATTCTTGTATTATAAAAATCTTTTAATTTTTTAAATATAAGGTTTGGATTTTTTATAAATATACAAGCAATAAATAAAATTGAAACAATAAAATAAAATGGGATAACAAAACTACCAACTGGGAAAGCAAATGCAGACAAAACATAGAAAAATAGAAGTATGGCAAATAAATTTCCATTTTTAATGGTTATATTCATTTATACCCCTCTCTGCCTTTTTACTTCCTGTAATTTATTACCGAGTTCTGAGAAACAATATTCCCATGAAAAATTTTCAACAATAAATTGTTTAGATTTATTCGACATATTTTTACGTAATTGTTTATCCATCAACAAGTTATTTATCATATTTAACCAATCTTCAGGCTTATTGGCCTGCAATAAAATAGAGGTATCAGATGTAATAGGAAGAGCAACTTGAGGAGTAACAATAGCAGGAACTCCGACTGACATTGCTTCTAAAACTTTATTTTGTAATCCTGAAGAAATTTTTATCGGACACACTAATAAACAAGATTCCATTAATTCCTTTTTTACATCTTCAACAAAACCTGTAATAATAACATTTTCATTATCTTTACAGTACTCATACAACTCTTGTTTCGGTGATTTGCCGATTATTTTAAATACAATCTTTGGATTTGTTGCTTTTAACTGGGGAAGCACATTATCAATAAACCAAATAGCAGCATCATGGTTTTGGATATAAGCCATGTCACCCAGATATGCAATTTGGTTAGGATTATAAATTTCTGATTCTCTTTTATCTATATCTACCCCATTTTTAATAAGAAAAATGTCATCTGCATTAGTATATTTTGACAGATGCCTTTTATCAATATCCGAAATCATTGTAACAAAATTAAATTTTTCAATACTATGTTTTTCTACTTTTAAAACTCTTCGTTTTTCCTCTAATAAAAATAACTTCTTAAATAAGTTTGAACAAGTTTTAATTTGCCTTTCATAAAGCATAGATATAGAATCTACTAAATCAAGCCACTTTATCTCCGATGTACAAAAATCGACAAATTGTGAAGTCAAATATAAATAACCACTTACGCAATCATAATTATCGTTTTTTAGCTCATTTTTAATGATTTCATTGGCAGACTTAAAATTATAAAACTCTGCCTTAAATGGTTTCCCTGTATAAACAGCTTTAATACAATTAAAATAAGATTTACTACGATTATAGTGTATTGGAACAAATTTGTCGCATATAATATTAAGTTCTTTTTTCCGCACACTGATATGTTCTTGTTCTGCGTCAGTAACAAATGAAATCCAAGCAACATAATGACCATTTGATTTTAGCCATTTCATTAAATTATAAGTTCTAACAGTATTACCAGCATTATTAGGTATTAACGGCCTTGCCGTAATGAATAAAAACTTCATTATAAGCTCCTGTACACATCAACACAATTAAGGGAAAGACACTTTTCTGTTATTGTTTTCCTCATTATTTACCCCTCACATTAGCAATTATTAACTTTAGGAAAAAATTACCATAAATTAGAGTTACCCAGAACGCTTTTTGAAAAATATTATACTTACTCCAAAAATGTTTTTTAAAAAATTTCAGCATTGATTGGGTAAATATCCAAATACTCTCAACTTTAATTTTCTTTGTTGTAACTCCTTGATAATGCGTTATCGCAGCATTTGGATTATAGATTATTTTAAATCCAGCATTTATAGCTCTTAAACCCCAGTCAGTTTCCTCTTGATACATAAAAAATTGCTCATCCATGCCACCAACTTTTTCATATAAAGACTTTTTAAGCATCATACAGCACCCTGATAAGCCCCAACATTCATTGATTTCTTCCTTATTTAAATATCTTAAAGCATAACCGTTTAAAGCTTTACAATTAGGAAAAACCTTTGCGAGTCCAATCAAATGAAATAATGTATCAGATGGATATGGTCTACCCTTCATACAATTTTGCTGAAAATTTCCATTTATATCAAAAATCTGTGGGCCAACCATTCCAACATAATCATTTGTATTCAAATAATCTGATAAAATTTTTATAATGTTATTATGAAAAATCACATCAGGATTTAAAATAAGAAAATTTTGTCCTTTTGCTATTTCCATTCCCTTGTTATTTGCTTTTGCAAAACCTAAATTCTCATCGTTTTTGACTATAGTTACATTGTCATAATTTATTAATTTATCAAGATATAAATAACTTTCTTCATCCTTATTAGAATTGTTATCTACAAGAATTATTTCATATGAAATATCATGAGTTTTTTCATATAGTGAATTTATAGTTTCTTCCAAATATTTACCTGCATTCCAATTCACAATAATAACAGATACATCGAATTCGTCCGCAGTATAATTTGATGTAATAATATGACTACTCATGTCTTCCTCCAAGTGCTATAAAGACAGCTTTTACAAGAATAAAGATTTCCCATAACAAGTTTCTGTTTTTAATATAATATAGGTCATATTGAAGTTTTTCAGTAATGTCATCATTGGATACACAATGTCCCTGATTAATCTGAGCCCAACCTGTCCAACCTGTTTTCACCCACATTCGACATGAGTAAAATGGAACTTCTTTTTTATAAATATTAACTAAATCTTCCCATTCTGCTCTTGGACCCACAATAGATATATCACCTTTTAATATATTTATCATTTGAGGTATTTCATCAAATCTTGCTTTTCTTACAATCCGACAAAATGGAATAACTCTGTCATCATTTATCTTCGCAGTATCCTCGTTAACTTCTCCCGATTTTGGGATGTAATCATTTTCATACATTGTACGAAGTTTATAACACTCAAATGTTTTGCCATCTATACCAACTCTTGTTTGGGTATATATAGGATTTTTGTGGTCGGTTAACCATACGCGAATTGCCGTAATAAATGTGATAGGAAATGTTACAATTAAAATTATTAATGCCGCAACTATGTCGTATACTCTTTTACAAAAATCATACATTCTTGAGCGTCTGGTTGCATATTGGAAGTACAGTTCTGTAATTGTTTTTTCATCGATATAGAATTTGCCTGTTACCATTTCGTAAAAATCAGGCATTTTGTATATGACAATATCTCTAGGTATTGTAACAATCAACTCAGTGGGTTGAGCAATTACAACTATATCAACATTGTTATCGCTTATTATTGAACGCAAATCAGATATATTTTTATATACGGGTACTTGATCATCGGATATAAACTCTTTATTGCTGTCTTTTTGAACAAATCCGATAACCTTCATTCTTAGTGCAAATTTAGACTGAATTTCATCTGCAATAATTCTTGCTCTTTCATCTGAACCAAGTATTAAAATATTTTTTACTCTCTTCATTTTGAATAAATAAACATGATTAAAAGCTCGATATATGCGAAGCAAAACAAATATTGTAAGTATATTCATGGTTAAAAATTTTAATGTATCTGTAATCGATGCAGCAAAAATTACTAGATATATACTTGGCAACACATGAGTCATCACTATTCCTTCAAAAAGCAGATACGTGTTTTTTAAAGTTATATTAAATTCTCTAATCTTATAATTGCCTTTAAGGTAAAGTACAATTAACCCAATAAAGACAACGAGTATAGATAAAAATGTAATAGCTTTTGAAGTATAATTAAAAAAATTTGCCCAGTAGCATGTTGAAATAAACAAAACTAATAGATCAAATATAAACATTACTTTGGTCGACTTAGATAGACTTTTCATTCAATATATCCTTCACTACTCTCTTCTACCATGAACATTAAGGCTTTTCAATTAAAGTATTAAGAATATTAAATTTGCTTTTAGTCTACATATTATAAAAAATTAGCAATACTATTTATGAATTTATACAATCTAAAAATAAATGGAAAAATTTTGGATATAAGTTTTGAATCATTAGACATAAAATAATACACACATCTTACCTCAAAACCATATTCTTTAATATTAATTGTTTCTTCACGATTCTTTATGTATTCTTTTATCAAACGTAAAATGTCTTCTTTTTGAGCAAAATTCATAGATAGAACTTTTGCATAATGCAATACCAAATCAATAAATATTTTTTTGCGTGTTTGCTCTAATTGATTTGAATCAAAGATTTCAGGAGTATGGGTTTCAACATAATTTTCAAAAACAGACCAAGAATCTAATAAATCTTTAGTATTTTTAACTGTCATAGTTGTACTAATACTACCGTCATGAGTTTTATAAAAGAGCAGGGGTGAATTTAATATATAAACATTTTTTGTTTTTTCTATAAGCTTAAAAATAATGTAACGATCCTCATATACATGATTTTCAGGGAAACGTAAATTATTCCATAATTCTTGTTTTGATAATTTGTTCCAAATTGCAGCATTAATTTCTCTATTGGCAAGCATTTTTAAAGCTTCTTCCCGACAGTAGATATTATTTAATAAAACAGTGTTTTTTATTGGGTATAACTTCTTTAATTTATGATTTTTCAATACTTTATATATAATAAATTTAAAAATAACACAATCTACATCATTTGATAACATTATATTTACAGATTTTTCTATAGCTTCAGGCAGAAAAACGTCATCAGAATCAAGAAATGCAACATAGTCTCCTGTCATATTGTCTAATCCCGTATTTCTGGCAGCACTTAACCCCCCATTTTTTCTGCAGATTAATTTTATCCTACTATCTTTCTTTGAATATTCTTTGCAAATTATCTCTGAACCATCATCAGAACCATCATCTACCAATATAATTTCAAGATTCTTATAAGTTTGATTAATAACACTATCTAAAGCTTCCTCAAGATATTCTTTTACATTATAAACAGGTATAATAACACTAACTTTTGGCTTTTTATTCAATGAAGTCATTTAATTAACTGCACCCACATATATTAGAAACACTCATCATATTTTAATAAAAAAAAATTACATGTAAATAAAATTATATATTTTTTGTTAAAAATTAATTTATTTTAAATTAATGCAGGAACTCTAAAAATAAATTATAGTATAATTTAAACAAATTGATAAGGGAAATAAAAACATGTTGGATAAAATAATTACATTTTTAAGAAACAGATCTTTAGTATTTAAATTAAGTACAAGTATTCTATTAAGCGTTTTAATAGGCTCATTTATGCTGAGTATATTTATATCGCATTACTCAAAACCTCTGTTAAAAGAACAGGTTGTTGCCGCTGCGTATAAAGCACTTGGAGAAGTTAATCATAGTATTGCACAGGGTGCAGATGTTACGGAGCAATCACTTGTAAATACTGCAAAAATTTTATCCTTAAAAACAAATGCGAATGATGAGCAATTAAAATTACTGACCCACGCTGCATTAGATGCTATCAGAGAGCAATACGGTCATTTTTACGAGTTCGTTATTTTCATACCATCCGAAAAAGGGTCAGGTCATGGAACTTTATATCACAGCTATGTAAAAGGCGGAAAAATAAATACGGTAAGTTGGAAAGAACAGGATTTCATAAAAGACAGAGAATGGGTAAATTTTGCAATCCAAAAAGGAAAAATTCACTGGACTGAGCCATATATTTCAATCGACCCTGAGGGAAATAAATTATTATCAACAACAGTATCCGTTCCCTTTAAATTCAAGGGAAGCACAAAATTTAACGGTGTAATTGCAACTTCAGGGAATTTATCTGCATTAAGGGAATATATGAATTCTTTGGAATTTGAATCAAACGGCAAGTATCTGCTGACATCTGCAAAAGGGACTTATTTAATACATCCTGACCCGAACATTGAATTTAAAAAGACAATATTTGAATTGGCAAATGATATACATTCTCCTCAGCTTAAATATGCCGGAGAGCAGGTGAAGAAAGGACAAAGCGGATTTGTTGTAATGCCGAAATCATCTGTATATAACAGCGAAGTAGTTTTTGTATATATGCCTATTCCAAAAACAAACTGGAGTTCATTTTTGGTTTATTCCTCAGATAATTTTTATAAACCAGTAAAAAAATTCCAGCTTATAATGATATCTGTAACAATAATAGGTGTTTTATTATTGATTTTACTGATAAACTGGATTTGTAAATTTACCACAAATCCTATTGTCGAGCTTGCACATGTAGCTGATAAATATGGTAAAGGAGATTTTTCAGCCCAGCTTCCGCCTATAAAATCAAATGATGAAGTCGGAATTTTAACACAAGCCTTCTACAATATGAAAGATAACCTTTTGAATTTATTAAAAATTCAAAAAGAAAATGCGAAGCAAGAGCAGAAACGTCAGTCAGAACTTGAAATTGCAACAAAAATTCAGGAATCCGTTATCCCTGATAATTTCCCTCAGACGACATCATTTAAAATGTACGCATCAATGACTCCTGCAAAAGAAGTCGGCGGAGATTTTTATGATTTCTTCTATATTGACAAAACTCATTTCGCATTTTTAATTGCGGATGTTTCCGGTAAAGGTATTCCTGCAGCACTATTTATGATGAATGCAAAATCACTTTTAAAAAGCAATTTATTAAGCGGACACCCATTAAACATTGCTATTAACAAAACAAATCATGAATTATGCCAGACAAACAATGCCGGAATGTTTTTAACTGCCTTTATAGCAATACTTAATACCGAAACAGGTGAAGTTGAATATGTAAATGCCGGACATAATAAACCGCTTGTTAAAATTAATAACAGGTATGAATATTTAACATCCGACACTAATACAGCAATTTCAGCCATAGACAATTTTGAATATAAATCTTCGTCAATATTACTAAAACCAAATGAAAATATTTTTATGTATACTGACGGTGTTGTAGAGGCACAAGATACAACAGAAACTTTCTATGGGGAAGAAAGACTGCTTAATGTAATTAACACGGAACACCTTGAACCTAAAGAAACTATTTTAAAAATAAAAAAAGATGTAGACAAATTTTGCAAAGATGCACCGCAATTTGATGATATTACAATGATTTGTTTAAATATTCAAGTTAAACTTTAATTTTTAATAATGTTGAAAATTAAGTAAAATTTGATATAATGAACATCAGGGGATACAGATTAGGAGCTGATTCAATTATGGAAGCATTTTTATACATGCTGAAAGATGCGGAATTTAAAATAAAATACATTATTGCCGCAATTTTTTTGGGAATCGCAAGTTTCCTGGGGTTATTTTCAATGTCACTTTCCCGGAATATAACTAATCTTCCTACCATGTTTCTAATCTCATTATTATCAATATTGTCTGTCTTACTGCTTTTTATATACATCGGTTATTGGTTTTCATGCATCAGGTATCTCAGAGAAAACAAAACTGCTGATATTGAATTACCTCCCATTGAACAATGGAAAAACTTTATTACCGCATTCAAATTTTTTATAGCATCAGTTTTATTTGGAGGAACAATAACAATATCGTTAATTCCGATTAAGATACCCGTATTGGGATTAGTTTACGGAATAACATTAGGATTGTTAATCTTGGCATTGGGTATTTTTTATACAATTTATTTCCCGGCACTTATTGCAATATTTACTAAGATCGAAACTTATACCATATACTTCAAAATCACAAACGCATTCAACAAAGCTAAAAAAGCCGGAATACATTATTACAAAACCATACTGATACTCGCACTGCTTTCAATTGGAATAGGAATTATAATA
>Ga0247611_10010611_pt1 | contig 10795 bp, 7 predicted proteins | sample 177DNAGHGhighgp2_FD_192422 | JGI IMG/M metagenome (GOLD analysis project Ga0247611, IMG submission 192422) | Sheep rumen microbial communities from Palmerston North, Manawatu-Wanganui, New Zealand - 1770 DNA GHGhigh gp2 | ecosystem: Host-associated > Mammals > Digestive system > Stomach > Rumen ... | reverse complement strand
AAGAAACAGATGGAGATCGATGGCAGAGGTTTTGTATGGCTCTCCGTCACCCACCTGGATCCGGAGCTCATCAAGAGCCACTTCCCGAATATCCTCGAACATTGTAAAGAAGAAGGCTATGACATCCTGAAGGAACCCTTCCCGGTCACTCCGGCCCAGCATTACTTCATGGGTGGTATCGAGGTCGACCTGAAGGGACGCACTTCCATGGATAACCTCTACGCAATCGGCGAGACATCCTGCACAGGTGTGCATGGCAAGAACCGTCTGGGCAGTAACTCCCTGCTGGAGAGCCTGGTTTTCGCCAAGCGGTCCGCGCAGAACATTGAGGAGACGATCCCCTACGAACCGACACAGACAGGCGAGGTCGATTTCACGCAGTACGAGGGCAGAGATTTTGCCAAGGAATATCGTGAGATCGTACTGGAAGAGATCAAGAGAAGGGACAAAGATTTCTATGAACAATGGTGTACTTAATACAATTTTGTGGGATGACTATATTATGCGGGCGCTGCGGGAAGACATCACTTCGGACGATGTCACCACGCAGGCGATCATGCCGGAACCTTTCCTGGTGACGGTCGACCTGATCTGCAAGCAGGACGGAGTATTGTGCGGATTGGATGTATATACGCGAGTATTCGAGATGCTTTGCGACAACTCCTCTTTCCGTGCCAACTTCAAGGACGGCGACGAGATTCATAAGGGTGACCTGATCGGTGTGCTGACCGGAGACGGACGTGCGGTGCTGAGCGGCGAGCGCACGGCCCTGAATTTCCTGCAGCGGATGAGCGGTATCGCTACCCTCACCCGTTCGATGACCAAAGAATTGGAGGGCTTCGATACGAAGCTTCTGGATACGCGAAAGACCACACCGAATATGCGTCCTTTCGAGAAATATGCCGTACGTATCGGCGGTGGAACGAATCATCGTTACAATCTTTCGGATGGCGTGCTGATCAAGGATAACCATATCGGCGCCGCAGGTTCGATCGCCAAGGCGGTCGAGATGGCCCGTGCCTATGCGCCTTTCGTCCGTAAGATCGAAGTCGAGGTCGAGGATCTGGAGATGCTTCAGGAAGCGCTGGATGCCAAAGCCGACATCATCATGCTGGACAATATGACAGATGAGATGACCGCACAGGCGGTGGCCATGGCCAAGGGCAAGGCGCAGCTCGAGGCTTCCGGAAACATGAATAAGGATCGTCTTAAGAAGCTTGCGCAGATCGGCGTGGACTTCATCTCCTGTGGCGCACTCACCCACTCGGCTCCGATCCTGGATTTCTCCATGAAGAACTTAAAACCTATCGAGTGAGGTTTTTATGTCCAGACTTATATTAGCCAGTAAATCTCCCCGTCGTTTCGAGCTGCTCTCGATGACGGGGCTTTCTTTCGAAGTGCAGGATGCACATGTGGATGAAGATTCCATCGTGGAGAGCATTCTGCGCGAGCGCGCGGGCGCGGAATGCGGGCGCCGTGTGGCGGAAGATGCCACGGCTCTGCCGCCAATGTATGTGACGGCGGAGAAGATTTGCTGCGCCCTGGCTTCGGCCAAAGCGGCCGCGGTACTGCATTCCACCGATGCAGAAGACCTTCTGGTGCTTGGGTCCGATACTGTAGTAGTCACGGAGGACGAGATCCTGGGCAAACCGAAAGACGAAGAGGATGCCCGAAGAATGCTTGCCAAACTTTCGGGCAAGACCCACCGAGTCTATACCGGGGTGTCCATCCAGAGTAAGAAAGAAAATCACGTGTTTAGTGCTTTTGCCGACGTAAAGTTTCATGACTACGACGCGGTCCAGAAAGCCCTCATCGAGTCTTATATCGCCTCCGGCTCTCCCATGGATAAAGCCGGCGCCTATGGGATACAGGACACCGGCTCATTGCTGATCGATTCGATCATTGGCGATTATTATGCTGTGGTAGGACTTCCGGTCGCGCAGGTATACCGCGCGCTTCAGGGAATCATGGGATCTTAAACTCGATCGTGCAGATCGGATTCTTCAGATCCGATTTCTGGTACACGATCACTTTGTATTTCCCGCTTTCATATATCTTACTCGCATCGGTTTTGTGAATTCCGATGCAGATGGAGTTGCAGCTGGCGTCAAAATGTTTATCGAGCTCGTAGATCTTCTTTCCGTTACACTGATAGACATAGTGGAATTCCAGATCTTCCGTTCTGTGTTCTTTGAAATAATAGGAAAATGCAATGCTGTTTGTCTTGACGGGCACACCCGGGGTCCAACGATGTGTATCATACGCGTAGGCCGTGAAACTGCCGATCTTGGTGATGACCGAATCAGCCGGAAGAGATACGGTGTAATCCACAAACTCGCCTTTATACAGGGACACATACCAGTCGTAGTATTCCTGGTGCTGGACGATTCCGGCTTTCAAGATCTCCTCGGCGATCGGAAGCGCGATGTTCTCCGGAAGTTTTCCGTCGCCGCCCCATTTGAAAACAGGATTGAATCCCATGGTCAGCGCACCGATATTGCCATCCAGCAGATACTGCTTATCTTTCTTCGTACACTTGGTCTTGATGTCCACGGTTGTCTTGGTAACAGACGACATGAAAGGCTCCATCTCGTCTGCGAGGATCTTCACATTGACCGGCTTTGCAGTGCCGTCGTTGATGACGCCTTCTATATAATCCCAGAAGACCGGCTTCATCTTGTCCGGTTGGGCCATGGCTTTCTCATAGGCTTCTCCCATCTCAGGATAAGTGAAATGGATCACGATATCACAAGTGGTTGCTGTAGCATTAGAAATACTTACTGTGTAGGTGCAGTTCTTATAGAACAGCGGCAGGAAATCCTTCTTGTTTCCATAGTCTTTCATGACCTCGCATCCGGCTCGCTTGTTGACTGCTTCGAATTTGTTCTCGGACATGTCCTCCACTAATGCATTGATCAGATTCTGCATCATGGTCTGGGTAAGCTTCGCGGGTGCCGGTGTCGCTGTCGGCTTCTTAGTTGGCACCTTGGTCGGTGTGGCTTTCTTCGTCGGGTTTGCCTTCTTAGTCGGCGTGGCTTTCTTGGTGGGCGCTTTCGTCGGAGTGGTCTTCTTTCCCGGTGTTGTCTTCTTGGTGGGTGTCGCTTTCTTCGTAGTCTCAGAAGGCTCTTTCTCGGTCTCCTTCGTCTCCTTTGTTTCCGTCGGAAGCAGCGGCGGCCTCGTGGTCTCGATCGGATCTTCCTCGATTTCTTCCTCTATCTCGTCCTCCGACTCCATAGCTTCAGACTCCTCTTCTTCCGAAGCCGTCTTCTCGGGTTCTTCGTCTTCTTTCTCGGTGTCCGATACCTCCGTTTCCTCACGGGTAGAACGGGACGTCCGCTCCTCAGAAGTGTCGGAGGCTTCGGAACAGCCCACAAGTGTAAAAAGCATCGCGATCGAAATAATAAGGCTCAGCCTGGACTTGGTAGATTTCTTCATAGAGCAGCCCCCTCTTCCCTAGTATAATTGCAGTATACACGGAAGGCTTCCGTCAAAGCATCACGCATTCCTATCCAAAGCATGAATTTTCCGTAAACAGAAGCGCTTCCCCCGGACTTTCCGAAAGAAGCGTCTTGACTGTTTTTCTGCTGTGTCCGCAAAACTATGTGGCATACCGTTTTAACCGAAGAGCGGTGTGGAGAAACATCTCTCGGCAGTATCCGGAAGGACAGTGACGACCGTCTTGCCTTTACCGAGTTTCTTCGCCATGGCAATGGCCGCTGCTACATTGGAGCCCGACGAAATACCGCACATCAGGCCTTCTTTTCTTGCCAGGTCCTTGGCTGTGCCGATCGCTTCGTCATCGGTGACCACGTAGACATCTTCGAAGATCTCCCGATTGAGGTTATCCGGGATCAGACCGTCGCCGATGCCCATCTGCAGATGGGAGCCGATATTTCCGCCTGCCAGGATCGCGGCGTTCTCCGGTTCTACGGCCCAGATCAGAATACCCGGATTCTGTGCCTTCAGCACTTCACCAATACCGGAAAGGGTTCCGCCGGTTCCGATCCCTGCACAGAAACCATCGATCGGACCTGCCACCTGTTCCAGGATCTCTACGCCGGTGTGATGGCGGTGTACCATCGGATTCGCCGGATTTGTAAACTGTTGGGGAACGAAAACATTCGGATCTTCTTTCGCCATCTTCTCTGCAAGTTTCAGGCAATCGTCGATCGCTTTACCGATATCTCCGTCGTCATGGATCAGCTTGACCTCTGCACCGTAGTGCTCGACCAGATAACGTCTCTCGCAAGAAACCGAGTCCGGCATGATGATGATCGTTCTGTATCCGCGCACGGCACCTACCAGTGCCAGGCCGATGCCCTGATTTCCGGATGTGGGTTCCACGATGATCGTGTCCTTCGTGATCTTCCCGTCCTTCTCCGCCTGCTCGATCATGTTCAGAGCGGTTCTGGTCTTGATAGAACCACCTACGTTCAGGCCTTCGTATTTGACTAATACCTGTGCCGAATCTTCCCCGACCATTCGCTGGGAAAGACGGATCATCGGTGTATGACCGACTGCTTCCAGTACATTGTTATAAACCATATTCTTCTGTCCTCTTTTAATCTCACTAAGAAGCATTTTATTACCTGACAGCCTCATACGCAAGAAGGTATCTCTTCTGCACAAATCCCGTCCCGAAAATTCGGCATCCAAAATGTTCCTCTTTCTATTGCAAAAGCACTGTATCCGTGGTATCTTTTTGTCATTGCGGATGCGCACCATGACGATGCACTGCAATGTTTGACCGCCACGTTTTCGTGGTTAGTAGGCCATACGGACAGCCGGGTCAAATGCCGAAGCGGCAGTGATTTACTGCCTTATTGAGTGGGAAGTTCGAATTCCCTTAATGTTTATAAGTTGGTACTTTACTTGTGAATAATCAATAAGAGTGCGATGAGCTTTGGCGCAGGACCTCTTCTCCGTAGCGTATGTACGTTTCCCGGATGATTCTATCTCAAGTGAAGACCCACCTTAGAAAGGATGGATCAAATGGCGCACGAGAAGCTTCGTCTATACGGCTTTAACAATCTGACCAAATCCCTGAGTTTCAATATCTACGACGTGTGTTATGCCAAGACCGCACGTGAGCAGAAGGACTATATCGCATATATCAACGAGCAGTACAACTCGGAGCGTCTTACCAAGATCCTTACCAATCTCACCGAGATGATCGGTGCGAAAGTATTGAGCATTTCCAAGCAGGACTATGAGCCGCAGGGCGCCTCCGTTACCCTTCTGATTGCCGAGGAGTCCATGATCCCGCACATTGAGACCGAGACGGTAGTGGCACATCTGGATAAGAGCCATGTTACCGTACACACCTATCCGGAGTATCATCCGGATACGGCTATCGCCACATTCCGTGTGGATATCGATGTGGCCACATGCGGCGAGATCTCTCCTCTTTCCACACTTGATTATCTGATCGGAAGTTTCGATTCCGATATCATCACGATGGATTATCGCGTTCGTGGATTTACACGTGACGTTTCCGGCAAGAAGATCTTCCGGGATAAGAACATCGTTTCGATCCAGAACTATATCGACAAGAAAACTCTCGAGCGTTATGACGCGATCGATATCAATGTGTATCAGGCGAATCTGTACCACACCAAGATGCTGATCAAGGATGTGGATCTGCAGAACTATCTGTTTAAGACAGATGTATATGAGATCGCGCCGAAGACACGTCTGGAGATCACTAACAATCTGAGAAAAGAAATGATTGAGATCTTCTCCGGTGCCAATGTTTTCGAAACACCTGAGGATGAGAACGAGTAAGCCGTGGAGAAAGATTTTCTGAAAAGACAGTCCCGTGCACCGATCGCGGAAGCATTGGAGGCCTACTCTTCCGAGCGGGTCGTTCCTTTCGATGTGCCCGGACACAAGCATGGCCGTGGGAATCCGGAACTCACCTCTTTCTTAGGCGAGCGTACCATGATCCTGGATGTCAATTCCATGAAGCCTCTGGATAACCTCTGTCATCCGGTCTCCGTCATCAAGGAAGCCGAGGATCTGGCAGCGGAAGCTTTCGGCGCCAGACACGCGTTCTTCATGGTGGGCGGCACCACTTCTTCTGTGCAAGCCATGGTCTTCTCCGTTGTAAAACGAGGCGAAAAGCTGATCGTTCCGCGCAACGTACATAGAAGTGTCATTAATGCCATGGTGCTCTGTGGCGCGGTTCCGGTCTATGTGGATCCCGGATCTCACGAAACATATGGTATTGCCCTCGGCATGAAGCTTTCCGATATCGAGATAGCGATCCGCGACAACCCCGATGCGAAGGCCGTCTTCGTAAATAACCCGACTTATTATGGAATCTGTTCTGACCTTCGAGGCATCGTAAAACTTGCCCATGAGCACGATATGAAAGTCATTGTGGATGAGGCACATGGAACACACCTGTCCTTCTCGGACCGTCTACCTGTCTCTGCCACTGAGGCCGGAGCGGATATGGCTGCGGTGTCCATGCACAAGTCCGGCGGCTCGCTGACACAAAGTTCTTTTCTCATCATCGGAGAAAACATGAATCCCGAGTATGTACGTCAGATCATTAACCTGACACAGACCACCTCCGGATCTTACCTGTTCTTATCGAGTCTGGATCTTTCCAGAAAAAGACTGGCTTTACATGGCCGTGAGCTTTTCGACAAAGTCATTGATATGGCAGAGTATGCCCGCGAGGAGATCAATTCGATCGGTGGATACTATGCTTTCGGTTCTGAATTGGTGGATGGCAATACAGTATATGACTTTGATAAGACCAAACTTGTCATTCACACGCTTCCTGTCGGTCTGGCCGGAATCGAAGTCTATGACCTGCTTCGTGACGAGTACGATATTCAGATGGAGTTTGGCGATTTCGGAAACTGCCTGGCCTATCTTTCTGTTGGTGACCGCGTCCGGGAGATCGAGCGTCTGGTCGGCTCGCTTGCTGAGATCCGTCGTCGTTTCGGTAAAGATCCCATCACATCCCTTCCGAGCAATTACATCGCACCAATCGTAGCCCTCTCCCCACAAGAAGCCTTCTACGCAGACAGCGAACACGTAGATTTTGCCTCGGCGGAAGGTCGCATCGCAGCGGAGAGTATTATGTGCTATCCTCCGGGAATTCCGATCCTTGCCCCTGGTGAGAAAATCACTTCAGAAGTACTCGAATATCTCATTTATGCTCAGGAGAAAGGCTGCCAGATCACTGGTGCAGAAGACGCTTCACTTAAGACATTGAAAGTTGTGAAGTAGTGATTTTGCAGTGCTTGCATGTATACAGTTCATTAACTCGAGTAAACTGTTATGTTTTCAAGATCGCTCATCAAGAATAATCTGAACACGATTGTCGATGATACTGGTTACTTCTTCCAGTGTTTTCTGTCCTTCAAAAAATGCGGCAGCTTCTTCCAAGACTACTTCAGTGATCTTTAAATCAGTATGAGCAACTTTATTGATAGTAGAATACTCTCTCTTAAAATCTTCGATTTCAATCTCTGACTTAGCATATTGTTTCCATTCCTCTTCCGGATAACCTGAATTCCAGTAATACTCCTGATGCTTGTTCGGATTTTTAGGGAAATCAAGCAAATAATCCAAAGAATCGATTCGCACAGGATACCAATAGATTTGACTTTCCGGCAATCGCATATAGTACTCTTGGAAAGATGGTGTAAGTAACAGTTTAACAAACTCCCATGCTCCTTCAACGCTCTTGCAGCCTGAAGTTATGGAAACAACAATATTGGGAGAAAAATACATTGTCCCACCATTTTGAGATGGAATGCCACAATTGCGATATTCATCATCCCGTTTTTGATACGCACCAATTTCCTGAAAGTTGTATATCTCTTCATCATCAATTAAGATATACAATTCATCATCTACAGGGAGCGAGCCTGTATCGTATTGTTTCTGAGTCGGACAATACTTGTCCACCATCTTCAAAAGTGTGTGGAAATCTTCTGACTGGAAACACGATTTATTCTCTTTTGCATCAATAAAATCCAAAAGATTAATCGAAAGAATACTTCTAAGGAAATTTTCCTTGCTTTCACGGCAAAGAAACCGTCCATTTGCGTTTTTCTCTAAATATGTATACAGGGAAACATAGTCACATATTTCAGGGAATGATTGATCCATTTTGATTAATCTGGAATGAGGCAAACCATTTATCGGCATACTAAAAAGACAGCCATTCATTCTCATCGCTTCAACAATATTGCTGTAAATCTGTCTTTTCCAAGATTCATCTTCCTTCTGCCAAAGCGGATATTGATCCAGAAGAAAACCACCAAATTCCAAGTACTCCGCATCATATTTATTCTCCCCGGAAGCATGCCGGAGAAGCAAATCCGGACCGGCTCCGTTTGCAACTTCTTTCCATAGAGTTTCTGTTGCAACATCCGCCATCTTCGAATAATCGTAATCCCCATCTTTATCCGTATATTTTTCTTTTTCGAGCAAGTCAATGTAGTCTACAATTTCAATAAAATATGCAGTTTCAGATTGATTAAATTCCTGAACGGCCCACAACAACGATTCATCCTGCTTTATACCCACTCCACCAATTCTGATTATGGTCTTATTTTCATTCGGATTCTTATCCTCACGATGCAGAATCTGAACAACTGGTTCGAAAACGCTATATACGATAATGGTGTCATTATTTGCCACATAATATCTGGCATCTGTAAGGAACTTGGCATTATTACGTCCTGAATTGATCCAAGATACTAGATTAGTCCAACTCATCGTCTTGTCATCAAGCAACCAGAGACCATCTTCATTCTCTGCATAAAGGTTTTCATTAATGTGAAAAGTGCTTTTCCATATGCCCAGTTCTTTTTCTGATACATTAAAGCTTGACTTAGCTTTTCCACGCTCATTGACTTCATAGATCTCATATTTGTCTGTTCCATTCGCAAAGCATAGAGCATACATCTGATTATTTATCCAAAAACAGTTTTCAACTCCAGCAATTTCCGTCTTGAACTTGAGTTCTCCTTTGGAAAGATCATATCCAAGGCAAGTCGTTTCCTTACTATCACTTAACAAGACATATATAATATTATCCTTTATCAACAGTCGTTGGTGAAAATATGCAGAACCTGTTCCATCTGTGTATGACACATGCATTTTTCGAGCAAACTTGTGATCTCCTAATTGAAAGGAAAACACATCTAGTTTATTTTCGTTAGAGCTTGATATCAGAAGTTCACTATCAACAACGTCCATTGAAACATAGTGGTCATCTATATACGGAGCAGGAATTTCATCTACCGTCAGAAACAATGCATTCTTATCAAAAATCTCTATATAATACTTTCCATCTCCGTTAACAAGAATGTAAGTATTTCCATTCTCATATACAGAAGCAAGAACATTCACCCTACTCCAACCTTCCTCATTGACGATAATGTCTGAATGAGAGAAATACGATTGAGTGAGATTAGGATCAATAGCCGAGAAGCAGCCAGAAGAAGAAAACTGCGTAGTACTAGATGCTTGCTGGCTTTGGCAGCTTGAAACAAGCATCAACAACAAGAAAGCAATAACGAATACGTATGGTATAAATATCTTTTTCATGATAATCATTCAAACACAGTATCATCTTTTTTCTTTTCATCACAATTATATCATTCCCCGATCGATCCCATACTTCTTGCAGATCCCGGTAAATTCCCGTGATTGACCGAAGAATTGCAGGATGCTGTGTCGTGTCTGTGTATTTCTCATCAGTTCGAGAGTCCAGTAGATGACTTCGCTCGTCTGCGCGTCACGTCCCATGAATGTCATATACAATCTTTCGATATATTCCACATCACTGGTCTTAAGATTTTTAAATTCTTCGCTTTCGAAGAAAGATCCGGCAGCCGAACAACCGGTCTCTTCAAGATTGGTGAGAGCAAGTGACCAATAATGTAAACCATCTTCCTCCGGATCCCGGCCTAGACAGCATGTATATAATCTTGTGGCGAAATCAATGGCATTCTGTGATGCATGGTCTGCTTTGGCAGTTGGCGCACCGGATTTTACTCCATAATCAGCGCATAAATTGCACCATTCTCTTGAGTCAATAAATCCCCAGATCACGTCGATCCTGGTCTTCGTGCCTTTCTTTAACTCTCCGACCCAGAACGCTTTGCCAGCTGCTTCGGAATCACGATCGAAGAATGTCAGATAAAGTGTCTCTACAAAATCCTCGTCTGTTAATCCGCGGTTGAGGAACTCATCCGCTTCGATCAGGAAGAAATAGGCGCAATCTCCACCGGTCCGATTTCCATTCTCGATCTCATTCACCCAGAATGCTTTGCCTTCTGGTTCGGACGCACGGTTCAAAGCGACCGTATAGAGACGTTCGATAAATTCTGCAATCGTCCGGACAGGAGTTGGTGACGGGGTGATCGTCGGAGTAACGGTAGGCGACTTCGTCGGTTCTTTCGTTGGGGTCGGAGTAACCTTACCTGTCGGCGCAGGGGTCACTCTCCTGGTTGGCGTAGGTGTCACCTTCTTTGTCGGCGTCGGTGTCGGCGCCTTCCATGTCTCTACCAGTTTCAATCGGTTATTCGGAAGATTATTCTTATTGTCGAATCTCACAGTCGGATTTTTGCCCGCGACCAACGGGTTATCGATGTCGTACATGGCAAGACACAACGTCGCATTCGCATCAAGTGTACCACTGTACTCGAACAGGAAGGATTTCTCAACTCCATCATGGAAAGACCCGGACTCGATCCGTATCGGGTTACCGAAGTTGCCGATCTTATTTCCGTTCGCATCCGTGATTTCCGCACACAGGTTG
>Ga0247611_10010610_pt1 | contig 10797 bp, 13 predicted proteins | sample 177DNAGHGhighgp2_FD_192422 | JGI IMG/M metagenome (GOLD analysis project Ga0247611, IMG submission 192422) | Sheep rumen microbial communities from Palmerston North, Manawatu-Wanganui, New Zealand - 1770 DNA GHGhigh gp2 | ecosystem: Host-associated > Mammals > Digestive system > Stomach > Rumen... | reverse complement strand
ACTTAAGTCATCAACTATTTTCCAACCATTGAAGTTAGAACGATGATGATTTACTGCATTCGCTGCCGCGTCGAATAAATCGTGGAAACGAATGACCTGAGAGTGGCTCTCATTAACAAGAGCGACTTCACCAGGTTTTAAATTGATTGTCATAATAAGATAATATATAGAAAAGAAGAGCCACATTCTGAGTGTGGTAATCACATTAGAGATTGTGATAAAGCACATTACTTATGTGATGACTTAATGGGTTTAATAGATTTTAAAATCTTCGCATTATTTCTCAAAAAAGGAATATACATATTTATGAAGTGACAAACGAGAGTTATACTCTCGAAAGACGTGTCAGATATGTAAGACGCGAGCAATTTTGAGAAAATACGTTGATTTTCAGTGAGTTAGAGAAGAGAGAGTGTGGCAGGGGAATTGCCAACTCTCTCATTCTCAGCTCATTGCTTATTTGGATAATTTCTAAATTACAGGTGGAGTTATAGCAAACTCCACTAATAATCCTATAAGTTCATGACTATCAAGTCCTTGCTCATCATCCATTAATGCTTGAATGATCTGAACAACTATTTCTTTTTTATGGAGAACCTCCATATATTCTTCAGAATTGAGTCTGTCGATTCCTTCTTTCATTGCTTTGTAAGCTGAAAAAGAGAATTTTCCATGGTTCCAGAACATACCTGATTCATTTTGAACCATTGGAGTTTTATTTGTAGAAGCAAGGATCAATTGCTTCTCACATTTCTCCATCCGACTCTGGAGAGCTGAAATCATATAATGATGATTTGCTCTCATGAGCAACGTTATTTGATTTGTAGTTAATGGAGCTAAATCAAATTCCTTTTTGTTGATCTCTAATTCAACAAATACTTTTCCATTCTCTATGTGTAACATGACTTTAATTTGCCCGTCAAGCCGATAGCACAGCTATAAGTGTTCGTTTCGCGCGCGCGAAATACTATTTACATCCTATCTTGAGTTGGAGGATATTCTTCTCCTTATAAGCAAGAACGGATATTCCCTCTTAATCCTATCTTGATTTGGAATAATATTTTCCTCTTTTAAGCAAGAAAGGATATTCTATCTTTATACTTATAAAGAAAGAAATATATATATATAAATATATATATATAAAGAAAGAAATATTTCTATCCGCGCGCGCAGGATATTACAAGGTAGTCGTTATGAGTAACAGAGTATGCGACACCACTCCGGACAATCATTATCCCATTGTCATCTGGTTGCTTCTCAGTCCACTACAACTTTAATGTACTTGAAGGAGAATCCTTCAGGTAATGTTGTAGAACCTTCTGGAAGACGACCACCTTGTAGCTGAGCTACATAAGCGGTGTCTCCTTTACTGAGGTGGACATTGATTCGGTTCATTGGTACTCCAAGAACATTTGCTGTATCTTGGTGACCAATAGCCGATGTCAAACCGTCAGGAAGTTCGTCAACTTCAGTGAAGTGGACACTGCATGGTACGTCTACCATTTGCAGTGAGAATGCATTAAGTAAATATGCATTCATAGTTTCTGTGTTTTACACCTAAAACTCTGCACAGAGAAACTGGTAAAACTCTGTACAGAGAAACTGGTGCCCTCAACAACTTGGGAAGTTATTAAGTTTTTTATACCTGCAGCCTAACTATGCAGGATTCATAACTATACATAACCTGTTAGGCTGTTAAGCATATTACAATGCTTAACACTGCGATGTTATGTAACTTAAAAACATATAATTTCAGGTGCCACTTAATTTATTGGCACTACTCTTTTTAAAAAATAATTCTTCGGAGTTCTTAAAAAGAGAGCATAACATTCTCCAGTGTAAGTAATGTCTTTATTACCGATATATTCAATTTCTTGATTGTCAGTAATAAAGACATTATTCTGGAGTACACCTCTGAGACAGATGAAATCATTCCTCCTTATAGGCATGGAATGATTTCTTAGGTACCATTTTCTTGATGGTGTCCAAGTAGATTTGCTTGGTCTCCTCATCAAGATCAAGAGGTGTAGCCATAAACTTATAGAAGTGATCATTCACGATTGCTCGTGCAATCTTCTTCTTATTCTTGTTTATGGTCTTGAGTTCCGTGGTATCGAAATCATAGTCCAATACAAACACCTTACCACGGAAGGTGGGGACTATTTGTATGAAATCAGCGATAGCAGCTCGCTTAGCTTTCGTCTGACCGCTAATAAACTTAGTGGTATTAGAAGCGTGGAGCCACTGATCTACAACCGCTTTCAATCGATGGGTTGTAGAGTCAACCGTTGTTTCATACTCCGGAACGTCATCTGAGAACTCGGCTACATACATTCCGGTCAATGCGCCGAGACCGATTGTTCTAGCGTCTGAGATCTCACCGTCCTCATCGAGCTCTAAAGCCCAGAAACGAGGTGTCGGTCTGTCGACGCCATTGATCTTATACACCACAGCAGTATTTAGCTGCGGCACAAGAATATAGGTTGCCCCTATCTTAAGAGGCTCTGAGCCTACCCAATTGAGGCTCGCAAGGGTCTTGTCCTTGAGTTCAAGATCCTTGTCTGGCGCGAGGACTATATCCTCGCTTGTCTTAGTTCTCTTCATAATTACTACGATACTTAAAAAAATTAATATTTGCATTGCTGCTATAAATACGCAGGAGCCATGTCTCGTCACCCTAAAAAAATATGGTACCTATATGCTTGCACACATAGGTACCATATTTAGTTGAGCTTTTATTTACGCCAGTGCTCAACAGCATTTCTGGCGTCGCCCTCAGCGGCGATTTCCAGGATCTTAAGATCCTCTTGATCCGCCCAACGGACGTTGGCTGACCAAGTCTTGATCCTGTTGAAGATCTCGCCTGATGGCTTCCGGCTTCCAGAGCGTTTCACAACGCTCCCTGTAAATCCTTCGCGGATCTTGAGGTCCTCTAGGATTATCGGAGCCTGAAGTGTGCTGCCATCACTGGCAACAACTCCCTTCAGGTGTTGTGAAACACCCCAGTTATACCCAGGAGTCTTTGGGTCGCTGATGGATTTTCCTACCCACCAGACTTTGTCCGAAGACAGTTGCCATTCGGACTTGGCTGGCAGTACTTCGTAGGCGTATCCACCAGCAATTTTGCTGACGCCTACAAAGCCCCAGATAGGAGCTGTGTCATCCACCACTAGGGCGATGAAGGCATCGCCCTTGATTGAACCTGAATGGTTCCATGGGTGGTCTTTCTCCCCCTCCGGGAAGATTATGACAGTCGCTCCATCACGGAGCAAGCTATCATTGAAGCCTAGCAAGGCTTCTATTTGTTTATTCGACAATTCAATGGCCTTGAATGTCTTTTTCATAAATTTACCCCAAGCCAAAGGATTCATTTAGAGGCTTGATTTATTGCTCAGAACTTTTTGCTCTTGGAGGAAGTTTTAGAGCCATGTAAACCTCCAACTACCATTAGGACTACCAATCCTAACTTTTACCTACCAGGTGGTAGCACCCACTTGTCTGATGGGAGTTATACCAAGTTTAACGTCGTGGTATTACCAGACGAGCATTGCGTTTGCCAGACTCCCTATTGACCATTAGACTCTTTATAGGGAAAGAGTATTGTGCCTAGGATGGGAATCGGACCCATCTAAATACCATACTAGGCAGCCTCCTATACTTGTCCGGCTATTACAAGGAGGCGTTTTGTAATGGCTATCGTTATGCGTTATGAGTAATACAGAATACGCATCCCTCTGCAGAGGTCATGCCTTAACTAAGACATGATAATTCTTACCTCGGATCTCCCATTTAACAGGGAAACCGACCTGCCTCCATAGTTTTCGCAATGATGCGTTCGCTGCGGAGAGCGAGATTCCCCATAATTGGGATGCTTCGTATTCACCTACGAAATCCGAGGTCTTAAGGTATTCCTCCAGAGCCTTAAGTCTCTGTGAATAGAGTTCTTTTCTATTCATAGGGCCCATACACAGAATCGAACTGTGTCTTGCTCCATAGATGGGCTTATACACACGACCCCTTATTACATACGCGGTCTCCTGCTATTGGCTTTGTTATGGTCTAGCCTCACCTTTCGAAATGGGACTTATGTGCTTATTTGAGCTTCACACTGCCCTGAATAAGAGTCTACTTATTAGAAGCTCAACAGAGCATTTTCTCTAACAAGATTTTCCCAGACTCTATCTGGGAAAGACGTTGTGTCTTGGTCGAGATTATACTCTTTACATGCAGCTTCCCAGTAGATTCTGAGAAGATCAGAATCTACAGCGTAGACTTCAATTCTATGCCGAGCATGAATATTATGCTCTTCATACTCGCAGCATTCAGCCTCGAAGTCTGCTGCATAGTCTAGAGCTTCTTTCAGACTCTCATGTGTGTACGCATAAGTTGCGTACACACTATCAGAGCCTGAAGTAGCCTCTATCGTTACAAATACTAACATATTAATTATTAATATTTATAACACCCACAGGTTTCTCACCCCTGTGGGGACTTTTGCTACCAAACCATTGCCATTGGTAGAGTTGGCAACTCCCTACACGAAGGAGATTTATTTGAGCTATGGATTGATACCATCTTACCATAGCATAAATGATACAACAATTGGCAGTGTATCAATCTACCGCCAGTCTCAAATAGCGCTCATCTGGCTGAGCTATTCACTCCTTTCGGAGGCCCATCACTTTCAGGGCACTAGTGGGACTCACGCACCTTACGCCAGTTTGGGGTGCTGCCTCGATAGTTCGCCTCCTAGTTGAGGAACGGCAAACTTAGATAATGACTTAAGTTTGCCGCAAACCCAACTTCCCAGAGGAAGATTCCTCCCCCTAGGATTTCGAGATCTTGTGGGAGGCCATATACAGAAAGTATATTGATCACCCACTCCTCAACCTCAGGACGAGAATGGAGGATTGTCGACTCCAATTTAAAGTCATCATATTTAATGATGACTTTAAATTCGTCCTCGCCTCCCCACCATTCGTCCTGATGGAGATAGAACTTATTATAAACCTTTATCATATATGATAAGATTTATAATCCCTCACCCTAGTTACAGGCATCCCCAGGGTTTGGGTGTTAATATGAGAACCTACAGTGTCTCTTGTCTGGCTTATTAACGCATAGCCTCGCGATAGTCCCATGGAGAGGAATCGGACCTCTCGCCAGAGTAACATCTAGCATCCAATCATGAGTTAGATTCTACTACGTTGTCGCCAACGGTCGGTTCTACAATCCACCAAACAACTTTGGAAAGAATTACTTAATCTTCCATTGTTTGGGTGTATACCCGTGGGTTGCCAGCCCATGGACAATTTACTGCCGAGTCGGAGCGTCCAACACCTCCAGTCGGGCAGAGCGGTAGCATATAGTTTACGACTCAACTATATGTTGAGCGCAACAGCGCAGTGCCCATCGTGCATCACCATACGCTCTCACCGCATTACACTGGCCCACTATTATGTGTCGTAACATAATAGTTATGGCATAACGCCGAGCCTGACGGCTGCTGCGCTGTGCGCTTCGGTTTTCCCGCTACGCCTTGGCGGGGGCCATGTCTCGATGTACTCTCTCCCTCCCATCATACACTCATTTTAGTCCTAGGGGGGGGGCTATACTTCCCCCCTTTTAATTTTTTATAAAAAAATTTTTTTTATTTCATTCTTCTATATTTTATTTTTCTCTTTTATATATTCTCCTTCTTCTTTTAATATTCCAGAGTTATATAATATATATAATATATCAATTCCCATTGGGTATAAATTAAGAAATAATGACAAACCAACAAAAAGATACTCTCTTTCTATAGGCCCATAATGAGTAGAACTGTACTCCTGAACATAAAGAGACGTATACTAAATATAAAAGTTGTCTAGAATGTCTAATTAAACATGGAGGAGATTTCAGATGATTTCGAAAACAGTTAAATAGAAAATAAAAAAAGTGAATAGTTACCAAGGTGGTGGTAAAGAAGGTACTGAATCAGACTCAAAGTATATTCCAACTAGAGAAGAATATATATAGCAAAAGTTAGATTCAGTTAACACAGATGCTCTGGCTAAATCAAGAGCTAAGACTCCAGAGTAGACCACCAAAGTTACTCCACAAATGGTTTATGGTTTGCCGTATGACCCAGAAGAACTTGAACCTTACTAGTCGTGGTTAGAATAGTATAAAAATGAGTTAAATATGCTTGAACTTTAGGAAGCAAATAGATTAGATGTTAGTAGAAGAGACACACCTGAGTTTATGGCACCTAACATTCGTAGGGAAAAAGATTTAGAAGCGATTAGACAGGATATAATACTGTTGGAAAATTAGATAGAAAAATTGAAAAGAGGAGAAGTTGATCCTCAAGATTCCTATACTCTTACCAATTGTATAGCTAATTTAGCAGAGTTTTTTCCACATGGTCTTCCTTATGGAAATCAAACATTTGCCAAAAATCCAAAAAAGTATGGATTTTCTCGTATTAATGCTTAGGAGATAAGACCAGGAGATTTGGTTCAGACTTTATATTATGATAAAACGCCTATTCATGCAATGATGTATAATGGCCTTGATAGTAACGGAAAACCCACTTATAATTATAGTAATGGCCATATGCCTGTTTATAATAATGGAAAATATGTGAGTGGTGGATACGGCGTAGGAAAATTTTATCCCCTTACTGATGAGTATTCTGTATATAGATTTACAGGCACACCACAGGATAGTGCTATGTGGACTAATGAGTATTTACAAAAGTATGGAACCAGTGAACAATATAAAAAGGGTGGCAAATTCACACACAAACACGATCAAGAAACTTCAGAAAGTACATCAAATAGTAGTAACGGGTATTTAAATTTAACTATTCCTACATTATCTAATGATGCTACTCGTATAGAGGAGCCTGTATATGTAGAACCAATTACTCCAGCAGAAGGATATTTAAGCCCTTCAGAAGTTAGACTTTGGTCAGATGTTCCAGAAGAATAGAAAAGATAGATAGAAAGAGAAGCTTTATAGAAAGGTTTTCTATCAGAGGGAAAATCAAGAAGTGTTTTAAATTATGGTCTTTTAGGTAGATTTGCTGATAAAGTTAATCCTAATGGATAGAGAAATTTGGGATAGATAGCTGCTGAAAATATAGTGAATGGAACAAATGCAGTATTACATAATGATGTTTTCAACACTATAATCCCATATGAATTTTTAAAAGAGAGTGTAACTGGGTAGAATGAGGCTGGTCTATTAGGGATAATAGGAGGAGCATTTAATAAGCCTTTAATGAGATTAAAACGAATTTTTGCTCCTAATACTATTAAAGAAGCAGAGTAGGCAACGCAAATTGTAGCACCGAAAGCAGCTTCTCAGACTTTAACACGGCCTGCTACACAAAATGTAGTACCAGAATTTTCAATTATGAATCTTCCAGGTTTCCAGCTTAAAGGATTTATGAGAGGAAATGCTTTAGAAAAACAATTATCTAAAGCTGGTACGGTTTCTGTTAACGTTATAAAAGCTCATGCAAATAAACAAGATAAATTAACATAGGAGATAGTAAATTAGGTATTATCAGAAGATTTTAAAGATCAGGATAAAATAGATTATAATGAATTAAGGCAAGCGATATAGAAAAGACTTGTATAGTATTAGGCAACGCCTGATGAAAGGTATGCAACGTATGGTATGGATAGGATAGGATATCCTACACCTATTCCTTTTGGAAGGTATTATAATGCTGTAAGAGACTATAAATAGGGAACTGAAGTGCTTAAAAAAGTAGAAAGAGGAGAATTTGTGCCAGAGGCTGTTTTAAGAAGCACAAAACACAAAATACCTTTATGGGAAGAAATTATTTCTCAATTCGAAAATTACCCTGTATATTTCAGCACTTTTAGATTTACAAACCCCTCTGAATTTCCTTTTGGAAATGGAAAGCATTATGGTTCCTATACTTTGGGACATAGTAGAACGTTTACAGATAAAGAACATCCTGATGTTTTGTATGTAATGGAATCTTAGAGCGATTGGGCATAGAGCCCAATGTCTTATACAGATTTGGAGATTGCTGTTAAAGAGGGAGATATAAGTGAAAAAAATGCAAAAAATAAATACTTAATGCATATACCCCATCTTCAAAAAACATATTAGCAGAGACAATTAATAGAGAATTTAAAATTTGCAGCAGAATCTAACAGAACCAAAATGAGATATCCGACAGCAGAAACCGCAGCTAAAATTGAAGGTTATTAGCCTGAAACTAAATGGTTTACTCCAGAAGGAAAAGAAATAGATCAAATAACATCTTTACAGTTTAATCCAACAACTGGGGATTTTGAAGCTCCTGTTGGTACAGTAGTTAAACAAGTATACTCTCCAGAACATCAAACTATTCTTAAAAAATATTCAGATTTTCCAAAACTATTTTAGAAATTATATAAAGGACAAAATGTTAGAACTGTTACTGATTCTAAAGGTAACACATGGTATGAGGTAGATGTTCCTAAAGATTTCTTGAACTAGGAATGGTAGTATGGTTTAGGAGGATACTTACATTATACAAGAAGTCCTCTTTAGCCATTTCAATTCTCTAAAAATAATTATTTAAAAACACCTACAGTAAGGTATTAGGGAGGGGGTATTCTTGATACACAAAATGATGATGGAACTAAATCACAATTTGGAAAATTAAAATCTGTTGCAAAATCTGTATTAAGAATTCTTGGTTTATATAATAATGATAATTCTAATAATAACTCTTCTAATGTAGACGAATCATCACAACAAACTGTACCAGTTTCTTATAATGGCAATATTTATAATATTGATAAAGAAGCATTTAATTCTTTACAAGATACTATTTTATTAAATCCACATGTAAATGATATGAATAGAAAAATTGAAGGAGCATATGATTATACTAATAAATTTATTAAAAATTTATCAAAAATTGAATGGATAGATAGAGAGAATAATTTAAAAATGTCTTCTGATGTTGCTCCAGTAAATTTAGTTTCTGTAGATAAAGAAAATAATATTTTAACTGAATTAGACAAAAATAAATATATATCTTCTGTTAGACCAAAATATGATTATTTATCAGAAAGTGGTTTAAACAATACAATAAATTCTTTGAAAAAACTTGGAGTATATGATAAAATTAATGAAATAAGTAATCAATATGGAGTTGACCCTAATCTTGTGGTAAGACGATTTACTAAAGAAGGAATATTTGATGAAATACTTAAAACATATAATGAATATTCGAGTCCAAATAAACAAAAAGAATTATTAAATACATCTTTTGATGAATTACTAAATAAATATTATGATAGTTTTCATTATGGAGGATTAGATACATTTTTAGGACTTTATAAAGAAGGAAAAATAAATATAAAAAATAAAGAATTTGATGATTATTTAAAAAATGTTTTAGAAAATAAACATTATGGTATAGGAGTGAATGAAGGAAAAACTATGACATTAAATTTTAATGTAACCCCTCTTCAAGCGTTAGAAGCATATGCTGCATATTTTAGTTATTTAAAAAATAAATATCCAAATGATAATAGTGCAATGTTAAATGCAAGATATAATCTTGGTGAATATCATAAAAAATTAAAAGATACAAATTGGATAAATAGTGAATATTCTGTTCCAAGTTATTATTCAGTTTAGACAAAATAATATGGTGAAAATATAAATAATAATATGATTAGGTATTTGCCTAAGGTGACGGTAAAAGCAAATAAACTACAAAATGGGAATTATTTGTTTAATAACAAAATTAAATAATTATGAGTACAATAGAACAACTAAAAAAAGATATAGAAGAAGTAAAACAAGAATTAAATGCTACAGATGAAGAACTATCTATGGCAATTTCTTTTGTAATAATTTCTCTATTCAATTTTTCATCTAATCTTGATTTTAAAGAAAGACTTAAAGAACGTCTTAATATTACTAGAGAGTTAAAGGAATTAGTAATAAAATTACCTGAATCTGATAGAGAAGTACTTGCTGAAAATATGAAAAAAACTTTAACTCAGGATAAAACAGAATTAAATAAAGATTTTGAAGATAAACTTTCAGAGTTTGTAAAAACCGGTAAATTATAAGATTAAAATTGAAGAGACTAACAAAAAAAATATTTTTATTGATATGAAAAAACTTTAGTAGGGCGGACCTGCCTGGTATCATTAGTATTTGGCAAACAAATCTCCAGAAGAGGTTAAGCAAGATGTAGATATGGCAACTAAAGTTACAGCTCCAATACCATATGTTGGAGGACTTGCAGCAATGATAAATGCTATTGTAAATCCATCAATAGATAATGCATTGTATGCCGCAGGTACTGCAATTTTACCAGGTGTAATGCGCTATATGGTAGGTCCAAATCCAGTCAGTTATGTATTTGGTGCGCCACTTAGAACAGCCGAGCAAGCTGAGGAGATTTAGAAGTAGAAAAGAACAGGTTCTTAGCGGCCGACTACAAATGTACGTAGAAAAATCCATGAGTAGGACGAAGAGCTACAATAACAAGTTAAGAATTAAATACTCTTTATACTTTCAAAAAACCACTCGTATGAGTGGTTTTTTTATTGTTAAATCTAAATTATTTTTATTGATAATATTTTCAATAAACTCTTTTTACTTTTTATTAAAATAGCTAGTTATCATTGTAAAAATGGATTAATATGAATTTAGCAGTTACAAACATTATTAAAAATTTTCATTGTTTCGATAGAGATTTTTGGCTAGATTATAAAGCATTAGAAAAAGTTCATCCTGATTTTGATTCTATTAAGATGA
>Ga0247611_10010609_pt1 | contig 10797 bp, 8 predicted proteins | sample 177DNAGHGhighgp2_FD_192422 | JGI IMG/M metagenome (GOLD analysis project Ga0247611, IMG submission 192422) | Sheep rumen microbial communities from Palmerston North, Manawatu-Wanganui, New Zealand - 1770 DNA GHGhigh gp2 | ecosystem: Host-associated > Mammals > Digestive system > Stomach > Rumen ... | reverse complement strand
TGGCGAATTTTCAAGTCAAGTGCAACGTGGTTGAATAGAAGACCTCGTAAGGTGTTGCATAGCCCAGACACTTTCTTGGCCTGGTGTTCAGATTATACACGACCTGTTCGACTAATTTATCTGTCATTTGTGTTATGTCCTTTCCTTTTGGAAAATATTCTCTAAGTAAGCCGTTGGTATTCTCGTTTGTTCCTCTAGCCCAGGGTTGGTGAGGTGCCGGAAAGTAGAATTCAATGCCGGTTTCTTTAGTGATCTCAGCATGTCTGGCAAATTCTTTGCCTCTATCTAAGGTCACGGTGAATACCGGTTGTCCTTTCAGGAGAGAGGACATAACTTCATTTACGTCATCTGACAACTTGGATCTGGACTTCTTACTAAGCAAGAATCGGCTGCGTCGATCTGTAAGTGTTACCAGACAAGACTTGTTAAATACACCAGCTACGGTATCACCCTCCCAATCACCGATTCTCAGACGTTTATTGGCCTCTTCAGGACGATCCTCTATTCGGTTGGAGATTATAATCTTTCCACGCTTTTCAAATTTGCGTCTTACATTTTTACCTTTACGCCTAAGCTTCAAGATCAGACCTCTGCCGTATTCACCTTTTCTGTTAAATACTTTCTTGTGCAGTGCACGGTAAATCGTGCTGTAACTTATTGAGTATTCTGAGTTCTCATGTTTGAGACGTCCTGCAATCTGTTCAGGGGACCATTGGTACACTTCTATCTTTTCTCTTACAGTCTCTTTCAAAGCCTCATTAGAGAGCTTGGGCTGCATCCGGCAAGTCAATCTTCTTGTTTCATACTTTCCTTGGGCAGTAGAAGCTCTATAGAAAGTTTGATATGAATTTCTTTTTATCTCACGTGATATGGTTGACTTGTTACGTCCCAAATAATCTGCAATAGCTGTAACACTCCAACCGTGTGATAGCCACAGCATTATCATTTCACGTTCCATTAGTGTAAGATGATGGTAGTTGCTCATAAGGTGCTCCTTTGATGTTTTTTGTTTAGCAACACCATTATATCAAGGGCCCTATGGGCAATTCTTATTTACTGCGGTTGCACTTGACTTGAAAATTCGCCCTCAGAAAACGATATCTTGGCTTGCCCTCTGATATCGTTATTTAGGTTTTTTCTCAGAAAACGATATCTTGGCTTTCCTTCTGATATCGTTATTGAAGATTTTTCTCAGAAAACGATATCTTGGCTTGCCCTCTGATATCGTTATTTAGGTTTTTTCTCAGAAAACGATATCTTGGCCTTCCTTCTGATATCGTTATTGAAGATTTTTCTCAGAAAACGATATCTTGGCCTTTAGAAGGATTTCTAAAACGAAGCAACGCACCATATTCCGATACACTCATCAGTTCGCATCATATGTCAGGTGATAATCGGCTGGCATTTGTGCTATATTAGTTCCTGATATTTTATTATTAAGAGGTACTGCTATGATTTCCAAGAAAATGATCGAATCGCTTAAGGGCGGCTCCGAGATCCGCAAGATGTTTGAAGAAGGCGGAAGGCTTAAGGCTATCTACGGTGCTGACAACGTCTATGATTTTTCCATCGGCAATCCCGACCTGGAACCTCCGAAGGAAGTCTTCGACGCTCTTAAGGAACTTGCAGATAATCCCACTCCCGGCATGCACGGATATATGCCCAATGCAGGATATCCTTCCACAAGGACCATCGTTGCAGAAAAGCGCGGCAAGGAAGCCGGTATGGAGATCGGTCCCGACGCAGTCTGCATGACTGTCGGCGCGGCATCCGCGATGAACGATGTACTCCACTCGCTCCTTGATCCCGAGGATGAGGTGATCCTTCTTGCTCCCTACTTCATGGAATACAACGGCTATGTTGCAAACCACGGCGGCAAGGTCGTCATCGTTCAGACAGACGATAAGTTCATGCCCATTATCGCTGACATCGAAAAGGCTATCACAGCCAGGACAAAGGCCATCATCGTAAACTCGCCCAACAATCCTTCCGGCGTGGTATATCCGGCAGAACTCCTCATCGAGCTCAACGAGATGCTCAAGAAGCAGGATCACACCATCTATGTAATCAGCGACGAGCCTTACATCGACCTGGCATACGACGGAGCTTCCGTTCCCTGCGCGCTCAAGTATATCGACAACCTCATCATTTGTTTCTCATGGAGCAAATCGCTGTCACTTCCCGGAGAGAGAATCGGTTATACGCTTGTATCTCCCAAGTGCGCTGATTTCGCCGATCTTACAGGTGCGATCGTACTGTCCAACAGAACACTCGGCAGCGTAAATGCGCCTGCGATCTGGCAGAAGGTCATCGAGAAGTCAATCTATGCAAAGGTAGACGTTGCAAACTACGAGAACAGAAGGAACCTGCTCTATTCCAACATAATCGACGCGGGATTTGATGCAGTTAAGCCTAACGGCGCGCTCTACATCTTCATGAATACTCCCAAGGGACTTGATGACGGTGAGTTCTCTTCCATCTGCGCAAAGCACAATCTCCTTCTCGTTAAGGGTTCTAGCTTCGCACGTCCCGGTTACTGCCGTCTTGCTTTCTGCGTTTCGGAGACATCCATCAGGAACTCCAGAAAGGCATTCTTCGCAATTGCCGAAGAACTAGGTTTGAGCCACAGAGCCGAACTCTGATAACCTCTGGCGTGACCCGCCGAACGAGTGATCCTAACTCTGATAACATCAGGAGTTACTCACTAAGCACGGGACCCGCAGTGCCGAAACATAGTCAGACCGGAACCAAAGTAACGATAAAGCGCCATGTGTTTCCGTATTCCCTGGCACAAGTCACGAGAGTGATCTGCTTGGATCCGGTACTGCCGACATAAGACTGAAGATCATAGGGTGAACAGTAGAATCTGCCGTTCACCCTATATTCATGTCTGACGCCGTCAGGGGTGGTGATAAAAACCTCATCGTCATCTTCTATATCGGTCAGGTTGTAAAAGACAGTTTTAGTCATGATATTCCTGTGACCCACTATTATGCTGTTTTCTTCTTCTTCAAGACCTGAACTGTCTTCCATTAGGATGACACCGTATCTCATTGCCACGTAAGTGTTTTCGAGCCATATCGGTTCCTCCGTATCGAGAGCGGGGATGGAGATGACACCTGCGAGGTGGAGCGTTTCGTATTCCTCCGAACCTGTGCCCGTGACGTATTTCGCAATGCCGGCCCAGCCTGAAAGGAAATCCAGATCGGGCACGACATCTTCTTCGTTTTCTCCTGATACCGCAAGGAAATCTCCTGACGGCACTTCGTATACGGCATTAATGTCCTGAGATCTTACGAGCATGTCCTTCTTTACTTTTTCTCTCACATAAGATCTTGCATATTCTTCAAGCCCGGCAGATAATCCCAGGACGGCGGCAATGGAAAGAAATGCGATGATTGTTCCTTTTAGACGGTTATTCATTAACGTATATCCTTTTACTTATTCCTTTCGGCGCCATACACTATCTTTAATTCACTTCTGTTCGCCGTATAAATCTCTGCTGATTCAATTCTGTTCACCGTATAACTCTCTGATCTTCTTTCTCTTTTTCTCAACTGCGAGTGCGATTATCGCGCCCGTGGATATGGTGAATACAATGAAGCCGCAGAGCTTTGCTTTGTTCACCGTCTCACCGGATATCGGATACTCGGTAACAGAGAGGCTCTGATCCATGTTGTTAAGATCTTCGTGCGAAAGTACTTTTACGTCTTCTATCTGAAGTCCAGCGGAGATCTCTTCGTCAGTTGATTTGTCGTAGATGTTCTCGATGACGACTACCCTGTCACCGCTCTTGAGACCAGACGTATCGAACTTCATTGTCACGTCGACCGTTCCTGATCCTTCCTGAGGTTCGAATTCGCTGATGGATACAACGTTAAGTCCCTTACTGACAACGGGTGTGCCGTCGCTTAGATACAGTTCTGCCTTTGCATAGTATTTATGTCCCGTCTCGAGGTTTTCGTAATAGACGTGGTCTACGACTGTGACGACGGTATTTACGAGGAATGACTTGTCTCCTTTTTCCGTCGTCGCGACAGTCCTGCAAGAAGGACGGTGGAGTGTCTGGTCCTTGTCGTTGATGTCTTCATGCGAAGCGATCGGCTTTTCGCCTGACTCATGTCTCAGGCTCTCGAAAACAACGATGTCGACTGCATCTTCAGGCACCTTTACGCCCTTAAACTCAACGACAGCATAGCCGTGAGATGAACCTGGGACAAATGTCACTTCGCTCGTATAAGTCTTTCCGTCCTTATCTTTGTAAGGAGCACCGGTCTTCTTGTCCATGAGAGTTCCGGTAAGCACGTATGTGTCTCCGGGAGCAAGTCCCCTGAAACTCACCTTGTCATTGATGTTTACCGTATCGGATAAGGTAAGGATACCCGTTCCGGTCCCTGCATCTGTTGCAGTCGTCGAAATGGAAGCCGTGACGCTTACCGTCTGGTCCTTGTCGGAAATATCCTTATGTTCCGCTATTACTTTTCCTCTGAACTTAAGTGTCTCGAAACATACGACGGACAGACAGTCTTCACCTTCCCCGTATGCCTTTTCATAGAGATAAACGCTGTCGACGGTAAAGCTTACGCTTACATCACCACATACGACTTCCCTGCCCTTGGAATCTTTTGAAACAGTCCCGTTCTTTGCGTTGGGAGTAAATACAAGAGTCATCTCATAACCGTTGCCTTCAGGATCTTTTATGATCTCTCCGGTCCTGCTGTCTATGAGACTTCCCGTGATCTCATACTCGAGACCCGGCAGCAGGTTCTCGAAATGGACCTTATCCGTCAGTTCTATGTTCTTACCGCAGCAGATCTCATGTGAACCGCCGTTGTCGGTCAGTTCTGTGGATATGGAAGGAGTGATGTCGATCCTGTTATCCGCCGTGACCCTCAAAGTCCCGTTATCGTCTTTTTCCGTCAGTCTGACGGTCCTTGATATACCCTCGGCACCGTCATCCCAGACCACCTTGTATTCGGGAGAAGCCTTTTCATCGATCCTGTACCAGCCCAAAGGAAGATGATCGAACCAGAGTGTTCCTTTTCCGTTTGTTTTGCCGGTTGCAAATGCTTTTCCTTCCCATTTGGGTTCATCAGCTTTTCCGCCATAGTAAACCTCGAACTCAACATCCTCGACCAGACCGTCCTCGGACGTCTTGGTGATCTTTATCGAACCTTCGCATCTGTCGTTGGTCACAGTCTCTGCTGTCGTGGTTTCCGTAACGGTTACCTTCTTATACCAGTTGCCGTCCCCGTCAGCGGTGAAGCCTTCGGGAAGCTTATAGGTATACTCGTTTGCCGTGTTGCCGTAATACCTGACGGGATTCTTTTCGACAAGTGTGTATGTGCCTGTCGGGAGTTCGAAGAATGCCAGGTTCTTTCCGCTTCCGGTCTCCCAGTAAACGATGCCGTCATCGCCCGAGATGCCTTTTGCGAGTTCTTTTGTCTTATCCTCGTTCCACAGTTCGAAAGAAAAACCGCCCTTGCTGTCGTCCTGGTCTACAACTTCCTTCGTGACCTTGATCCTTCCCTTTACGGTATTGTTCTCGCAAGTGAAGGAATATGTCTTAAGTGAAGAAAGATCATCTGTCTTAAAGCTGTACTTATAAGTCGTATCGTCGACCTTTTCCCAGCCGGAATCGTTCCTGATCTCATAATCGATCGTGCTGCCGTCAATGCATTTGAAAGGATCCGACTTTGAAAACTTCTCGGTGACCGTATACTCTGTTCCGTACTTTACAGGGAACGTTGACACATCGCCCCATACGTTTCCTTCTTTGTCGTACCAGTTCCATTTACCGCTTACGCACTTATAAACTGCCGCAAGATCATCACCCTCTGTAAGCGTGAATACTGTAGATTCGGTATCAACGTCCGAAGATGTTATCTTTTCGAGCTCCAAGCTGCTGGCATCTGTAAAGAGTCCTGCGCCCTTGCCCCTTTCGCATGTGCTGTCGGTAGTAGGCATATTGGTGACAACTATCGCAGCAGAACCGGGGTTATAGGAATAGCTGCCGTCTGACGTGGAATAGAGCGTATCTCCATTCCTTATGCTTACAGTGTATTCAAGTTTCCCCGTATTTCCGTCGATACCTGAGACCTTCATGTCGATGCGGTAGATAGTGTCATCGATGAAGTTATAGACTTCAGGAACGTTACCGTCCTTATCCGTAAAACTTATTGTCGTACCATCAGAAAGGATTGCGCCTTTGGGACCTGATGTTTCCTTTATGAAATACCTGTCTTCGAAATACACATCGTTATCGTCTTTTCTCGTGAGCTTGATCAGTTCCTTGGTGTAAGCTCCGGTTGACTTGTTCAGCGAGTAATAGTCCGTATAGATGCCGTTGCCGTCATCGTCTCTTAACTGACCAGCCTCGTGCTTCAGTGTTCCGTCCTGATAGACAGTGAAGACACATCCCGTATAAACAGTCTTCGACGGATCGCTCTTATCGAGATAGAAACCGACATAGGCATCGTCTATAAGCCTTGTCGAACGCAGAGCCATGAAACCCGTAAAGTTGCCCTTGCCCGCTTCCGCCGAACTGTCAGCCAAAGCCTTTTTGCAGAAGTAACCGGCAGAAGAACTTGCAGTCCAGTGCATGGGGACGCCGTTTTCGATGCCCGCGTAAATGGTGATATGCTGGGCGTTGTTGCTGTCGTTTTCGTCGTTCCACCACATGATCATGTCCCCCGGCCTGAAATCGTAAGTGCTTATAATGGTCTTCCATTCGTCGCTCTGTATGCCTTTTGTCCCGTTGGTATCAAAGGACGAGAAATGATTCTCGGAAGGCGAGATATTCTTTTCCTTGAGGATCCCGTCCTTAAAACTTGACCTGATGCCGGCATAACCGGGCCAGTAGAATCCGTATTTGTCCGGATTGCCTCCGCCCGTATATGACACGGTCTTATTTCCGTACGAGCCTGATGTCCCTGTTATCTTCGCGGTACCCAGAGCTGCGCTGTACGCTAGACTTACAGAGCCTGCGCAGTCGATCCCGTTAGAACCTGAACCGCCCCACTGGTATTTGACGCCGTCCATCTGCTCGCATGCAGCAAGGATGCTGTCCCTGAATGCTTTCTCTGTCGTATAACCCTCTGCCCTGACGTCTTCTTCGGACACCAGATAATTAGAACTGATAACTGCGGCCTCCGTCTTTACCGGAGCAATAAAAAACGGCAACGTGCAGATCGCAACCGTTGCCGCCATGAATCCGGCGAGTAACCTCGCCTTCGGTCTTTTCAGTATTTTCATGATGCTTCCTCCACAGGTTCTGATATACGGTTGATCGTACCGTCGATGAGGTTGTAGATGTATACGCTGTCAGACAGCCTCTCGGACGGTTTCACGTGTTCCTCGTTTGTTTCCTTTACAAGTTCTAAGAGCTTCGAGCTCTCGCCGAATGCCTCCACCGACAGCAGCACGAGATCGTGCACCGATGAAGGAAGGATGTAGCAGTCCGTGCCGATCCTGTTCGCTATCTCTCCGATGTAGTCACCGTAAAGGATGGCGTTGGCGCCGAAGAACTCGTACTTGTTGCTGATTATGTAGACCTTCTGCTTTTCGGGGATGTTGTCGAATTCGGGGAATGCATCCTCCAGATTCTTTTCATCCGTACCGCCGCAGCGCTGCATCATGCGGAACATCGTGTTCTCGATCCTCTCGCACTTTAACGGGAATAGCTTCTTCGTATTCTTTTTCGCGAGATTATAGAGAAGGTTCTCGTTAAGGTCTTCGACTTCGGCAAGATCGTGCGTGATAAGATACCCCGACACACCGTCATTGTCGATGTTTACTATGACCCTGTAGACTACGGAAAGATCCATAATGTCCCGGTGCGGACAGAGCTTGATCATCTCCTTGTTCTTCTCTGTATTGACGAGCTGGAAAACTATCCTGTCACGCATCTCGGAGATGCTGACCTTGGCTATGTCATTCGGCACGAACTTGAGCGACTGCTCAAGGTATATTGCCTGATTTGCCATCACCTTCTCGAAAGATCCGCAATCCTTATACTGCTCGTACATACGCTCCATATAAAATGTCGGGCTGCAGTATGTGTGCTTGGCGTTCTTCGGCTTGATCACTACGCCGGTAAGGCATTCGTTCATCTTGGGAACTTTCCTGATCTCGAGCTCACATTCGGCATAACGCTCGGGAAGATAGTCCAGAAACTCCCTCATAACTCTCTTCTTGAAATTCTCGTAATTCATCATAGGCTGTTCCTCCGTAAAAAAAAATAGGCATAAAAAAACGCACCCCTAAGGATGCGTTCATTCATATGCAGTATAAATATATTCGCTTTTTCGGTCTCACGCAATAGGCAGAAAGACCTTTTTTCGACTATTTTTCAGGAGCCTCGAAAAGACGCCATATGTAACTTATTTATGGGGTTGGATCACACCGCTTCGGTAACGGTAACGAGCAGCATTCCGGACTTTATCGAGACGCCGATCCTGTCCGCTCCGTCAACGGGACAGTTCGAAAAAGAAAACGAGGTGCCGGCCGTGAGCGAGGCATTTTCGAGAGGATAGTAAAGACCTTTTGTGGTGACTCCGGTGACTTCGGAATCAAAGTTCCAAGGAATGAGCGAGACCTCTACAGGCTTATCGAAACCTGTTAATGATATGTCAACGGAATCTTCTCCTGACAGAGGACAGCAAAGCGTCTTTCCGTCAGTCACAGTGATCTTCCCGCCGTCTTTTCTGTACTTCATGGCAAGCTGGAGATTGGCAGTGACGTGATCTATCCTGCCTGCAACGGGGCATATGAGGACGATCTCATCGCCGTCAGCTTTGCCCATGGCGATCTCCGTGTCGGTCCAGTCCTTTTCGACGGGATATCTCTCTGTAAAAACACCGTGAGATTCCATAAAGCCTAGTGCTTCATCTGATATCGAATCCATGTCGCCCACGAGCATGTCGGGAACGATGTCATGGCGCGCTAAGATATCCGCTCCGCTGTCGCAAGCAATAGTGACGGAATCTTCTTCCGCTGACATGCGCTTTATGTACTCTGCCGCTTCTTCAGGCAAAGGGCCGCCCGTTACGACAATGTACCGCATCTTTTCAGTTCTTCGATGGCTTTTGCGGGGTCTTCCGCATGGAATACGCTGCTGCCCGCAACGAAAAGCCTTGCTCCCGCTTCATAGATATGTCTGATATTGTCTTCGGCGACGCCGCCGTCAACTGCAATTATCGTGTTGCTTCCCTGCTCATCGATCGCTTTCCTGAGCTTTCTTAATCTCTCATCCGAGATATCAAGATAACCCTGTCCGCCGAAGCCGGGATAAACTGTCATGACCAGTATGATGTCGACCTTTCCGATGAATGGGAAAACTTCCTCGATCGGGGTGTCGGGATGGATGGCTATGCCGGAGCTCTTGCCCAGTGCCTTTATCTCATCGATAAGCTTAAAAGGCTCATCAGTGCACTCAACATGGAAAGTGATGTTGTCGGAACCTGATTCCGCAAACACCTTTATGTACTTTTCCGGGTTGGTGATCATGAGATGAGTGAAGAACTTCATGTCCGTATACTTACGGATGGACTGTATGACCGGAATGCCGAATGAGATATTGTTTACGTAATGACCGTCCATGACATCGATGTGAAGGTAATCCGCGCTCTCGACCGCCTTTATATCCCTCATGAGGTAGCCGAAATCAGCCGCGAGAATGGATGGTGCTATTCCGATATCGTTCATTGCTTTCTCCTGTGCCTGTAGTTATTCCTATTATCGTAGAGCTCCGTATAGAAGCTTGAATATCTCTCATAACGGCCCCTGTCTATGAGACCTTCGGCCAGCGCATCTCTTACGACGCAGCCGTCTTCCTTGCGGTGTGAGCAGTCGTCGAACCTGCAGCCTGTCGCGATCTTCGTGATCTCAGGGAATCCGTATAAAACATCCCTGTAATCGACTCCCTGGTCTTCCAAAGAAAGAGAAGTGAATCCGGGAGTGTCGCAGATAAAGCCGTCGAAAAACTCGTGAAGCTCGACGTGTCTCGTCGTATGCTTTCCCCTCTTTATCTTGCTGCTGACTTCGCCGGTCTGCATTACGTCAAAGCCGAGAAGAGAATTGCATAAAGTGCTCTTTCCGACGCCAGAAGGGCCGGCAAAAGCGGCAATTCCATCACCTATTATATCCTTAAGATCACTTTTGGTAAGTGGCTTTTGGGGTGAAGATACGAGAACTTCATACCCGGCATTAGTATAAACTGAACAAAGCCTTGAAGAGTCATCCGAATTAAGGTCTGACTTGGTGAATACGATCACAGGCTTTATGTCGCTCAGAGAGCAGACAAGGAGCATCTTGTCGAGCAGCGTGAGGTCCGGAACGGGATCTGAAACCGAGAACGTAAGGAGCATCAGGGACAGGTTTGCGACAGGAGGCCTTGCGATAAAGCTCGTCCTGTCCTCTATGTCAGTGATAACGTATTCGACATCGGGATCTCCCGAAGGCACGATCGTAACACGGTCGCCTATCGCAGGCTTGATTCCCTTGAGCCTGAATGCACCCCTTGCGGCGCAGAGCGCGTAGCAGAATCCGCCGTCTTTACTGAATCTGACGGTATAGACGCCACCAACGCCCTTTGTTATAACTCCGCGAAAAGCATCCGTTCCTTCCATCTGATACCGGCCGCTATCCGGGCTGACCCTCGTTGCCGCCCTGTTCACCGCCCGGGTTGCCGCCCTGTTCAGGGACAGGTGTAGGCGTAGGCGGAACAGGTGTATCCGTCGGCGGTACGGGCGTCGGTATCGGTGTATTGGTCGGCGGTACAGGCGTTGCCGTCGGCGG
>Ga0247611_10010608_pt1 | contig 10798 bp, 8 predicted proteins | sample 177DNAGHGhighgp2_FD_192422 | JGI IMG/M metagenome (GOLD analysis project Ga0247611, IMG submission 192422) | Sheep rumen microbial communities from Palmerston North, Manawatu-Wanganui, New Zealand - 1770 DNA GHGhigh gp2 | ecosystem: Host-associated > Mammals > Digestive system > Stomach > Rumen ... | reverse complement strand
CTTTGATGTTTTGTCTCAGACCCTCAACGCCGACCCTCAACGCGGGGGTCAGACCCTCAAGCGGAACCCTCAACAACTTTGGCAAACCCTCAACAAGTTTGATTTGCCCAGCAATACTACCATTCACCGTGTTTGATAATACTGTTCACATGGGTATCAGTAGGTCTCCCGACTTGCATCTCAGACGAGCGGCATATCTGCCTTCTCAGACCTATGGCCCAATGACCGGATTTCCCCGACGAACGCTGTTCTCGACACTTACGGTATAGGATATGCGGGGCCTCAAACCCCATTCCCTTGTTCAGCGGATACTTCCTTTGGATGCGGAGGTGCCCGCCACTGATGCCGTATTCTGTTAGTTAAATTATATTATTCTATCTTTTTTTACGCAATAGAAACCTATATACTGATCAAAAAGGCAGATCTTTCTTCTCGCGTCAAATCTCTCGTCGTGACACCTTTTGATTTTGCGTATTCAATCATTCCCCTAACGTCATATCTTTCCTTAGGAACATCTTTCAATAGAATCGGTCCAGTCATATTCTCAACTGTCTTATAATACTTTTTATAATTCATCACTTGATTCTTCATACGTGTATCCGTCAATTATTGCATAACAGCTTCTACCAGTTTATACATATCCGTTCTGGGATTGTTATATTCGAATATACCGTTTGATCCATTACCCTTATGATATTCTTCAAGATGGCTGCAATTCTCTACTGCCTCTGCCGTATGCGGGAACAATATCTCGAAGCAATCCGTGCTCTTAGAATAATCTGGAATATACTTTTTTAGCTGCTGTATCACCTCATCACTACTGACAAACGGTTTGCTGGTATATCCGAAATGCTCTAAATACCATATCTCAAAACAAGGATTGGAAGTAATCAAACGAACATTCTTTTTAGAAGACAGATCCTTTGCGGCTAACAATTGATTCACCTTTGTGCTATCCAGATCTAAATCAAAAATACTGACTGCGAAATCTCCCCTTTTATTTGACAAATCTTCCTTTTGAGCTTTTCGAACAGTGTTTCTTACTATTGAAAGCGGATCAGTTTCGTTTCCTTCGGCAAAAATGAAATGATAGATCGACTGCTTCTTCTCCAGACTCCGTAAATATAGTATTTCGGTTCTGTTTCTCCCCTCTGTACCGACTACGATTACCTTTCTTCGCTCCCTTGTCGGTTTTCCTTTGGTAATCTTTTTGATCCTTTTTACCACTCAATCCCTCCTTCCGGAAATGGTATCGCTCCATATCTCCCTTGCAAATATCCCTTTTGAATATTCTCTGTTTTTCTCGGTGAAAAATCCGCCAGAGAATAAATATCCGTAACTCCTTTTTTATCTTTTTCAACAAAATATATCTGATCTCTTCTGAACAGATTCAAATCGAGAAGACTTACATCATGAGAATTAAATATGAGCTGAGCTCCGTTCCTATTCACGTCACTATCATGGAATAGCTCAATCAAATATTTCACAAGACTCGGGTGCAGGCTATTATCCAGTTCGTCAATGACTACCGTTCTGCCTTTTTCCAAAGCTTCCATTATAATCGGGCCATAGGCAAAAAGATGCATCGTTCCCTTTGACTCATGATCAAACGGAAGCCTGCAAAGTGCAGTCGATCCATCCTCCTGTTCTATTGCGTGTATCGTGTCTAATCTGAATTGCTTTAACTGTCCTGTTATTGTTTTATCGACCTGAAATCCCAAGACGCCTGAAAATGGCACGTTATCAATGGTCTTTGATTCAAATTCATAATCACAGATATTGATTTCTGCATGCTTGAGCAGAGAAAGCAAAAACTGCTTACCTTTTGGATCATCTTTATTCTGGTCAAGATAAGCAAGATACTGGTTGCCTTGAATAACTGCCTGATCATAGGTATCTATGCCCTCTACGAACCAGAGATAAGCGTCCTTGGTTTCTTCACAATTCCAGGCAGTAGCTGTGCACAGGAATAGTTTATTCGCCGTATTCTTGTCTTTGTATCCTGCCAAATGCTTATATGAAGACGTAAACTTGTAATCGGATATATTTGTTCTCTCAAATATCATCGTCGCTCTTGATGATTTATACTCATAAAGATATTCATCATAAACGTATTGGGCATCTGCAACGAAACCGTATTCATATTTCTTTCCGTTGTGGACAAAAAGAAAATCCACTTTAGTCTTTTCATCCTCGCTGTCATCGAACAAAAACGGTTCAAATCCCGTATAACTGTTAACCTGCATATCGTTTGATTTTCTCACAAGCATTATTGCGCAAGTCAAGGCCTTAAACACATTTGACTTACCAGCAGCATTGGCACCGTATAGAGCAAGGGTGGGAAGTATCCTCTCTTTGCTGAAGTGCAGCAGGCACTCTTCGTGTTCCTTGCTGGCATTTGCAAAGGCTGTCAGCGTTGCCTCTTTCTTTATTGACATGAAGTTAGTAACATTGAACTGTAAAAGCATTGTCGCAATCCTTCCTTTCAAGGCAAATATAGCACAATCATATTAATTTTACAATATAAAATAGCGATATTTGCATATATTTTGCAAATATCGCTATTTATTAATTTCTGTCTTCTGAACCAAGAAAATCAGACGAATATTTTACTTCTCACATCTTGCTGAGAGGTTCTATTGCCATCGGATACAGCTCGTTATATGGAGCATGAAGAGTCTTGTACTTGGCAGCGGAAACCAAAGTCTCCACATGAGGCAATACCTCATCGAACTTGAGCTCCATATTGTCTGAGATACAGAACTCTGCGATCTCTATCCCAAGACCGCTCTCCCTTGCAAGAGGCGCCGTACGGTCAACGTACATCACTCTTTCCCAGTCGTCTCCGCCTTCTTCAGTTACCACGTCCGATATGGACGAAATCATGTATTTCATATATACACAAAAATCACCTTATCGGACACCCAATCAGGCACCTTATCAGTCACCCCATTGGACACCCTGATGATTCTTTCTTCCAGCCCGGTAAACTTTATCATAATTTTTCAGGAAAATAATTATTGTTTCCACCAGATTTGACAGGTATGGGAATGCTCAAAGCAGATACATGAAAAGTGCATAACAAATGACTTGAAATGTGAATAATAAATATCTTGAAAAGTGCATAGTTACATGATAGAATGGCTACGCTGGAGGTGATAAGCATGAGTTTAACAAAGGAAGGATATCGACCGCGTCTGATTGATGAACGGATAACACGTTATCTGAGAATATTTGGCGCTATCTCAATCGAAGGTCCCAAATGGTGTGGCAAGACATGGACAAGTCTTAATCATGCCAATAGTGTTTCATACGTGACCGACAAGAGTGTTCGAAATAACGCAATGGTCGACCCTAAATATATTTTCACAAAGGAACGGCCGCAACTCATAGACGAATGGCAGATCGTTCCGGAAATTTGGGATGCTGTAAGGAATGAATGTGACAATGATCATGAAAAGGGGAAATTTATCCTTACCGGCTCAACTTCACTCAAGAAAAAACGCGGAGAGCAAAAAGTCTACCATACTGGAACCGGGCGGATAGCGCCATTGCGTATGCATCCTATGAGTCTGTTTGAATCTGGCGACTCGACTGGAGAAGCCTCTTTATCCGAAATGCTCCGGGGGCAGATTCAGGAAGGGTTTGTGCGAAAAGTTGAACTATCCGAGCTTGCAAAACTAATCATACGAGGGGGATGGCCGGAAAACATTGATATGGCTGAAGAAGATATCGGTGTCATTCCGGAAAGCTATATCGAAGCTATTGTAACTAAAGATATGCATGAACGGCAAGCAAAAAAGCGAAGTCCGGAGAAAATGCGAATGCTTCTTCGTGCACTCGCACGGCATGAATCCTCAGTAGCCGGAGATAAAACCCTCGTCAGAGATATAGAGGACTATGAGAATGGGAGCGAATTGATACAAAGCCGTGATACGGTCGCAGATTATACCAGTGTTCTTGACAGTTTGTTTCTAATCACAAATCAAGCGGCATTTAGTGTAAACTATCGATTCTCATCTCGAATCGGAAAGTCTGCGAAAAGACATTTAGCCGACCCTTCTCTCAGCTGTGCGAGCCTCCATCTAACAACAGCCAAGCTTCTTAATGATCACGAAACCTTTGGGCTGATGTTTGAAGCATTAGTCGAAAGAGATTTGCGTATTTACGCAGATTATCTGGAAGGACATCTTTATCATTTCCGAGACAATACTTCAGGTGATGAAGTGGATGCCATCGTGGAATTCAAGAACGGAGAGTATGCTGCATTTGAAATCAAACTGAGTGACGGAAGCATTCAAGAAGCCCTTGAGAGCCTGACAAAATTCAATAAGAATGTCGAAAAAAAACCGGCTTTTATGTGTGTTATAGTTGGTCATTTGGATACTGTTATGAGGGACCTACAAACTGGTATATTTATCATCCCAATCACATCACTCAGACCATAACTGCCATTGCCACCTTAAGCTCCCGTTGATTATTTTTCTTGATGTGAAGATCTTCACTCAGTACATGAAAGAAGTTTGAAATTAGTTTTGAAAGAAGTTCTGACGGAAAAAGTATTATAACCACCCCTGGACTTGATTCCGGCTCAGGGGTTTTTCTATGTCTGGGATACCCCAAACTATGTCGGGAACCCAATCTATGTTGGGGATCTTCCGAGGATCCATCGAAAACCCTCTACTGCAACGTATAAACCCTTCATCGCAACGCATCCCCCTGAGTTTTCTCAGGGGGATGCAAGGAGGTTTGAAAAAAAGCTATTATCACGGCCGCAGTTTGCCGGGCGGCCGCCGGTTTGATCTGTATTAATGCTGCAGATCTTCAGCCTGGATGTTGATTCTTCTACAACTCAATCTTCGTCAAGTGCTGACGCTAAAGATAGTATATTTTTTGATCTCAGGTTTCATTACCGCATGGTATTATTTATCTGTCTGATTCCGCATCAGCCTCCGGCTCCGATACCGATAAGGTTCTCTCTTTCCCGATTTCAATCTGTTTTGATTCCATTTTTGACAGCTTTTCTCTGAGTTCATCCACACTCTTTTTTGTCTGTATCAGCTTGTAAAGTATAATCGCCCCTGTTGCATACACAGCCAATAATATACGGAAGAGATCGTATCCGAACCTATCAGAAGGAAATGCCAAGCAGATAATGACATAATATGCCAGAGGAATCAACTCCAACAAAATATACAAAAATTCCATCATTGTACCTATACCTCGCTCACAAATCAAGGGGTGTAAGTGACTTGGAATTCAGCACCCCTTACATCCGTAGAGTTGTTAATATAAACTCCCACGGAAATTGATACGGCAAAAGGTCCTGTTGTTATTGTAATACTCGGAGAATAACTAATACTTGCTCTAATATGGTTATAATTACCAACCACGCTAAATGTAGTTGGGAGTGTCGGATGGATCAAAGAACCGGTAAATTCATAATAAGCACCAAGGTCATCATACCATATAGAATATGTATCCGTAAAATAATCGTTTGGCATACTAAATGAACATGCCGAACCATACCAGTTACCAGTTGCAGCATTTCCATAGGTTATTCCGTTATATACATGAACAGAATCAGTGGTTATAGTTCCATTATTATTTATCGTTCTGCCATACCAATAATGTCCGTATCTGCTGTCATTATTAATCGATATCACCTGTGCTGAAGCCCCAATAGAATCGGTTTTTCTCCAATAGGGCATTGTTAACCACACACCGCTCACCATGAAACGATAATTGCCTCCACCATTGTTTGTAACAAGGAGGTTAATCACCATGTATTCATCGGAATACGAACCTTGCTGATTAATCGAATTTTGTACATTCAACTTTAACGATTTTATCTGATTTGCTCTGGCAACATCCTGCTTCATTCTCAGTTCTGCAGCTTCTTCTACAGCCTGCTTTTCTGTCAGATATGAAACTACACCGCTCTCGTCAGTTTTTGTATAAGCCGTAATATAATATATTTCCTTAGCGCTACCACATGACAGCAAAGCCTCTTCACTTAACCTCCCTATCTCTTCCTCATCCATACCGAGAGCAAGCAATATCTCTTCAGGATTAGCTTCTTCAGCACCATCAACAAAAGTATTTTCATCAGCTTTATAGTTTCTGATTGTACGGTGCAGTTCATCTACAGTCTCATTAATAACTATACTGCATTTCGCATTTTCATTTTTTGTTATCATGCCATCTGCAAACACTAAGGAACTGCTTCCAAGTGCCATTATAATTGCACTTATCATTGCGATAATTTTTTTCATCTGCCGTTTTTCCTTTCTGAAATACACCTAACTGTAAATATTAATCCGCTCATGTATTTCGAACTCCTTGGGACTAATGTAAACTTACTGTTCATAAACCTGTTTACAAAATGATGATATCATATTAATCGGTGATGGTAAAACTTGGAATAAAAGATACATTCCATTTTGTATGAGTATAACTACCCACAGCATTAAACCAGCTATCTGCTGTCGGATAGTTGATATATCCGCTATACTGAAAATGAGCACCAAAACCATCATAGACTATATAGTAATCATCAGAGAAATAATCATCTGGTAAGTTAAAACTACATGCGACTCCATACCAATTGCCATTTGCCGCATTTCCATAGCTGATGCCAGAATAAGTGGTTACAGAATTGGTAGTAATATTACCTGAATCATACTCCGTTATTATGTTTTTCTAACATCATAATTGTATCTTGATTCTCTAACCTTGGGTATGGTATAAAATCTTAGGTCATCCTAGGATTTTTATAAGTCAACGTATAGAGGTCACAAGAATATGAACGATATCCAATTAAAATTCATAATTAAAGCTGTTGAAACAGGTTCATTTACTAAAGTGGCTGAATGTTATAACACTACTTTTCAAACTGTATCCTATCAAATAGAAAATCTTGAATCAGAATGTAATACTAAGATTTTCAATAGAACAAACAAAGGATGTGTGTTGACCAATGAAGGAGAACTGGTATATCAGTTTGCTAAAAGCACATTGGATAACTATACTTCTATGATACGAAACATCCAATCCATTGATGACATCAGAGTGGGAGTCGATATGCGGTATATACCGCCTGATTTGCTGAATTATGTATACTCAAAATGTCAGTTCCCTCTTTCCTTGGTGCCGATTTCATATGAGGACATGTTAGACGAACAGAAGATGGATAGGATCGATTGCTATCTTGGGTATGAACGTGGTCTTGATAAAAACATCTCATTCATCCCGCTTGTTAAAGATTTTGTTGGAATAGCGATATCCCCTTTATCGCCGCTATCCTCTAAGAAGCGACTCTCATACTCTGATCTGGCAGGGCAAAAGATCCATATAGGCAAATTCGGATGGAACAGAAGAGATGTTGTAATTGATAAACTAAAAGATGCTACAATCATTGGAGATACAGAAGGCGATAACATTGAGTCGTTAGCCATTGCAGAAGTTTATGCAAACTATTCCTTCGCAATTCTTCCCTGCGGTTACTCCTTTATTTTCAACGACAAAGCGAAGGTCATTCCTCTGGAAAACGAAACAATAGAATATGGTCTTTACTATATGGCAGAAAAGACGAAAGCAACAAAATTAGCAAATGCTATTAAGACCTTTTTAGCAGAATATAAAAACGGCCCTTTAAATAAGTAACCCGAAACAGTATAAATACTATCCCCCGCCCCTGAGCTTGATTCCGTCTCAGGGGTTTTCTATGCCAGAGGCACGAAAATCTCGCAAAAATAGTCACTTCAAAAGCATCCCCCTGAGTTTGCTCAGGGGGATGCAAGGAGGTTTGAAAAAAAGCTATTATTACGGCCGCAGTTTGCCGGGCGGCCGCCGGCTTGATCTGTATTCATGCTGCAGATCTTCAGCTTTAGACTTCTTTTATACTGCGGCCCATGCAGTTTTGCTTATTACCAGTATATCGGGTAATGTCCGTAGCTCTGCTGATGCTCAGCATACTGCCACCATGGGATCTGATTGTAGAAATCGATCAGCTTCTCCCACATGCTGTCTGCCAGAGAACCCGCCTGTACATATACGGAAACCACATATGTAAGCTCGGTTCCGTCAGCGAGGGTCGCGGTATAGGTAACAGGCCTTGTGAAATCAATAGCCTCACCGATACCCGGTGTCAACGTCACGCCGTCAGCTACGATGATAGCAGGAACGAGGTTCGTGACATCAGTGCCGTGAGGCAGCGTGAGCGTGATCATGTAGCTGTTGTTTCCTGCGCTCCCTATAACAGCAGTGACGCCGTTAATAGCGAAGGACAGGATACCTTCGGAACCCGTTTCAGAACCGGGTTCGCCGCTCGGGATCTTTTCCCACTGGCAGGTAACCGTTACATCGCCAGCCGGCATCTGGAAGCGGTTTCCGATGATCTTGACCGTTCCGCCGCCTGCAACATTGAGTGTATAGGCAAGGGAGTCTTCGACCATACGGTATCCGGGATCCGGTGTCGCAGACACGAATACACTGTCGCCTTCGTTTGCGCTGGTAACATTGGTCACCAGTGTGCCGCCCGCAGGAGCGCTCACTGAAATCGTGTACTCTCCCGTCGAAGGACCGGGTTCCTCATACTCAGGTATCTCTACTCTGAGCTGATCGCTCACAGCTCCCATCGCGCTCTTTACGACAATGAGGATATCCCTCGCATCCGCAGTAAGGTTATTGAGATTGATAGTATTCTCTCCTGCTATAGCAGTATAACCGTTCGTTGCAGTGTCTACTTCAGCGTTTCCGCCCTTTTTCACCAGCTGGTAGTAATAGGTTCCGGCCTCACTGGAAGTAAACTTCACAACAGCAGTCCTTTCGCCCGTACGCGCAGCAGAGCCATCGGAAAGCACCGGAGCTTCAGGCTGCGCAACCGTGATGGTAATGGTATAGGTGTTGGAATGGATTCCGTCCTCAGCCGTTACCACAAACTCAGCAGCAGTATCCAGCTCCATGCCGCAGGCTTTACCATCAGCAGGCCAGTCTACGTCATCACCTGTCTTCCTTACAGTCGCATACTCAGAAGCCGTGAGCTTAAGGACCATCTCAGACAGACCTGTAGTATCAGTTCCGGCAGGAAGGGTGATAGTGAAGTCCTTGTTGTCCTGCAGTGAAGTGCCTATGGGATCTCCGCTGCCGTCCAGCAATACGACCTTCTTGAGCAGGCATTCAGCACTATAGAAAGCGGGATCCTTTTCAAATGTCGCGACTACCGAAACCGTATCGTGATCAGTATGAGGCATTATGAAACTTGTGCTTGCGCTGCTTGGATCGGTGATCGTCACAGCATCATCACCGCATGTTGCCGACCATTCTTTGAACACGTATCCTTCGTTTGCCGTTGCAGCAAGGGTGACTTCGTATCCTTCGGTCACGCCGTTCAGTTCAGCCGCCGGTCCGCTTTCCGTTGTTTGTGCGGTCGCGTTTCCCATGGCCGTATCGTTGACCGATACGCTCACCTTTCCAAAGTCTTTCGCAGTGAAGTTAGCTCTCACCGTGTATTCCGATGTACCGTCGACTGTGAACCCAGGCACGCCATCCTCAAGCACGCTTTCCGTGATATCTTCTGCTACGCCATCTGTTGTCTTCGTCACGACCCATTGATAAGTGTATTTGTCACTGGGCTCAACTATGCTGGCACTTACACTGGTCGATGCTGCAAGGATGGTCTCTACAGGTTCGTCATTGTTTTCAGTCACAATACTGCCCGAAGTAGAGGTGAGTTTTACCTTGCCTCCAACAACATTATTAGACACAGCACTGACTACCGATCCTTGTTCTCTGAATACCGCCGTAAGATAAGTATCATTGATGAAATCTGTCGCCGGCATGCTGAATGTGAAAGTAATCAGATTGAGGTTTTCGTCCGTGATGAACCCATCAACTGCACTCTCCCAATGGTAGAATACATACTCCTGAGAAGCGGATCCTGCCGGAATTGCAGAGACTGTCAGAATATCACCTTCAAATGCGTAATATGTAGGATAGTCGTTTTCATTTTTAAAGACCACACTTCCCGCATTTGCAGGATCTGTCTGTCCGTATACAACATACACCGGTACATCCGATGTTTTGTAATAGGCAGGTCGTGCGTCCACATTGAATGAAGGCATAGTGAACGAATATGTAAACGGTCCAACTATACTGTAGTCGTCTACAGATACATTCATGTCCTCTGTTTGGTACAAAGATACTTTTGACAGTAGCTTTATATTACTGTAAAGACAATTCTGCTGATATACTTCGACGGTACTTCCAACACTGATCTTATCCTTGGAACGATATGTATTGGGGTCATCCTCTCGTTCAACCTCCATAAACTCTCCGTTGACCTTCAATACAATTATATTCTGAGAAGCCCATGGGAATCTAAGTGTATATCCCTCTTCCGGGATCACAGCTTCATTGATTGTCAGCGTTACCGTATACTCTTCGCTTACAGCATCTTTGTCGTCCTTCGCTGTAAATACAAGAGTCACTGTCCCCGCCGTTTCCGGCGTATAGCTGTAGCTTGCCTCTGCTGCTGTAGCTTCAGCGTCTCCTACCTTTACGCTGTAGGTGAGAGGATCACTGTCCTCATCCTCGAAAATGGCATCAAGCTCAAGCGTATATGGCGCACCAAGCGTTACCTCAGCTGCCGCAGGATTGACTACACCTTCCTTGATTATCGGTGCATGATTCTCTGCCGCAGCTCCATTCACTGTCAGATTCACTGTATACTCTTCACTTGTCGATTTTCCGTCACTTGCTGTGAATACAAGTGTCACTGTCCCTGTCGCTTCCGGTG
>Ga0247611_10010605_pt1 | contig 10801 bp, 10 predicted proteins | sample 177DNAGHGhighgp2_FD_192422 | JGI IMG/M metagenome (GOLD analysis project Ga0247611, IMG submission 192422) | Sheep rumen microbial communities from Palmerston North, Manawatu-Wanganui, New Zealand - 1770 DNA GHGhigh gp2 | ecosystem: Host-associated > Mammals > Digestive system > Stomach > Rumen... | reverse complement strand
GTTTTCTAAATTCTCTAATTCCTGTATATTCGCCCTTTTCTTGCAATTCTAATAAAAAATGTTCCTTTATTATGGCAAATTTATCTTCTAAAGAAACCTTAGGCATTTTTTCACCTGTCTCTAAAAAATATCGTATATTTTGAAAAATCCATGGATTTCCTAGTGCTCCTCTTCCAATCATAATTCCGTCACAGCCTGTTTTTCCAAACATATTTAGAGCAGATTCTTCATCAACTATATCCCCATTTCCTATAACAGGAATGTTTACCGCTTCTTTAACTTTTCTAATTTCTTCTAAATCTGCTTTTCCGGAATAATAATCTGTTCTTGTTCTACCATGAACTACAATCGCCGAAACGCCAATACTTTCTGCAATTTTTGCAATTTCTGTTGCTACAATATGTTCTTTGTCCCAACCTGTTCTTATCTTTAAAGTTACTGGTACTGTTGAATTTTTTACAACCGCATCTATTACTTTTCCTGCTTGTTGTAAATCTGTTAAAAGTTTGCTTCCATCTCCGTTTTTTGTCACCTTTGGAGCAGGGCATCCCATATTTATATCTACTATATCTGCAAGATTTGAAACATACTTTGCTCCATATGCCATTGCTTCTTCATCACTTCCAAATATTTGCATAGAAATAGGTCTTTTTTCTCCATCAACCTTAAGTAGTGTTTTTGTTTTTTCATCATTATATAGCAAAGCCTTACTACTTACCATCTCTGTAACAACAAGTCCAGGTTCAAACTTCTCGCATATCAACCTAAATGGCAGGTCTGTAATACCTGCCATTGGTGCTAAAAATATATTATTTTTACATTTTACATTTCCAATATTTAATTCTTTTAAATACATTTTACCACCCTTTAAATAGGTCATTTTGCCCCGTCCCATTTGACCAATCCGAACCTTTTGCCATATATATAGTTTTCTTTCTATTTCCACTAATGTTTAATAATAGTCCTATGCATATAAAGCTTGTAAGTAATGAGCTTCCTCCATAACTTACAAATAAAAGCGGAACACCTGTTATGGGAAGTAACCCCATTGTCATTCCAATGTTTTCTGTCATGTGGAAGAAGAATATTCCTGCTATTCCTGCTGCAATATATACTCCATAATCATCTCTTGCAGTTTTGGCAACATATAATATTTTATTAATCAAAAATACATAAGCAATTATTACTGTTGCAGATACAATAAATCCCATTTCTTCACCAATTACTGGATAAATGAAATCTGTTGTTTTAGGTGATAAATAACCTAGCTGTGTTTGATTTCCATTTAATAATCCCATCCCTGTAAGCTCTCCTGCACCTATTGCAAGTTTTGATTGTATTATATTATACCCTGATCCCTTTGGATCTGATTCTGGATGTAAAAATACATCTATTCTTGTTTTTGCATGTACAGGTAAAACAAATTGATATATTAATGGCACAGCAACTGCAATTAAAATAAGTGCTGCAATTATATATTTTTTATCTATTCCTGATACGAATAACACCATAATAAGTGAAATAATATATGTCATTGCTGTTCCAAAATCCGGCTGAAGAATGATTAATAAAACTGGAACTGCAACAACTGCCAAAGCTATAGCTAATTTCCAAATTTTGTTTATTTCTTCTTTTCCATTTATTTGAAGTCTTGCTATGACATAAGCTAAAAATAATATTACAGTAGCTTTTGCAATTTCTCCTGGTTGAAGAGAAAATCCGCCTATATTAAACCAACTGCTTGCACCATTTATAGATTTTGTAAATAATACTGCAACTAGTAATAATAAAGATAATCCATATAAAATTGGTGAAATTTTAACTAATATTTTATAATCTATAAATGATACAATAATCATTATAACTAAACTAATTACAAACCATATAATTTGTTTTCTTAAATATTCAAAATTATCTGATTGAGTTGCAGAATATAATGCAACAAAACCTACTATACAAAGTAATATTGCTAGAATTAGTATCCACCACTCTACATTTTTTAAATTTCTATTCATATCTTCTCTCTTTTAAATAAATTTATAATTAAAATTGCTTGTTGATTAACTTACAAATTCTAATTCTTCATCCTTGTTTATTATCTGTTTCAGAATCTCCAATATCACTATTTTCCTCTTGAACTATTTTCTTTGCTTCTTCTATTTTTTCTTCCTCTTGCTTTTCAATCTCTTCATCTATATTGGCTTCCTGTTGCTTTTCTTCATTATCTTTATTGTTTTCAACTGGCTCTTGTTCATTCTGCTCATCTCTTTCATTTTCTTCTTTCTTAGCTTGTTGATTGTTTTCTAACTCTTTAATTTTTTCTTCTGTAATCGCTTCTAATCTTTCATTTTTTTCACTCTTTTGTTCTTCTTTTTCCTCGCCTTTTGTTGTTTCCTCTATTTCTTGCTTTTCAGCATTCTTTTTTAATATTTTGTTTTCATCTTTAATATTTAAAATTGGAATATTTGCATATAAAACTGGAGCTCCCTGAGTTCCATCTTCGTTTGCTTGATTTTTTAGTCTAACATCTAATGCAGACTCATCTATATCTATGTATTTTTTTATAACTTCTATAATCTCTTGTCTCATTAAATCTAAAAAGTCTGCAGATACATTTGCTCTATCTTGCATTAAAACTAAATGCAATCTTTCTTTTGCTGTATCTCTAGAGCTTGTGCTTAGTGCTTCTTTTTTGTTTGATTTTTTGAAAAATTTTATAATGTTTTCAAACATTGATTTACCTCCAATTTTTATCCTTTTTTGCTTTGTTTTATTAGCTTATTCTTCTAATTCTTTCGTAAAGTTTCAAAGACTATCTATCCTTTTTTAAAAAATCCTTTTATTTTTGCCCAAAATCCTTTTTCTCTTCCAGGTATTGTAATTTCAATGTCTTCTCCTAATACTCTTTTTGCAATTTCTAAATATGCTTTTCCTGATGGAGCTTTTTTATTTTGAATAACTGGCTCTCCCTTATTAGTTTGTGTAATAATATACTCGTCATCTGGAACAACACCAATTAGATCTATTGATAGTAAATCTACAATGTCATCAACATCCATCATTTCACCTTTTCTAACCATATTTGGTCTAATTCTATTTACTACTAATTCTGGATTTTTAATTTCTGCTGATTCCAATAATCCTATAATTCTGTCTGCATCTCTTATTGATGAAATTTCTGCTGTAGTTACTACTATTGCTCTATCTGCTCCTGCTATGGCATTTTTAAAACCCTGTTCTATTCCTGCAGGACAATCTACAAGTATATAGTCGAATTCCTCTTTTAGCTTTTTTGTTAATTCCTTCATTTGTTCTTCATTTACCGCTGACTTATCTCTTGTTTGTGCAGCTGGTAGTAGGTATAACTCTTTAAATCTTTTATCTTTTATTAAAGCTTGTCTCAATTTACATTTTTCTTCAACAACATCTACTATGTCATATACTATTCTGTTTTCTAATCCCATTACAACGTCTAAATTTCTTAATCCAATATCTGTGTCAATTAATACTACTTTTTTTCCTTCTAATGCTAAACTTGATCCTAAATTTGCTGTCGTTGTTGTTTTTCCTACTCCACCTTTTCCTGATGTAATAACTATAACTTCTCCCATTATTTCTCCTCCTTAGGATTTTTGAAAATTCTCGTATATATAATATAACGAATTTGTCAAAAAGTCAATGATATTTACATAAAAAGCCTAATTTTTTTCAAGTTATTTTACAAATAAAATATATTTCACTTTTAGTATTGAAAAAATTATTTTTTAAATATATAATTAAAAAAAAAAAGAAAAGAGGAATTAATTATGGGAAAATTATTTGCAATAGAAGGAACAGATGGAAGTGGCAAACAAACACAATTTACAAAGTTATGTGAAAGACTAAAAGCTGATGAAATAAATTTTAGAACTGTAAGTTTTCCAAATTATGATAGTCCAACATCTACTCTTGTTAAAATGTATTTGTCAGGTGAATTTGGTAAAAATGCAAAAGATGTTAGTGCATATATTGCTTCAACTTTTTATGCAGCAGATAGATATGCCACATTTAAAACTGAAGGTTTAGAGGAATACTATAACAATGGTGGAATTATTTTAGCAGATAGATACACCACAGCAAATATGGTGCATCAAACAGGTAAAATAAAAGATCCTGTTGAAAGACAAAAGTTCTTAGATTGGCTTTTAGATTTTGAATTTAATCTATATGGATTACCTAAACCTACTAGAACATTTTTCTTAAATATGCCAACAGAATTTGCAATTGAATTAATGAAAAATAGAGAAAATAAATTTACACATAGTCAGGCAAAAGATATTCATGAAAGTGACTCAAATCACTTAAAAGATAGCTATGAAGCAGCATGTTCATTAGTTGATAAATATGACTGGTGTGAAATAAAATGTGTTAAAGATGGTAAAATTAGGTCAATTGAAGATATTCATGAAGAGATTTATGAAGAAGTTAAAAAATATATATAAAAAGTTGGAAAATTCCAACTTTTTATTTCACCTTAATCAAATCTTTAATCTTTTCAAACTTACTATCGCCTATCCCTGTTACATTTTTTATATCTTCTATTGTTTTAAACTTTCCATTTTGATTTCTATGTTCAACTATCCTGCTTGCAAGAGAAGGGCCTATCCCCGGCAATTCTTCAAGTTCTGTTTGAGTTGCTGTATTAATATTAACTATAGAGCTTGAGGTATCTATTCCTTCATCAGATACAATAACTCCTTTCCCACTATCTTGAGTTATATATTCGTTTTTTGCTAACTCTATCTGACTTTTTTCTTCATCATCACCTGTTTTTCCACTATTATTCTTTTTTAAATTTTCATCATCATTACTTGGAATACGTACTTTCATTCCATCTTCTACCACATAAGCTAAATTAACATCTGTAATATCTGCATTTTCTGTTAATCCACCAGCTTCCTCAATTATATCTTGAATCCTGCTTCCCTCTTTCACTCTTACAACGCCCGGATTTTTAACCTCTCCAGTTATATGAACAGCCATCATTTCTCCCTCCTCATCTTCATTTTCGCCTATTTCTTTTTTATCATCATTTGAGCTTGAAACCATAATCTCATTAGAATTAATTTCTTTGAAATTTTTTGAATCATATATTTTCCAGCCTACTAATATAATTGCCAAAATTCCTATAATTATAACTATTTTTCTTTGTTTTAAAAAATCTATCATATTTATACCTTCTTTCTAGGTTCCTTTTTGGGACGGAGCAAAAAAGGAACCTTATTTATTTTTGAGAGTGATTTTTTGTCCTGTCCTCAAATTTACTCTTGAAAAAAAAATTCAAATGTAGTATATTATTCTTATGTTCTTTTAAAAGGAGAAATTAAAGTGAAAACAAATGCAAAAATAAAACTATTATCGATATTAGTAACCCTTGTTTTAATCACATTTTACTTATTATCATTTAGTAAAAAAAATATTTATTCAGTTTATGCCGAAACATTATCAGAAGCAACAAATACAACACAAAACGAACAAATCAATAATACACCTTTACCTACATCTAATGAAGAATTAAAGATATACTCTGATGCGTGTATTTTAATAGAAAATAGAACTGGGAAAACACTATATGAAAAAAATTCTGACAAAAAAATGTATCCCGCAAGTACAACAAAAATTTTAACAGCTATTATAGTACTTGAAAAAGGAAATTTGCAAGATAAAACAATGGTCTCACGATCTGCTATTGCGGATATGAAGTCAAGTTATACGTCTGCAGATTTAGTTGAAGGTGAAATATTAACTGTGCAGGAACTTCTAGAAGTCTTATTGGTCCGTTCTGCAAATGATGCTTCAAATGTTTTAGCTGAATATATTTCTGGGTCTATTCCTGAATTTGTTAATCTTATGAATAAAAAATTGCAAGAAATCGGCTGTATGAATACTCATTTTGTCACCACAAATGGATTACATGATGATAATCACTATACTACTGCTAAAGATATGGCAATAATTACAAGATATTGCATGAGAAATGCAACCTTCAGAAAAATTGTTGCAATGCAAAAATGTATTATTCCTGCTACTAATAAGAGTGAAAAAAGAATTTACAAAAATACAAATGATTTAATAATTAACACTTCTATTTACTTTTATCCAGGGTGTATTGGAGTAAAAACAGGGTTTACATCTCAGGCTAAAAATTGTTTAATATCTGCTTGTAATAAAAATAATTTGCAAACAATAGCTGTTGTCCTTGGCGCTTCTCTTACAGAAAACAATAAAAGTGCTAGATATGTAGATTCAAAAACACTATACGATTATGCTTATAAAAACTATTCTTTCTTAAAAATTGCATCAGCAAATTCTATTGTAAAAACAATTGAAGTTAAAGGTGCAACACAGGAAACCAAAAATTTAAATTTATTATTGCAAAATGATATTAATGCTCTTGTAAAAAAAGAAACTAGTCAGAATATTATACCAGAAATAACACTAAATGATAATATTTCTGCACCTATTTCTAAAAATTCAATTCTTGGTCAAATAACCTACATAATTGATGGTGAGCAATATACGACAAACCTAATCGCAGAACATAACGTTGAAAAAGAAGAAACAATCTTAATTAAAGATTCTGATTTTTTAAAAAATGACAGTATGCATATAATTTTTAAAATTTCATTTTTAATCATTTCTTTGATAATAATACTGATTTTAATTTATATTTTGTTAAAAAAATGTAAAAAGAATTAAAATTTTAGAGGCTACCAAAGTAGCCTCTTTTTAAGCCTTAACTTTGTTTAATTAAATATAATCTATTACTTTTTATAGTCTTTTCCGATAATAATTGTAACATCTACTTTACTTGTAACTGAACTAGATGAAACTACTCCAGTTCCTAATGTAGATTTAATGCTTAAAATATCATCTTCTGATAGTTTTGCTTTATTTATTATTGTAGTTACTTGAGTAGTAGAAGTTTTTCCTGTTTTATAAACATTATATCCTTCCTTCTTTAAAGCATCTTTTGCTTTTGTAAGAAGAGTACTATCTCCACTACCATTTAAAATTTCTACTTTAATTTTTGATTTTTCTTTTGTTTTAGACTCAGATTTTGAGTTTGTGCTTGTATTTGAACTAGAACTTGAAGTTGTATTGGTGTTCGTATTTGTAGATGTATTTTCGCTTGATGTCTCATTTGTCGAATTTGTATCTGTGCTATCAGTTTCTTCATCTTTTGTTTTTTCATTTTTAAACAATTCTTCCACAAGCTCCTCTGTTTTTGATTTATCTGCTAAGAAAAACCATAATCCGGTTCCTGCTGGTATTCTAGTAGAATCTCCTGGAATATTTTCAGATTGAAGGTTATCTGTATTAAATTCAACAACATATGGAATATACTCTTTAATTTGATTCCAGTCTTTTATATTTGTTTTGATATTTCTTTTAACAATATCAATTAATTCCCCAATTTTAGTAATGTTTTTAGCTTTAAGTGTTTGTTTTGCAACTGCTTTTATAAAATCTCTCTGTGTTCTCATTCTACCAAAGTCATCATTTCCATATTCTGCAGGATATGTAGTGTTTGAGTTACTCTTTCTAAATCTAACAAGTCCTTCTGCCTGTTCTCCATTAAGCTTTTGTTTACCTTTTTTAAGATTGATATAAAGGCCTTGTTTTTTGCTTGTATAATACATATTCATTGGAACATCAAATTCTACTCCACCTATTTCATCAACTAATTCAACCAATGCATTGTTGCTAATTACAGCATAATATTTAAGATTCAATCCTGTTAATTCATTAACTTTTTTTAATGTTCCCTCTGCCCCATCTTTTTGATAAATTGCATTAATTTTGTCATATGAGTTTGCTCTTTGTCTACTCTCTCCTACAAATGTATCTCTTGGAATTGAAAGCAATGTAGCTTTCTGAGTTGCAGGATTGTATGAAGCGACCATTATTGTATCTGTTAATGGTGTAGAAATATCTTCACTTACACCTAAAACAAGAACTCGTAAATCTCCTAATTCTTCTGGGTCACTTACTGTTGAACCTACCATTGTTTTTATCATGCCTTTTAATCCCCAGCCATTCTTAAAGGTGCTATATCCTATAAATCCTCCTATAAATAATACTACTAATATTATTACTATTAAAAAGAATTTTCCAATTCTTCTTAAAAAAGGGTGTTTTTTCTTCTTTATCTCTTCTCTCATATTTTTTCTTTCCTTTAATATATTATTTGTTAGTTGTAGAAATAATTCAACTTAAATTTATTATTTAAATATGTAATAACAAAGTATACCTTCTACAACTCTTGTATACTCTAGTATAACAGAAAAATCTTTAAATATCAACATTTTATTGTAAATTTTTGGTGAAAATTAACTAAAAGATGATTTTTAATATCAAATTATTAGCATATAAAATCTTACTAATCAATGATGTGTTTATTAAATCTGCTATCATACCCGAATTATTTACAGACATTATAAAGAATAATATAGCTAAGAAAATGTAAATAATAAACATGCCCCTAATTCCTCCATATACTATTCCACCTGCTTTATCAAATTGCTTTATTATAGGAAGTCTTGCAATTCCTTCTATAACAAATTTAAGTAGAATTAAACCTATTCTTACAACAATAAATAGTAAAATGGCCACTCCAATTGCAACTACTTTTTCGCTGACAACTTTTGCTGTTTCTTCAACTACATCATTTGCTGTATTTGATATTGGTGTAGTAACATATTCATTTATATACTTATTAACACCATCTTGTTCTTCTTTTTTATCCTCATTTTTTATAAATCCTTTTTCTACTATTGCGTTTCTGATGTTATCATCAATTTCTGTATTCTTTATTATAGCATTTGTAACTGGAGTATATAAAATCCATGTAATAATAATTGCAACTATAAATGCACATAGATTAAAAACTACCCCTATTAATCCTTTCTTGTATCCAAAAAATATACTTAAAGCTAAAATTGCTAGTATAACAATATCCAGAATTATTCCCATTTTAAACCACTCCTATCTTTAATTTTTTATCATTTGTATTTTTTAGTAAATAATTAATTACAAATCTACAATCACAATTCTGTCTTTATAAATGATTATTGCTAAACTTTCTGAGATTTTGACGTTTGTAATTTCCTGATTGGCAGTATATTTTTTTATAAGCCATCCATTTGTATCTATAAAATAAATCTCTGTTCCAACATTAATTGCTATTATATTATCTCTTGCAAAAACATCTTTTGCTAGAGTTTCTAATTTATATATTTTCTCTTGAAAATCTGAAGTATTAACAATATGTACATCAGATTGGGACTTAAATAAACCAGCTGATTCTTCTTTAACATAGACCACATTATTATTAAAATCATTTGCTAAATATGTAATATTCTCATTGTTAATTTTTATTACCTCTTTATATGTCATATTTACTATAACTCCCAATCCGTTATCATAAATACAAGCAATTTGATTTTTTGATTGATATTTAACATTTGTGATTAAATCTCCAGCTTCTGCCTCATATGTGTAAATTATCGTATTTTCTGAATCTTTTTGTGCATTTTCAACAGATAAGATTTTAACATTTGATTTAATAATTGTTCCTGTCGTATCCAGCTCTACAATCGCTATGTATTTATTATCATGTGAAATATCAGCATCAACAATTCTTGTAGAAGCAAAATAGCTAGTAAATAATTTTTTTCCTTGAGAATTAAAAAATGTAACTATAGATTTGTGAGTTACATCTACTGTAACAACAGCAACATATCCATTTTTATTAACATGAATCTGAAGTATTTCACCTTCTAATTCCTGGCTCCACATATATGTTTTATCTAAAATCAAACATATCTCATGACCATTCTCCTCTGCTACCGCCAAATACTTGTCAGAAGAATCAAATAATGCTGAATTAATATTAACATCTAAGGCAGTAATTTTTTCTCCGTAAGAATTATATAATGTAATCATTTTATCGTTTAATACAGCAATAAAGTCACTATATACATGAACTTGGTTGTTTTTATCTGTATTTAAATTTATAGTTTGTATATCTTGTTCTGATACATTTTTTCTAAATATATTTATATCTACCCAATTTCTTATATTATTGTTAACTATATATAGTGATATAAGAACAATTAGTATTATAATAATCACTACTATGCCTATCGCTAATAATATTCTTTTCTTATTAATTTTTCTCATCCCCTTCGTATAAATTGAATACAAATTAATCTATTTATAAACAAATCTAACTCAAACAAATTAAATCTGTATTTGTATTAATTTTACTATAATAAAGTAAAAATATCAATATGTAATCAAAAAAAAAATGCACTTGCAAAACAAGTACATTTTAAAACAAATAAATTCAAAAAATCAATTCAAATTATTGTAATTCAATAACTGCTCCAACTTCTTCAAATTTAGCTTTTAAGTCTTCAGCTTCTTCTTTAGATACATTTTCTTTAATTGTCTTAGGAGCTCCGTCTACTAAATCTTTAGCTTCTTTTAATCCTAATCCAGTAGCATCTCTAACTACTTTTATAACTTTTATTTTTTGATCTCCAGCTTCTTTTAATACAACATTGAATGATGTTTTTTCTTCAGCTGCTGTAGCTCCTGCTGCTCCTCCAGCTACTGGTGCAGCTGCTGCTACTGCAGATACTCCAAATTCTTCTTCTATAGCTTTTACTAAATCAGCTAATTCTACTACTGTCATTTTTTTGATTTCTTCAATCATTTCTTCTTTACTCATTTTAAATCCTCCTATTTTTTCTTG
>Ga0247611_10010603_pt1 | contig 10802 bp, 8 predicted proteins | sample 177DNAGHGhighgp2_FD_192422 | JGI IMG/M metagenome (GOLD analysis project Ga0247611, IMG submission 192422) | Sheep rumen microbial communities from Palmerston North, Manawatu-Wanganui, New Zealand - 1770 DNA GHGhigh gp2 | ecosystem: Host-associated > Mammals > Digestive system > Stomach > Rumen ... | reverse complement strand
GGTATTTACTCATCCTTTATCACCTGTTCCCAAATATCTTGTTTCATCGCCGTAAGAGGGCGCTTTAAGGCATCTTCCCTGTTTGGATATGTACCAAGAATATACCTTCCAAAGTCAAAGCCCTTGATCTGCAAGTCCTTAAACTGGCTGCTGGTAGCACTTACTATACCTTGTGTATAGATTCTGTTTCGCCAAAGCAGTTCCTCCACCTCGTCATCATGCTCTGCATATATTTTGTCTATATCAAAGATGTAATTGAACCGCTCTGCCAGCGTACCGTCTTTTCTGGCCACTACACGTTTGGTCGGATTTACCTCGTCACAGAGGTAAGGCTTTACGCCCTTGCACTTACCCTTGGTATGAAAATCTATCACATCTTGCGGACTGATAGCAAAACGTAGCGGTGCTGGGTGCGGATCTCCCTCCTCGTAATAGATTGAGAATGGTAAATCCTGCGCCGATTTACGCTTATTGCACGAACTGCAACATGGTTGCAGATTATAGAAATTTGTACATAGATAGGGATATTTCGACTTTGGTTTATTATGGTCCATCTCATAATAACCACCTAGACGGGGAATAACTATTGCTTTCTTCGGACGTCCTGGCTTACCTAACATTATCTTCTCACGTACATCTTCTATGAGCGTTGTAATCGCAAATTGGGCGTTGCAATAAACACAAGTCTTTATATTTAGTTTATTAACATATTTGGGCAGTACTTCTTTTCTAACCTTGTTATATTCCATTACATCTACTATCAATTCATATAATGGTTTCTTTTCCTTGCCCCTCAGTTTTACTAATACCTCTTCTACCTTTATTGTTCCCAACTTTCCATCTATCTCGCTCATCACACCATTATATTGTGATGGCAATAGATTGTTGATCTCACCATAATGGACGGCTATTTCCCCAACATACTGCGACACACTTTGGTATTCATCACCCTTATAACGATTCACATTGCCAGCTGTACAGACAAAAATCTTTGTTGTTTGCTTTTTTAGTTCCTCTGCCAAGTTCCGCAAACGAGCCTCTATATCTCCCACTACGCGTGACATATCTTTCACGTAGTCGGCAGCAAGCTCTTTTATTCTGCTATCAATAAGTATTCTCCTCATCAGTTTTCCTTGTCCAGTCCCAACCTTTTATATTCTTTCTTTAACCAAGCCTTATAGCCCTGACTTTCTCTACCATATTTTTGCACATATAGTTTGCGTAGTTGCATTTTCACCACATCGTCACCTACCAATTCTATCAGTTGGTCTGCCGATTTCATGTTCCACTGACGTTTGCTTGAATTATTCAAGAGATATTGAACTAAATCATTAATCACCTCGCTGGCAAACTCCCCTGCAAACCCTCCATCCAAGAAAAAACTCTCTGCAAGCAGCTCGTTAATATTCGATGCAAACGTCTGTACCTTCATGTTTGCTCTTGCATCTTTTCCATCTTTTAAATACAGGATATTGCTCTTTATCACATCGCTCAGTATAAATGGCGAGTGTGTTACAAACAGCAGCGATATACTTTTCACATTCTCCAAATTCGACTGCCTAATCTGTTTCAGCAGACTATTGATATAACCTTTCTGATATTCTGGGTGGAAATAAAGCTCCACTTCTTCGAACACAACAAACAAGTTCTTATACTGGATTTTACTGTCATCAGCCTGTTCCGCATCAAGATTTCGAAGATGATAGATAAACGAGCCCACGGAGTTTAGTCGTTGCCTTTCTCCAGAACTCATCGAAGCCATATCATGATATTTTTCTTCTTTCTCATCCTGATACCTGATAATAATATCCCCGATAAAGATTGGCGGTGGCAGTAGACTCATAATCTTACTCACGCCGTCATAGTCTTTGTACCCCATCAGCAACTTCTTCAAATCCTTGAATGTGACGTAATACGTATTCTCGGCCTTCACCTCATACTTGGGAATGCTCTCTTTTGCAGGGCTTGCCTGATAGTATTTATTCGCCTCCTGATAGTTCCTGATGTAGTTCAGTCCCTGCCTCAACTTTAAGGTTGTATAGTCATCTTTTTCAAGTATCTCTTGCAAATCACCCTTCATTCTATTAAAGCCTATGCTCTTTGAAATGGGGTTTACCAACATCTCGAAAGTTCTATCCTCAATGTAGCTATGATCCCTATAGGGGGTATAGGTATTCATAATCTCCATCACCTTATACAGCACATACAACTTGGCCGCATATAGCGGTTGTTTTCTATTCTCAATGGCTTCATTCAGATCGCAATCAATCTCTGCGCACTTTTCCTGCAACATATCCCATAGCTTCATAACCCTTACCATGCGATAAAACTCTGCATAATTCATGGTCTTGAATGGTTCACTCTTCAAAAACTTATCTATTCCTGCCTGATATGGCTTTAGGTCGCTTAATTTATAATATAGCTGATAATCGGTCAACTTGGTCGCATACTTATTAAAGTCAGTTTCGCTGCTACGATTCATCCAGTCTTTTGCAAGCGCATTCCCTACCAATGTCAAGAGTTTATTATTTCTCTTATATAGTCCATCAAACTCCCTCCAGAAGTCCATAAAGTGACTACTAAGGGCTTTCTTCTGTTCTTGATACTCATCCTTGGCACCCGTCAATGGTACAAAAAATAAATCTACGCTCTGCCATGAATAATCATCTCTGTAATGTTCAGAAAAGAACCCCTCTATCGTTTTCTTAACAAACTTCGACTCTTTCTCCTGATAAAAAGCAAAACCTACGGCTATTTCATGCTCTTTTATCTTCCGTTCTTTCTCGTTATCTCCTGAAATAGTGTATAAACTCAAAAGGCGTTGATACGACAGATGTTCTTCATTGTTCACATCAATATTTCCCTTTGTACGCATGGGATTCAGTACTACAGGTGTTTGATACGAATCATTCTTGTGGAACAGTTCATCTATCCAACTGCCGCCGTCTTTCGTTTCATTCATCATCGTGAGTGAGTTATATGCATAGAGCGAATAGTTTATCACCATCGTATAAAACAGTTCCTCCAAGTGCAGTTCCTTCAGTCTCTGTTTCTTTGTGATATCATCTTCTCTCAAATCTATATCCTCTATCTTCTCACCATCCTTATAGCACGACATATTAGGGTTCCCATTTGTATCAAAAGCTTTTTCTCCTCCTTCACATCTAATCGCATAGATATGCCCTTCCACTTCATAATACAATATTCCTGCCACACCTATGTTATAGTGTAGCGATTCTTGGTCTGTAAGGAAACCAAAGGCGTATGCAAAGTTATTCAATAGTCGTAATGCCATCTCCACGAATGTGCTTTTTCCATCTCCGTTTTGGCCCACCACGCCTGTAACTGTAACCGCGATTTCTCTTCCGTTATCACATGTCACGTTATACAGTCCGTTTTCTACGCCACGTTCTGTTTTTGCACATTTCAGTGTATTCTCATTGCCATTATCCTCTTGGTAATAGTCAAAGAGAAGGTATGTTTCACCCACCTTTAGGACCTTATGAACACTCTCATAACATCCCTCCAATATTTTAATACCTAGTATTTTAAACATAAATTCCTCCTTATCTCGGCGACGTCAACGAAAACCCTTCCGTATATATCAGCTCATCTATCTCATTTCTCACACTCTCATATTCCTCGCTATTCATCACATCGTTTCCGCTCCGCAACATAATAGGATTATACTTCTCTGGCAGCAGATTAAGTTCACTGTCCGTCAATGACAATATTAGTTGTGAGTCTGATGGCCGTCCATTGATGATAAAATCGATAGTCGAACTAAATCCATTATCATCCAAACCCTTTTGTTTTGGCTCGTCGATAACGATAGGCGAGAAGAATGGGCAGTTATACTTCTGCATCACATAGTAGTAGGCGTATGTATATGCCACGATATGTTTCACCACATTCGATCCCGTTGTATTTATTCTACTTCCAAGTTTGAATCGTTTTTGATATTCGCTCTTGTCCAACCCAAACTCTCGGAGCGTTTTCTTTAGATACGCATCAAAATCCTTTTCTATTTGCTTCTTTATCTCTTCCTTGTTTACTCGTTTAAGATTATCTTTAAGATATTTGATTTCACGTTCCAGTTTAATCTTTTCGTCCAAAAGATCATTGGTCGCACGTGTCATAACAGTCTCCACATGCTCCTTCATCTTTTCTATGAACATATCTTCCAAAGACACCTTATCGCTCTTATTGCTAAAAGAAGCCTGTATACTGGCTATCTTTTGCTTAATTCTATCTGATAATATCTCCTTGGTGTTTATCTTTTCTGTTATTTCCTCCAGTCGTTTGTTGTTCTCTATCAACAGACTTTTACATCTATCCCGGTCATCCAACATTCTGAAACGCTCATACTGGCCATTTTCCACCATTGCACCACACATGGGGCAACATAGTTCTGTCGGGCTTTTCAGCGCATAATTGAAATCCTTATTGATTTCCGCAATATTCTCCTTCAGTTGGTCAACATTAAACTGATAAGAATATTTGGCTGCATATAGCTTTTCCAGTTCTTGAAGAATTTGTTTTTGTTCCTCCTTTAGCTCTTTCAATTTTTCCAAAACATCTTGAATACCACGATTAAAGTCTTCGTCATTAAATGGTAGTCTTTCTGCCTCTTTATACTTCGCCATGAAAGTACTCTTAAACTTCAAGCTACCGCTTATTTCGTTGACGACATCCTTCAGTCTGGATTCCGATTGGTCTAAAAGGCATTTATACGAATAATATTCTTCATCGATGGCACCTGTATGAAACAACATGGCATTATGCTTACCCCCATTCAGTCCAAGCAAAGAGTTCCACGGTTGGTCCCACCCTTTATCTTGGTCTATGTAAAAAGGCATAAACAGGCATCCAGTCGACAGAGTCAGGCTATTACCATCCTTGTCCTTAAAGAATGGTGGAATACCCAGCAAATTGTTCATTTCTTCGGCTATCTTTTGCTTGTTCCAGTCATGGAAGCGAAGTGTATTGTCTGGATTAAACACATACACATCACTTGCCACTCTCACAGCTTTAAAATTTACCCCATCTATCGTAAATTTCAGCAGCGAGGCCACATTGGCTCGTTCCCACCGTCGAGCAAAAGGATAGACTGTAGCACCAAGTGTGTAATACAAAGTCTTTAATATGCTCGACTTTCCCGACTCATTACCACCTGCTACTATCACCAAGTCATTGTCCAGATTGATTCTCCTGGCCGCCCCGCTGTAACTCATCAGGGCTATTTCCTTGAATCGTATTTTTTTCATACCGTTTCGTTCTAAGATTACGAATAAGTATATTCAGTTTCCCTTTGTTATCTTGCATACTCCAATAGTATTAAAGCCAACAACTCGTCATCAGAGAATCCCCTATAATTATTATACACGCCCTTCAGTTTGGCAAGCACATTGTTTGCGGCAGTCCAATGGTTATCGTCTTCCAACATATCCACTGTGTTATACTCGTTTACCATATTTTTAATGAGAGTACACAGTTGCAGGAACTCCACATCATTATAATTATAAATCCATGTCTTTATTCTCTCATTGAGGATGTTTCTGAATTCCATCTCTCGTTTCAGGTTTATCTCTCCAAATTTAGCCTCTTTGAGAAATTCATTCCTTACAATCTTACAATGTTCATCGTATGATTTGAAAGTGGATAGCTGTTTTATGAAATTGGCAAATTCCTCATGTCTAATGCTTTTCCTCGTAGTAAGAACGTTCTCATCAGTTATCAAATCATCATAGTTTTGTTTCCCCTCTATTTCGCCATACAAAGCGTCATACATGGTTTCTCTCTTTATTTCGCCAAGGGGTATCTTTTCATCTATAAACGTTTGTATCTCCTGAAGAAGTTCCGATTTGTAGTCATTTACGCTCAGTTGTTCTTGGCTTACATACAAATGCTCCCATACCCCTTCTTTCAAATCTTTTATCTCCTGCCTTACCTTTTCCATTGTCTTCATTCTTATGTTTTCATGAAACTTTGAAAAAGGTACTTTCGATGGAACGTAGTCTTCCCCTTTAGCATACTGCGATGTATTAAAGAAAGAGTTTGTAACGAAATAGAAGTCTCTTGTCCTAGTAAAATCAACTGAATGTTTCAGCAGTTTTGCTAAGATAGACAATTTATCGCCATCCTTGGCATTATATAAATCACTCATTAGCCAATAATCCCCTCTCAATGATTTCACTTGGAAGAAATCTATTTGAGGGTCATCAGCCAAGGAGTCGATTACCATAATATCCTCATGATAATCAAACACTATCATATAGTCTCTCCCTTTCCTCTCAAGTTCCAACATCTTCATCATAGCCCAATTCTTCTGATAGCCATATCTGTTAGATATTGTTGAACCCGAGTTGTCATCAGGTTTTAGTTCTATGATTTGCCTAATTGCTTCTTTCATTGCTCTCTCTTCTTTGTCTTTTTCCAGCGATGCATCGCTGCCTCCTTGTCCTCGTATACTGCAACACCATCGCAACCGGTATTCTCACACTAAATATGTATTACTTGGCCTCAAGCATCTTTCAATATGCCTGAAATACTTTCTCTTTGCATTGAGATAACGTGTATCGAAATACATGGTATTGTCTGTTAGTATAATATCTTCGTATTTGTATCTACCCGATGTTGGCAACGGGGCGGTTACGTTTCTTACCACAATCGCCTCGATAGTCTCAATACCATTTCTCATACAATAAAAGCACCGCGTATTACCCTCGATAACATACAATTTCCCATTATGTTCTTCAAGCACAGGCGGTCCTACCAAAGACTCTTTCTGCCCAAAATCTATTGCAGCGGCACTAAATGGAGGAAGATTTGCGTCTTGATATAACTGATGTATCAAATCTATGTTAATGTACTTGTAGTTAAGTACATACTTTGTCAGATATTCCACATCTTTAAGGGCTATATTCTCAAAGCTAAGACTTGCTCCTTGATACAGTGGTTCTTGCTGTATCATTGAAATGATAGCAGCATCGTTTACCTGCTTAATCCCGATAGCAGTATTCCCCACAGTTTGGTATGGTGCTCCCAACAAGGGCACATTGGCCGTAATGTTATTCAGTGCCGATTTCAAAAGAGGTTTGTCAACTGCCGTACGATAATACTTCCCTTTACCTGTCGCATCGTTCGATATAATTGCCTCCCACTTATCACCACTTCTCCTCACGAAGTATCCTATCATTGGTAGTGTAGTTTGCACCTCATATATCTCGCACCCCATGTATCGAAGCATCCTCCTTCTGGCTTCTTCATCTGTTTGACTATTTGCGGTAGGGCTCTCACAATAAACATTCACCTTCACACCGTCATTGAACCATCCAACAAGAAGAGGAAACATTTCTCTTGACCATACAGTATTATGAGCAATTACAAATATTTCTGCAAGATCATGTGTCTCATTCAAACTTATCAAGGATATCTGCGTGCGCATCTCTATGCTCTTGTTCAGCATATCTTCATGAGCAGTAAGATTGGCCGAAGGACGCTGCTTCCTATCAAAAAACTCCTTCGTGCTCTTTTCGCCTTGTGATATAAGAGCATTCAACCACGCCTTATCCTTAATCTTCTCAAATTCCAGTGCGCCATAATCCCTAACGTCAATAGGAACAACATAACATTTCGGAACTAATTGGCTCTGCACTTCCACATTCGCGTTAGTTATGGTTGTCAATACATTCATCAGTATATCAAAGGAACATGTGTCTTTAACCGATTCAGTCTCTTTGGACAACAAGTTAAATGCAAGTATTTTGTCGAAATGGTTGCTGGTCTTTAAAGCAAATGCCGGCATATTACTAACTATGCCTCCATCTGTATAGCGTTTATCCTGTAATCTAAAGAAATACGTAAATGCAGAGGAGCAAACCACGGCATGGGCTACGGATTCGTCGGGCGTTTTTTCGCGAGAGAATTCTTTATAAGTGTGCCTACACAAATCAGAGGCTATGATTGTGAGCGGCATTCTCAAATGATAAAACCTGACCACGTCATCCATATGGAGCAATTCCGCTAATTCCTTGTTGAGTATTTCTTCCAATTTCGATGGGTCAATAACATACCCCCTTCTTACTCCAGTGATAATTTTCGTAATAATTGACTTTCTGTACCATGGCACATGAAACAAAACATCAGGATTCATCCGGTCAACAATTGACCTCATCTGTTTAGGAGTAGCGCCTGCTGCTATAAATGCAGCAAAGATTGAGCCTGCTGATGTTCCACATACCTCAGTAAAAACCACCCCAGCATCAACGGCAGCTTTATAAGCACCCACATAAGCAAAGCCTCTGCATCCACCTCCCTGGAACACACCTTTGCATGTGGTGAACTGATCCACCTTTCTTATCCTTCCAGTCTTAGTCATCTATCTTCTTTATTAATTGGGGTACAATTCCGTTTTTCTCACCCATCCTCAGATTACTTGAACCATTAATCAATTGATGGGCTACCCATCGGCAATCAACCAATGTCGACAACAACAATGAATGATAGAGCAATGATTTGTAATCCGATTCACATAACACGTCAGATCCGATAAAATGATACGAAGAGCCACTGTACATCAAATAGCCGTGCTTAAGGTCTAATAGTTTTAATCCTGCAATAACCCTGCTCGTATTTTTATCATTTACCTCACAAAGAAAATCCATAAGAGGGATATGGGCATATCTGCCATCTTTCAACATCACCTGAGAATTAAGCACAAACCCTTTTGTCTCCATTTGGACTAACGATGCCTTTAGATGTTCATCAACAGCAATAAAGCGATAATCATAATTATGCCGATGAAACATGTAACATCCTACTTCATCCGTAAGCGCATGTTCATCATTAGAATAATCTATTTGACACACACACACTTTAAAAATGTCTGTACCTCTTGCAATATTTACAATAGCATCTATAGTGTTCATATCGCGACTAACTCATCTTTTCCTCAGCCCCCATCACATAACTCTCCTCTTCCCAATCAAGAGTATAAATGATTGGCAGTGGATTAATCAATTCTTTCTTCAAGCTTTCAATAAAGTCTCTCGCACTTGGTATATCTTTACTCTCATATTTCATCTGTGCAATCTCATGCTTAAAGACAATATCCAACCCTTCACCATTCGACTTTACATATAACGGAAATACGATATCATAAACAGGCCATTTCTTTTCCTCAGATATAAATTCTGTAGCATACAGGTCTATCTTATCAGTATCTGGTTCATATTGAATATGAAACAGTCCTTTCTTATAATTTCCCACCTCTCTGCGTAACAATTCTATATTAGTCACTTTGCGGAAAGTTACGTTGTCAAACACTTGCCTAATAGCCTCATTTATAAAAGTATCATACTCATCGTCCGCATGGTCACTTTTTCGCACATAAACAATCTTGGCAGCATTTGCCATTTTAAATTCAGGCAATCTCCTCACCACATTGTATTCAACAATCTTTATATTACAATTTTCCATAATCTATAGTTTTATATTACTTCTTCTGTCTGCCCCGACACCGTCGCGGCCCTCATAACCACAAAGAGGCACAGCCTCATCAGCCATACCCCTTTAACAATCTCCTATCCCTTCATCTCCATAAAATTCTTATTCCGTTCCTCAGCCCTGTGGTTCCTCCCCCCACCTCGGCACAAGCCCTAAACATCCTCCATATTATCTACAAGCACACCCGCTCAGAGCAAGCCGTACTCCGATATTCATTCTCATACTTTTCAATATGCTTCTTCCCTATCTCTACCAATCCTTTTAATTCTTCTGCAGCACCAATCCCTGCTTTAAACAAGGCAATATTACAATAACCAATCTCCGCATTGAATTTGTCCAGCAAGAATTGTTCGATAGGACTTATCAACTTGCCCTTTGTTCGTATCTCACTATTCAATTGAGCCAAACGTTCACTATAGTAACCTTTCACATCTTCAATCTTAACCACATCATTTACCTTCGAACCAAGAAGATACACTCCAACAGCAGCCTTAACAAAATCGTTCTTCACTAAGTCTTTGGCTTTAGATACGATGTCTTCAGCCGACAATTCTGTCAGTTTCTTACATGATGGCAAATCTTTGATAGGTACCATTGTTCTTGCGATATCCTTTAGCTCACAAAGCATATCTACGATATCAAACGTTGCAATTCTTATATCCAAATCATCTCTGGTTTGATATGCTTTTACCTTATTCACACAACGTTGCATACCCAACATTGACGTTTCAAAGCAATCTTCGAAAACGTTTATTGTATCATGACAATAATTTCTAAATAGAGCTCTTTGCTGGGTATAATCAACACCATTCCGACTGTTATACTTTTCACACAATTTCGATATTTGTATCTCAATATAACCGACTTCTTTTATACCAACAAATATTTCGTTCATTTTAGCCATTTCCAGTACCAATATTCTAATTATTACCAATCTCTACCCAATCTCCCTCAACATCCCCGCCGGCACCCACGCTATCGCCACGCTCGCCACACCTTCAATCTCCACTACGACCCTCTTACACCTCTTCACGCGCCTGACCACGCCCGTCACGCCCTCAAACGCGCCGCCCATAATTTCCACGCGCTTGCCTTCCTTCCCCACAACCGTCTCGTTGTCCAGAAACATCACGCTGTCGTCTGTCCTTGAAGCCACCCGCATAAAGTTCTCTATTCCCAGCCGGTCCAGTTCCGCCTTCACCTTCATCTCCCGCTGATACGTCACCCTCATCGGAAACCACGTCTTGGGGTCACCACACATACTTGTGTCGCGTCCCGATACATTTCCCGTTTCT
>Ga0247611_10010602_pt1 | contig 10802 bp, 9 predicted proteins | sample 177DNAGHGhighgp2_FD_192422 | JGI IMG/M metagenome (GOLD analysis project Ga0247611, IMG submission 192422) | Sheep rumen microbial communities from Palmerston North, Manawatu-Wanganui, New Zealand - 1770 DNA GHGhigh gp2 | ecosystem: Host-associated > Mammals > Digestive system > Stomach > Rumen ... | reverse complement strand
TTTGTAGAAGATGCGGAGCGAAGGATAGGCTTCCTTCAGCAACGTCGTCACTTCGTAGCAGGGCGTCCAAGCGGTCTCGAAGGTCACACGAAGAGTGTCGTCTTGACGCTCAGGGTCTGTCCACACACCTCGGCACTCCACCTCATCAGGGTTCTTGCCCAGCGCTTTTACCAGACACCCCAGCCATGTGGGACCGAAGCCGTTCTCTACTGCAGGCTGCTCCATTTCTTGCAGCTCCTTCATGGTTTGGTACAAGGCATCGAGTTCTTTCTTCTCACCCTCGATAACGTAGTTTGTTGTGCAAATGTTTGGCATAACTGTATTGTTTTGAGATGTTGTATTTGTAATATAGTAATGTCTCGTCAGAAATTCAGAAAACCGTCTATCTTTTTTTGCAATTCATCCATCTGTTGGCATAGTTCGGGCATCAGTTTGAGGTAACTCACCAGGGCATGAATTCCAATCTGTCCATTTATCTCTATCTGGAAACGATGGTCTTTGGAATTAGGGAAGAGTATTAATATATCTTTTTGTGGAGCTGTACGGAATAGGGTTTCATCTATCTCCAATTCTGCCTCTTTTACTTTGAACCACGCATGAGTCTTCTGGCAGGCCGGACTTTCTAAACAGACAGGGTCAGAAACCGAGAAATCTTCTTCCACTTGTTTTTCCGTACAAAGTTTTATATACGATTTCTGTGGTGGATTGTGTGATAAGGTTACCTGTGCTTGTCGTCCGCAAACTTCTACAAATCCACCCGTTGGCTTTATACGCAAATCGCAAACAAAGAATTGATCGTTGTATTTATTGGTCATTTTCAGAAGATAGTCCCGAATGGAATCCATCCAAGGCTGTGCGATGACTTTAAACGTCTGTTCTTTATCCAACTTTTTTGTTTCACATTCCGTGATGAGGTCTTTCAAAACTCCTTCATCGATGGTGGCAAAAGGAATCTGTTCTTCGTCCATGACAGAAACCTCCATCGAATTGATGCGCATTTGTTTGGAATGGTAGGTGAATTCTTCTTGGCACAACTCATATTCCATGGCTAAATCTTTCAAGAGATTGGGAATGTCGAGCCAGTCGAACTCCGCTTCTGTCAGTATCCATTTTGTACAGGGAATTTGTTGGATTGGCAGCACTTCGTATGTTCCAAAACGCGACCCTTTGATATTCCATCTACGAATCTCCATTTTCGTGTTCTGATATGTGAGAATGCACGTCTGGGTCTGTACATCTTTTCGCCTTGCATAAAAAAGCAACATATCGTGTCCTCTACGGCTATATTCCCAACCACTGAATGGATATCTGTCAGTAACCTCTGTTTTCTCGTATTCCTGTACTTCCATACTGAATCGAGACAGGTCGGCTTTGATGGCCTGCAATGCCTTACGCAGTCCTTTCTCATCGAAAAAGATTCACCATTCTGGAAACCAAGTATTGGATTTACTTGCTTTCCTAAATAGTCTTTCAGTTCCTTCTCTGAATCAATCTTGCCGAAAGTCTTTTCCCGAATGTGTTTCAAACTATACTTGCCTGCAAGATAATACATCCATGTCTGTGGCCATGAGTCACGACGGTTTTTGGCAGTTCTTTCAGTACGCGCTAATTTTCTCATTTGTGGATTTTTATTTATTATACCTGCATCAGGCAGACACGACCTGTCTTGCGAAGGGCTTTCCCGTTTCGTCGATATGATGCTTCATTGTCGATGATCCAAAGGAGTTTGGCTTTACAGAGAGGCGGTATATCCGGAACAGGGGCGTAGCCATCGGTAATGATAATCATGCCATCGTACTCAGGGTGTTCAACCAGGTAATCCACGGGAGCCTGGAAGTTGGTACCACCACGCCCTTGTACCTTAAATTCCTGTTTTCTCTTCTTGGCATCGTCCAGACGCATCACATCACCTTGCACAGAAGCGTCAAACATCAGGACATCCACCTGCTGAATACCATATTTGAAGAAGGTGGTAATGATGTTGAAATAGCGACCTAATTCTTCCGAGCCTATCGAACCGCTGGTGTCAATAGCCACAAGGATGCTGGTCACGAAGTCATAACGACTACCCATCTGCTCAAAACCGAAGCGGCGGCTGGGGCGCATGCGGGTGAGGCGACGCTTCTGCGAGAGGATACTGGCACGGAAACCTCGGAGTGCATTACGATAGTCGATGCGGCCTTCTGTTGATTTCTTGATGAGTTCAATCATCCCAGCAGGCAGACTGCCCCATTGCGTTGTGCTCTGAATGAGGTCTGTTATCTGGCGCGCCTGGAAAGCATCTTCTTCCCATAAGGCGGTGTAATCAGCCTCGCCCTTGTTCCCTGAGCCTTCCCCCTGCCCCTCCCTGTAAGGGAGGGGAGTAGACACTCCATCCCCTTGTCCTTTCTGTTCTTCTTTTTCTCGTCTATCGCCTTCCTGCTCCTCTTCCACCGAAGGTGTACCCCCTCGCCCTTTGGAGAGAGGATTAGGGGGTGAGGATGTTTCATCTTGCTCTTCACTCCCCTCGCCATTTGGAGAGGGGACGGGGGTGAGGCTTCTATCATTCAGCCGCATAGCATACCATTCATAGTGTTGCCCCTCGGGCAATCCAAAGTCCGACGGACTCGCCATATTTGTCCAAGCTAAGTGATAAGCTGGTTTGATGACCATATCGCTGGCCATGTGCATGGCAACAGGGTTACAGCCCAAGGGCTGACGGGCGTAAGGATGTCCCAACAGGATGCGCACAATCTCCACCTTGAGCATATCCTTCAGCACGCTGTCAGAAGTCTGGTCAACCAAAGTCGGGTTATATTCAATCCGTCCCTTGCCCGTTCGCAGAGCACACTGCATATTGGGATTCATCGTCAGGCGATGACTGCAATAGACGGCAAAGAACACAGGTTCTGTCAAGAACCACTGTTCCGCTTCCTGTTGTATGCGCTCTCGGGCATTGCCCTGAGCCTGTTGAAGGGCGGTCATAATGTCTGGATGAATTCTACGATTTGCTTATAGGTCTCTGGCATCTCCTTATTGATGAGGAGCAGCATCTGCTTATAGCCTGTGCCGTCGATAAGCGACACGAAATGGGCATACGCTTCACGGTTGTTCTTAAGCAGATAGTCGTGATAGGCTTTCAGGTTTTGCCGCACCGTCTCCCGCTCTAATGATGCAGCCTTATCGGTCTCAAAGAAACGGGCCAATGCATCGTTGAGCAGCGAGAACTGATGCAATTCGTACTTGTCCAATTGCTTCTTGGAACGCTTGAAGTCTGTGAGCACATTCTCTGGTTTCAGGTCGTCCTTGCGGAACGAGAGGAACAGTTGGGCGGCGGCTTGAACACCTACAATACCTGCCACAATCTTCTGATGCACAGCTATTGGATTTTGAATATTCTCCAAGAGTCGAGCCACCTTCTCCCAAGCCCGTCGGTCGGGGTCTTTCTCCAGTCCTTGGTCCTCTTTCGTGTCACCACTGCGGTCGAGCATATCCGGATTGGCACTGATGAAACTGATGACGCGCTCGTCCAGTCCTTCGCGTTCTGCCCACAGCAGCCATTCTTCTACTGAAGGACGAAAGGTATAGATATTGAAACGCGATACCAACGCAGGGTCGAAGTCAGTCAACTGGTATTCCTCACCATCGTTACAGGCCGAGATGATACGACTGCCTTCTGGCAACGAACGCCCAGCCAACTTACGGTTCAGCACGAGGTCCATCACCGTTTGCAGAATCTCAGGACGGGCACGGTTCAACTCGTCGAGGAAGAGTACAATAGGTTTGCCGTCGATGGGGAACCAATAGGGCGGCATGAAGGTGGTCTTGCCCGTTTCCTCATCCTTGTTGGGCAATCCCAACAAGTCACCTGGGTCGCTCATCTGTCCGAGGAACAGCGTCTTCACCGTTACACCTTGCGACTCGAAATATTTGGTCAGAATCTGTGACTTGCCGATACCGTGCCGACCTGTCAGCATGATGTTCTGCCATGAGGGTGTCACCTCCAAAAGGGTGAGCAGTTCTTTACTGTTGATTGCTATGGCCATATTGCTGGATTATATTCTTTGTTCAATGAAGTCTATAGAGAGTGGGAGTTTAGAGTAAGGAGGAAGAAAACGAAGCAGAAAATCCGGAACAGTCAAAGACCATGTGTCAACCACAACACCTCGCCGATGTTCTGCTTTCCATTTTTCGACATCCGTCGTATCAGGGTCTCCTGCAAATACGTTGTGACATTCTGGATCAAGCCATCGTTCGTAGGTAACATCTTCTGTAATGACGACAGGATGACCTTGTGACATATCTAAACGCTGCATGTTCTTTTTCTCATAACTGAAGGCTCTGTCGTTGAGAATCTTCAGAGACGAAAGAGGAAAACTCGACAACATCAACTGACCAGTATTCCATTGCAAATACTTCATCAGCTTGCCAATAGGTTTCCCTGCATATTGTCTAGCCAGAGGCTCTACAGTTTTGATGACTTTCAGATATTCTTCCTTTTCAGACATATTGTGGTTGTAGTGCCACATGACCTTTTTAATCATCTCATCTGTTCTCCGACCTTGAGTAGGCATCATCTTCAGATAGTCGGCAATGGCACACAAAGGAGTGATGCGGCTCATCGGAATGTTGCAATGACAATAATGGGCATTGGGATAGAACAAACGATAATATGAATTATGTTTTGCCAGGAACCCCTTATACTCAAAATAAATCTCAGAACTTTTTTCATTAGGCAGCCATACCTTAACTTCCTGCAAACCAACGCGATCAAAGTATGGGCGTAATGTCCTATCTATATACAACTGTCCATCTCTTCCATAAGGATCAAATTGATCTTCTTTGTTTTGCTTTTCCCGTTCTGTGATGGCTTCAAAATATTTCTTAATGGCAGATTTCCAAGGACGCAGCACCTGATCCATGACCTTGTCTAAGGTGTAGTCTTTTTTTACATATTCCTTTAGCTTCTCTTGCAGCTTCCAGTCATCCCATAATTTATAATCGACATCGGCCGTTGTGACGGCTTCCATTGTGCGGATTTTCAACTGCTTGGCGTGGTAGTTCAATTCCTCTTGGCGAAGTTCGTACTCGGCAGCCATTTCCATCAGCAGGGTAGCGATATTAAGTCGGTTGAAAGAGGTTTCTTCCACCAACATCGCCGACCTAACCAACTGTTCGCAGGGAATCACTTCGTAATAGGCAAAACGAATACCTTCTGTCGCATAGCGACGGATAATCATCGTCACCTGACCGTATGTCAGCTTGCATGTCTGCACATCCGTACAGATCTCGTACATCCGCTTCAGCCATTTATGATACTCATCCCTGATATCAAATACTTTATTGGGAGTCCAGTTGGGATTATAGCCTGTTACCTTAGGTTGTGGAGCCTCCTTTCCAACGAGGGATTGAAACCAACTCACCTCCATTTTGAACGAACTCATGTCTGCTCCTTCAGCCCCCATCGCTTGGCGCAGATTATCTTCCGAGAAGGCAAAACTCCATCCTGACTGCCAATCGACAATAGGATTCTTCTTGGTATAGTGCAAAACTTTATAATCATCAAGATCAAAACCCGCAGTATAGTCTATCGGCAGGAAAACTTCCATGCGGATGTCCTCCAACTGCGTGTGCTGTTCAGCAAAGCGTTTGGCCTTTGCCGCCCACGACTTGCGTCGCTTCTGTGCTTTCTCTTTCCAATAGTCAGTAAAACTCATAATGGTGTTACTATTTTTTCTTCTCTTCAATAGCCTGAATCATGCTCTGTCGAATCCACCAGAGAGCGTAGCTTTCGAACTTGTAGTCGGGCTTATCCTGTTCGTGGAACTTCTTTGCGGCCTTTTTCAATCCTTCAAATCCTGCCTCCACCAGTTCGTCCTGTGTCAGCCCACGATTCTGATACTCTTTTGCTACTTTTATCACTAACATTCCTTTTCCCATATCGCTTCGTTTTTATTGGTTTGCAGTGATAATATAGTAACAATCCGGGAAAAATTCAAAAATCTGGGCAACTTTTTGACGTGCCCCCGAAAGTTTTTGCTAACTATCAGGGGGCACGTCAGAGAAGCGAGACAACGCCTTCTAGTCATCCTCATCCATAGTCACTTTGTCAGCAGCCTCTTTATCTATTGCAGAATCGAGGTGTTCTACAACAAAGCGGTAAAGGTCTGGATATGATGTGGGATAGATTCCTATTTCAGTAATATCTACCCACTCCTCCTGCGGGAATTCATCGCCAGTATAGCCGTATCCAATGTTATTGACGACAGCCTGGACACAAATATGGTCATCGTCATTCAGGCCAACTCCCCAAATTCCAATGGGAACATCGTTTTCAGTAAAGGTGGAAATCTCGTCATCGAAGTCAGGAAAAGCAATATAGCGTTTTCCGCCATTTTGCTTTAATAACTCGATAGTTGCATTAAGAGCGTTTTGATAAACTTCGTTTGCTTGATTGATAAATTTTTGTGATTCCATAATTTTGATCTTTTTTGAATTTATTCTTACCCTTTTGACTTGCGCTTCTCAATCAGCTCCATCAGCCATTCCTTGTCAGCGGGTTCTATCATGCTGAAATATCTTGCCGTGTCGCCATCAAGCAGCATTTCAGTTACATAATAAGAGTCTTCACCATTACGTGTCCGTTTGATGAGTTCTGCAGCAAATTCCATCGGATGAAGAAGCACATGACCGATACTCTCTACCCACTCCATATCTTCGAAGTTTACCATTATCCCTACCAATCCCCGGTCAACTATTTCTTTAGTGGCGCGTCCGTCTTTTGCCCTATAGAACTCCTCGACCTTCGTGCACCAGTCATACCAGTCAATAGCATATACTGCAATCTCTACGTCAGGATGTAGCTGGCTGAGGCGCTCTGCCATTTCCTTACACATCCTGTCGCGTTCTTCATGCTTTTCTTCCTCGGTCCGTCCATCATTCAGCTGCTTGTACTCCAATTGAACCTCCTCGCCCTTTCCGTCAGTATATGCAACAAACTTCCAAAGAATATATTGCTGCCATTTGCCATCTACGATGACATAGTTCCACATGTCTTGTGGTCCCCACCAGCCTTGACGCTCCATCTCAACCCCAGGGAACTCCTTGATGACACTATCTGCAATGAGATTGAAATCAAGATGCTTTCCGTTGTAATCATAGTCATGCCAGATGATTTCATATTTGACTTCATCAATCTGAAGTCCAACGTAATCATCGTCTTCTGAAAGGTCTTCACCTACCAGTTCTATACTCTTTTCGCGCACCTGCTGCTTTACGTACGCTGCTACTTTTACAAAATCCTCATGACGTTTCAGACTGAGGCATGTTCCATGACTTTCGCTCATAATATGATTTTCGTTTTATTTGGTTTGTAATGATAATATAGTAACTTTGCGAAAAAATTTCAAAAATCAAGTGGATTGTTTTTTATTTCTATATTCCTCAATGGCTTTCAGCAGTAGCTTTTCAAACGGCCAAAAATGTCTTGCGGGATGATGGTTACCGCCGGGGGCAAAGGTGTTTAATATAATGTGATGTTCATCTGTCTCTATATCATAAACCCGGTAATATCTTGTTTTTTCTTCTTCTTTCCCGGTTTTGTCTTTTTTTCCTGTTTTAACGGAAACACAGATAGAACCGGCTTTTGAAGAATAAGATATTGTATATTCAGGTATAGATAATCCTTTGAATTTGTCTGTCACGTTAATAGAATCACACCCTATATATTTTTCCAAGATCTCCGGTTTGAATTGTGCTCCGATACATACTGCTAGTTTGCTTGTGGAGATTTCAATCGAGTGCAAAAGAGGTGTCACAAACCTATTGTGAATAGTTTCTTCTAAATCATCGTTATTGTCTATAGCATTTGTATTATCTGGCCAATTAGGAGAGTGCCATCCACATAGTTCGATGGCAAAAGGACGGAAAACGTCTTTGGGCCATTCCTTTGGAGGTTCAGAATCGGGGTTTATTAGATGTAGCATCCATTCTATTTTGCTTCTCCACCAAATTCGTCCTCCATAACTGCGCAACCACCAGCGAGGATCATTCTCCAAATCTGCTTTCGTGTGCAAAAGAGGAAAATCCAGAGCCAATTTGGAATAGGAACAATTATTGTCAAACACATATTTTATCATTGTGTTCTCGGGATATGTTTTCCCGTCGCCCCTATAAGTATGTGGACTCATATCTTTTCCACCAGCAGGATTATAATCAACAATGACGATAGAACACTGTTGGGGATTGCCCCAATAGGGTTCCGGCATGTGGATTGGGCAGAGTAGTTTTCTCAAAGACTTATCCTTAAACCAATAGGATTGCTTTTCCTCAATATGAACCTCTAGAGGAGAAGTGCGCCCATCTTTGTAATAACACTCATCTTTACCTCGAAGGGCATCTTGGCGGATTCCGCCCTTACCCTCCAGCCAAATTTTAACCACCTTATCCCAATATTCAATAAAATCTTCTTGTAAACACATAATCCAAATTAGAATTTTCTTTTTAAATATTTATTCCGTTGTCGAAGATACGAATAATAGCCATGGCTGTTTTTATGCCTTCACTCACTTGAGTGTTAGCCTTAATTCCAATGGTTATTTGGGGACTCGCCTATGTAGTGAAAGTCCATTACATATCCCTTTCTCAGTTCTTTGATGAGTTCATTAGAAGAAGGATGGAATAATGTCAGTTTGGCTACTCCTCCATCAAGCCGACAGTCCACTTCATCTAGGGAAGCAGGAAGAATGATCTTCTTTAGGGTAGTGCAACCAACAAAAGAGTTCCTTTCTATTCGCTTCAATGAAGAAGGCAGGGAAATGGTTGCCAAAGAGGTGCAGTTCTCAAAAGCACATGTGCCTATTATTTTTACACCGTCATTGATTGTTACTTCTTCGAGGTCTTTTTCCCCTTTGAAACATTCTTCTATTATGGAATCTCCTTTAATAAGTATGGAACTTGCCTCAGCATTACTGTATTTCACTTCTATTCCATTATAGCTGCCATCAATTTTTAATCCCATTGTTCTCTTCCGATTTTCCTATACATCGCGAGGTTTTGTGTTATGTCTTTATGATGCAAGCCCTAATAGTAATATGATAATTATAACGACCCAGACGAGGCATCCCAACGATGAGGAACAACCTTCCTTCAGGAAGTCAAAGACAAAGCCGCCGAGTTTCAACACCCAGCCCAGAAGCCCGAAGACTACGAATAGAATGATTAGGAGAATGATGATTCCGACGACTTCCATAACTGCAATATAGTAACATTGCGAGAAAAAATCAAATCACTCCGGCTTTTTCTTTCAGTTTCTCCCAAACTTTCACCATTGCCCAGGTGTCGAGTTCGCAGTAGCGGAGTAGGGCTTCACGACTGGCGGCGGCTTCTTCTGCAGGCATATCCTTGATACGGGGGAAGAGCGTCATCGCATTGCCTCCGTTCTGACAACGCTCGTCCAGGTTGTGGTAGTTGAGTTCAGAATCATCGGGGAAGAGAGCAGGGAGCACACTCTTGATGCTGAACGAACCGCCCATAGCAGGTACATAGTAGTCGCCTGCACGGAAGGGGTCAATGAGGTCCACGATATGGTCGGCAATGTTTAGCAGATGATAGCTGAGGTCGGGATAGAGCTTTGCCAGTTCACAAATGCGTCCACACTCGAACATCTTATTGTAAGCCAATGTGCAGACGTTCATGGGGATGTCTTCGCACAGTTGTTCTGCCAGCTTGCGGCGTGGGTCGCTGCCGTCACTGGGAGCCAGATACTCTTTATGGATGGGGCTCTTGCCGAGTTTAATCCGCAATGTCCTTCCGTCGTTGTGGCTTTCGCGGATTCTATCTGGCATTTCCTTGATATGCAAAGAATACTGGAAGGTGATCTGTGCATAGACCTTCGCCCCGTCATATTGAGGGATTGCATCCTGCATCGTCTCGAAGTCGAGGAAATAGAGCGGATAGGTCAGTTTCTCCAAGAACTTACGGATGCCTTCCGGATTGATGAACTCCTTACCCGTCAGGGCAGCCTCTATCTGCATATTCTGAATGGGGCCAATATTCTTCGAGCGCAGGTCTTCAAATTTGACAAGTCCCTGATGGTAGCAGTCCAGTTTCTTTTTAAAGCTGAAGCCGCCGCGACCTTTACCGCCGTAAACATCAAAAACGGAGGGCGAGGTTGCACCATGCTGACATTTGCAATAGTTGAAGAAGGCACAAGTGTATGGTTTCGCGCAGCATTCGGAAAGGTCGAGCTCCGGCTCCGTCTCACGATTGATGATTTTGGCAGCTCTGTTCACATTGGACGGAACTTTTAGCAGTTCGTTCTCTACCAGTTCGTTCATGTCGATTACGGAAAAGAGTTGCTGAATGTCGAGCTCGCCCTGACGCACATAGTCGCTGTTGAGACAGACGAGGTAAGTGCCTTTCACCTTCACCCCGCATTGCGTCATTACCCATTTCTGATAGGCAATGTCGGGAGCATATTTCTCCAGTTTCGACTCCTGGCCGTCGAATTCAGGGACACTGCTGCTCTTCACTTCGTAGATGTCCCATCCGTCACCGTTCCTGTGCAGGATGTCCACAGCACAGTAGTGCGACTCAGTCCACTTACTTGCGAACGGCAGATTTGGAATGAACATAACGTTCTCCACAACATGTTCTCTGTTGTAGGTAAACGATGCTTCGCAGATATTCTCCACGCCCTCCTGCATCCATTGGCGGGTTTGCTCCACCATCTTGGTGAGGTCAAGGCTGCCATCGGGCTTTTTGGCACTAACCACTTTGTAGTCGCCAAAGAGTCCCATTGCCAGTTTTCCGATAGCAGTTCC
>Ga0247611_10010601_pt1 | contig 10802 bp, 7 predicted proteins | sample 177DNAGHGhighgp2_FD_192422 | JGI IMG/M metagenome (GOLD analysis project Ga0247611, IMG submission 192422) | Sheep rumen microbial communities from Palmerston North, Manawatu-Wanganui, New Zealand - 1770 DNA GHGhigh gp2 | ecosystem: Host-associated > Mammals > Digestive system > Stomach > Rumen ... | reverse complement strand
AAAAAGTTGCAGAATTGGATAAATAAATATACCTTTGCATGTTTTTATTTCACAAATGAAAAGAACACTGGCCATAGCCTGTTGGCTGTCAACTGTCGGCATCGGAGCATCAGCACAGATCACGAAAAGCGATACGCTGCGCGAAGTCACCGTGACAGAGACACGCCGTAACCACGCTTTACGGAGCACCACGCCGACACACATCATCAACCATGGCGACCTGTCCACGATGGGCATCACCGACATGGCTGATGCCCTGCATCGTATCCCAGGCATCACGCTGCGCGACTACGGCGGGGCAGGCGGCATGAAGACGGTCAGCGTACGTGGCTTCGGCACCAAGCACACGGGTGTCAGCTACGATGGCGTCATGCTCTCCGAGTGCCAGAGCGGCGAGATAGACCTCTCACGCTATTCGCTGGACAACGTGGCCTATCTGTCACTGACCGTTGGCGACAACGAAGACATCTTCGTGCCGGCACGTCAGGCCTCAACCCCCGCCACCCTTACCATCCAGACAACCTCCCCCATGCTCGACGGTTCTCCGTCGGGTTCCCACCTGACAGCCCAGCTCAAGGCTGGCTCCTTTGGCTACGTGTCGCCCTTTCTACGCTATGACCAGCGTCTCTCTTCGAACTTCTCCTTGTCGGCCGTCGGCGAGTATGTCTGTGCCGAGAACGACTACCCTTATACCGTCAAGAACGGTGTCGAGACCATTCACGACCATCGACGCAACAGTTGTATGAACCAAGGACACGGCGAACTGAACGCCTTCTGGCTGACTGGCCGGACCAGTCAACTGAGTGCCAAGCTCTACTACTATGACAACGACCGGCAGCTGCCGGGACAGGTGCGCTACTACACAAACGTCAGCCGCGAGACGCTGCACGACCGCAACGCCTTCGGGCAGTTCCGGTTCCAGACACACTGGCACGACCGTCTCTCACTAAAGTGGCTGGGGAAGTACAACTGGGCTGCGTCAAGCTACCGCGACCCACTCTATACCGGTGGTGTCATGGATGCCGACTACTGGCAGCGCGAGGCTTACACAGCCGCAGCCCTGCTCTACACCCCCACCCCGCGACTGTCTATCGACTACTCGGCCGACTATGCAATGAATAACCTGAACAGCAGCCTTAGCACCGACACGCGCCCCTATCGCCACACCATCCTGCAGTCAGCAACAGCCAGGCTGACTGGACAGCGACTGACTGTCATGGCACGACTGCTGTACTCACTCTATCTGAACGGTGCACGGCAGGGCATTGCCTCTGATGACATGCGTCGCCTGTCGCCGTCACTGTCACTCTCCTACCGCATGCTGGCTGACCATTCACTCTACGTGCGTGCCTCCTACAAGAACATCTTCCGCGCTCCGACATTCAACGAGAACTACTATTTCCACTATGGGTCACCCGACCTGCTGCCGGAGACCACCGACCAGCTGAACTTGGGCGTCACGTATGCCACGGCACCATCCTATCACACAGAACTGTCGGTCACTGCCGACGGCTACTACAACGAAGTGAAGGACAAGATCATCGCTATACCTTATAATATGTTCGTGTGGCGCTGCATCAACGTGGGCAAGGTCAAGACGCTGGGAGCCGACATTTCCCTACGCCTCTCTTCACGCCTCACGCCTCACGCCTCACGCCTCACGCTATACGGCACCTACAGCTATCAGTGCTCGGAGAACCGGTCATTGCCTGGCTCCCCGACCTACGGACGCCAGCTGGCCTACACCCCCGAACATACGGGCAGCATAGCCGTTGCCTACGAGAACCCATGGGTAAACGTCTCCCTTCACGGTCAGGGGGTCAGCAAGCGGTGGGCTAACAACGAGCACTACGTATCGACCGACATCCAGGGATACTGGGAAACAGGACTGACCATCTGGCGCAGTTTCACCCTGCGCCACTGTCGCATAGAGGGCCGCTTGGACCTGAAGAACCTCACCAACCAGCAATACGAGATTGTGCGGTTCTACCCCATGCCCGGCCGCTGCTACCTGATTACACTAAACATTAAACTATAAACACCAAACATTTAACAAACATGAAAAAGTATCTTTTAAGTTTCGCAGTCCTCACCATGGCCATAAGCCTGACAACTGCATGTAGTGACGATGATGATGACAATTCCAACACGACCACGGTGACCGTTTCCGATGGTGCTTACGTCATCGGTTCCGGCAACATGTCATCTGGCATTACCGGCAACCTCACCTATTTCGACTTCGAAACCGAGACAGCGACCGTCGATGCCTTCAAGAAAGCCAACGGCAAGGAACTGGGAAAGACGGCCAACGACGCACTGCAGTATGGCAGCAAACTCTACATCGCCGTCGATGGTGAAAACACCGTATTCGTCGTTAACAGCAAGACACTGAAGATCATCACGGCCATCAACACAACGCAAATGCTGGGCGAGAAGGAAGGCGTCAGCCCCCGTCGCCTTGCTGCTGCCAACGGCACCGTCTATTTCTCCACTTTCGGCGGATACGTCGCTGCCATCGACACCACATTCTACCAGCTGGTGAAGTCCTACAAGGCCGGTTCTTATCCTGAGGGCATTACCGTCGTCGACAACACGCTCTACGTGGCCAACTCCGACTACGGCATGGGCCAGAACCCGTCCATCTCGAAGATTGACATCAACACCGGCTCCGAGACCGTCATCAAGGACGAGAACATCCGCAACCCGCAGACCGTGGCCGTGGCCGACGACGGCACCATCTACTACCTCGACTACGGACTGTACGGTCCGGCACCCGACTACGAGCAGATGAACGCCGGTGTCTATATGTATGCCAACAACACCAGCACCCGACTCATCGCCGACGCTACGGGCATGGGCTGCGGCACATCACGCATCTACGCCTACAGTGCACTCTATGGCAAAGAGGTGAAGTACTATGTCTATGACATCTACACGGGTAGCGTCACCACGCTCTACCCCGAGGGCATCGACTCGCCTGCCGCCATTGGCGTCGACCCCATCACGGGTGCCGTTTACATTGCTTCCTACCATAACATCACCAACGAATGGGGTACCTTCGCCGACTATTCGGGCAACGGCTATGTGAACGTCTATAACGCAAGCCTCACGACGAAGTACCTCTCCTTCGACTGCGGTGTCGGTCCCACCCGCATCGTGTTTAGCTTCGGCACACGTACGTACAAGTATTTATAAGTAATAAAGGAAAAGAGTGAATCGTCAAGCAATACTGCTATGGGCACTCCTCCTGATGCTACTGTCATCCTGCGGACGACAGGCTGCCGGCCCGCAGGATGACGGCGACACCGTCGCATTCAAATACGCATCCCTGCTGCAGGTGGTCAAGTACGACGGCTACACCCTGGTCGACATCCGTAACCCATGGAAACCGGGTAAGCTGCTACACCGCTACGTCCTCGTACCCCGTACCCCCGTACCTTCGCACCTCGCACCTCCATCATGCGCCACCACTCCCGTCGCGTCAGCATCGGGCCCCACCGTCATCGAAGTTCCCATCCAGCGTGCCGCCGTCTTTACAACGGTCCACTGTGCCCTGCTCACCGAGCTGGGACTGGGCGACCGCATCGTGGCAGTGGCCGATGCGAAATACATCAAGGTGCCCTTTGTCCAGCAGCAGGTCAAGAGCGGCCGCATCGCCGACTGCGGCAATGGCATGGACCCCGTCGTCGAGAAGATCATGGATGTCAAGCCCGAGGTCATCATGCTGTCGCCCTTCGAGAACTCGGGCGGCTACGGCAAGACCGAGGAAATAGGCATCCCGCTCATTGAGTGTGCCGAGTACATGGAGACATCGCCATTGGCACGTGCCGAGTGGATGCGTTTCTATGGTCTGCTCTATGGTGTCAGCGACGAGGCCGACCGCCTGTTCCAGCAGGTGGACAGCAACTACAATGCCCTGCACCACACTTCTCACGTCTCACGCCTCACGTCTCGTCTCACGTCTCACGCCTCACGCCTCACGAATAGCCACCACTCCCGTCGCGTCAGCGCCGGGCCCCACGTTATCCTCGACAAGATGGTGGGCTCCGTGTGGTACATGCCGGGCGGCCGCAGCACCATCGGACAGATGCTGCAGGACGCGGGAGCCGACTACCCGTGGGCCGACGACAGCCACAGTGGCTCCCTGCCGCTGCCCTTCGAGACGGTACTGGAGCGTGGCGGTGAGGCTGATATGTGGATGCTACGCTACTCGTCCGACCACGACCTCACCTACAGCGAGCTGCTCTCCGGCTATCACGGCTATAGTCAGCTACGTGCTTTCCGGCAGAAGTCGGTCTATGGCTGCAACGTCGAACAGTCACTCTTCTACGAGGAGACACCCTTCCACCCCGACCGTCTGCTCAGTGACTTCCTGAAAATTCTGTTTCCCGACATACCAGGACTGCCGCCTTTGCGTTATTATAAGAAGTTAAAGGAATAGAATTAGTGAAATACGTGTAATTCGTGGTCAAGATAATATGAAACGTGGTATCGTCATCTGTGTGCTGCTGACCATGCTGACTGTCGTGTTGTTGGCCGTCAACCTCGCCGTGGGATCCGTATCCATTCCACTGTCCGAGGTCGTCAACATCCTCATACCTCGGACATGCGCCACCACCCCCGTCGCGTCAGCGTCGGGCCTTACGCCTCACGAATATATTATCATCGAGGGCCGACTGCCACAGGCGCTCACAGCGTTGTTCTGCGGATCCTCCCTGGCCGTCAGCGGTCTCATGCTCCAAACGGCGTTCAAGAATCCGCTGGCCGGTCCCAGCATCTTTGGCATCAACAGCGGCGCGGGGGTCGGCGTGGCCCTCGTCATGCTCGCTCTGGGCGGCTCCGTCAGCGTCGGCTCCGTCAGCGTCAGCGGCTTCATGGCCGTGCTGGCAGCCGCCTTCGTCGGCGCCATGGCCATCATGGCCCTCATCTTCCTGTTCTCCACCATGGTGCGCAACAACGTCATGCTGCTCATTGTCGGCATCATGATAGGCTACATCGCCAACAGCGTCGTCTCGCTGCTCAATTTCTTCGCCACCGACGAGGGCGTCAAGTCCTACATGGTCTGGGGCATGGGCTCCTTCGGCGGCGTGCCCCTCCGCCAGATACCCCTCTTCGCGTCGCTCTGCGTCCTGGGGCTCGTCGGCTCCCTGCTCCTCGTCAAGCCCCTCAACGCCCTGCTCCTGGGCGAGCAGTATGCCGAGAACCTCGGTGTCAACACCCGCCGCGTGCGCGACTGGCTGCTCATCGTCACCGGTCTGCTCACCGCCGTCACCACTGCCTATTGCGGTCCCATCATGTTCATCGGCCTTGCCGTGCCCCACATCGCCCACCTCCTGTTCCGCGTTGCCGACCACCGCATTCTCATGCCCGGCACCATCCTCTGCGGCGCCGTCATCGCCCTGCTCTGCAACGCCATCTGCTTCCTGCCCGGCGAGTCCGGCGTCATCCCCCTCAACGCCGTTACCCCCGTCATGGGAGCCCCCGTCATCATCTACATCATCGCCAAGCACAAATAACCATCCTCCCTCAGCCTTCTTCCCTCTTCCCTCAGCCTTCCCCTGGAATAGGGCATGAGTTTTTTAAAATACTCATGGAGTATTTCGCGAAACTCATGGAGTATTTTCTGAAAATCATGACCTTTCGGAAAACAGTCGGCTCCGATATTCCGCACCCAAAGATAACATGTTAACAGTGTTACGATGTTATCTTTTTGCTGTTATTTTACTAAAATTTCCGAAAGTTTTTCTGCAAGTTATTGATTATCAAGCAACTAAAATCTCTCCAAAACTTTCACCAAAACTTCAAGAAGAAATTTTCTGATTTATATTTTGTTCTTTGCCTATTTCTGTGTATCTTTGCATAACAAAAAAATTAAAATGCTATGAAACAGACAAGAAACTTATGGCTGCTTGCTGCCATCCTTACAGTTTTCGCAACTATCCAGACTTCGTGTTCGAATGAAGATGACCCCGTGACTCCGCCAACACCTGAGGAAGTGGTGGAAAAGCAACTCTCGCAGATGACTCTGCGCGAGAAAGTGGGACAGATGTTCTATGTGCGTCCTGAGGCGCTTGACACAACCATCAAGACTGACAACCTTGCTGCCTTGAAACTGCAGGCCGTGAACGAGACCATGAGGGGCGTGAACGAGAAGTACCCTGTTGGCGGCATCGTACTCTACGCCCACAATATTAACGACGAGGCCCAACTCACGCAGTTCGTTGCGCAGATTCGCAACCTGAAAGGCGCACCGTTGCTCTGCATTGACGAAGAGGGGGGACGTGTGGCGCGTATCGCCAGAAACGAGAACTTCGACGTGAAGAAATACGAGTCGATGGCTGCCATAGGCATAACTGGCAATCCTGCGAATGCCTATGAATGCGCCAATACCATCGGCACTTACCTGCGCCATTACGGTTTTGACATTGATTTCGCGCCTGTGGCTGATGTGAACACCAATCCCGAGAACATCGTCATCGGCAACCGTGCCTTCAGCGATGACCCGCAGGTTGCCGCGCCCATGGTGACAAATTATCTGCAAGGACTGAAGGATGCCGGCGTAGCTGGGTGTATCAAGCATTTTCCGGGACACGGTGACACCAAGGCTGATACGCACTATGGCTATGCGCAAAGCATGAAGACATGGGACGAGATGCTGTCGTGTGAGATGATAACCTTCAAGGCTGGCATACAATGGGGCTGTCAGTTTATCATGACCGCGCATATCGCAGCTCCTAACGTGACGGGCAGTGATGTGCCGAGCACCATGTCATCAGTCATTCTGCAAGACAAATTGCGCCGTGAACTGGGCTATCAGAACATCATCGTCACTGATGCCATGGAGATGGGGGCCATCATGAAACAGTACACCAACACTGAGGCTGCCATAGGTAGTATTCAGGCTGGTGCAGACATCGTTCTCGTTCCCAAAAACTTTGTTGAGGCGTTTGATGCCGTTGTTGCTGCTGTTAACAGGGGAACTATCAGCGAAGAGCGTATCAATCAGAGCGTACGCCGAATCCTGAAGTTCAGGAACAATCATTAAGATATTCTATTTGCACCTTTCTTCAGCTTCACCTTGCGCTGCTGCCCATTCACCAGCAAGGTCACTTGACAGGACTGCTGGGCGGTGAGCGTCAACTGGGTGACGCGACGGGCGCGCCACGTCATATCGATGGTGATGCCGCCGCGGGCCCGGATGCCGCTGACGGAGCCGTCACGCCAGTTGTCGGGCAGGGCGGGCAACAGTTCGATGCTAGTAATAGGTAAACGAGAAGAACTCTCATCAGGAATCAGATATTCGCTCTGCATCAACATCTCTATCACACCGGCACAGCCGCCGAAATTGCCGTCAATCTGGAAGGGCGAGTGGGCATCGAGGAGGTTGGGATAGGTGCCGCCACCGCGACGGGCGTCGGGACCGCGATAGCCGTCGGGACTGACGTAGGAGAGGAGCTTGCGGTAAATGTGGTAGGCGTTGCGGGCGTCGTGCAGACGGGCGTAGAGATTGACGCGCCAACCGGTGCTCCATCCAGTGGTCTGGTCGCCCTTAAGCTCGAGGGTGCGCGAGGCGGCCCGGTGGATGGCCTCACGGCTGTTGACGCCGTCGTCGAGGCGATGGCCGGGATAAACGCCGAAGAGGTGGCTCTGGTGACGGTGGTGGGGGTCTTCGTCGTCCCAGTCGTAGAACCACTCCTGGAGGTTGCCTTTCTTACCTATCTTATATGGTTGCAGGCGTGCCAGGGCTATACGTGCCTCAACCATAAAAGCGTGATCGACTCCCAGGACCTCGGCTGCCTGCGCTGCATCAAAAAGACACTCACGAATCATTGCCAGATCGGCAAAGCCGCCATAGCAGGTGCGTCCGTGATAGCCATCGGACGTCACGAACGAGTTCTCGGGCGACGTTGCTGGAGCTGTAATGAGATACTCCTGTCCATCCACACCCATGTCTTTCGTTGAGATGAGCCAGCCGAGGCAGAACTCGGCGGCGCCCTTGAGGACAGGATAGTACTCGCGGAGAAAGGCCCTGTCGAGCGAGAAGGTGTAGTGCTCCCAGATGTGGGTGGAGAGCCAGGCACCGCCCATATTCCAGTTGGCCCACATGGGGTCACCAGTATGAAGACCGACGGGACAGGTCATAGCCCAGATGTCAGTATTATGAGCCAGGCACCATCCGCGGTCAACGCCGTAGTAAGCTTTAGCAGTGAGCTGGCCGGAGCCCTGCAGCTCCTTCATGAAGGTGAAGAGCGACTGGTGCATCTCCGGCAGGGCTGCCGTCTCTGCGGGCCAGTAGTTCTCCTGGACATTGATGTTGCTGGTGTAATTGCACGACCAGGGCGGGAGGACGGACTCGTTCCAGAGTCCCTGCAGGTTGGCGGGCACGTTGGGCGTGCGCGAGGAGCTGATGAGGAGGTAGCGCCCGTACTGGAAGTAGAGGGTCTCGAGCTCGGGATTGAAGCGGCTCTCGTCGAGGTAGTCGCGGAGCTGGATATCGGTGGAAGGCCCCTCCCCTGCCTCCCCTATAGGGGAGGAGCTGTTACTGGAGGCTGTGAGGGAGAGTTTGACGCGGTTGTAAAGCGACTGGTAGTCGTTGACATGACGGTACCAGAGCTTGGGGTAAGGGACGGCGGAGAGGTGGCGCAGGCGGGCGTCTGCCAGCTGGCGGTATGCCCTACCCTGCTTCACGGGGTCGCGGTCGTAGCCGTTGAAGGAGGTGGCATTGACGATGTAGAGCGTCACCTGGCGGGCGCCGTCGACGATGATGGCATCACCCTCGGCCCTGACGTAGCGGGAGGTCTCGCCGGCAAGCACGTCGCCGGTGGTGCCCACGCTGCCGGCTTGGACCAGCACCTTGGTGCGGAAGTGGATGCCGCGCTGCGGGTCGTAGGCGAACTTCTCCTTGGCCTCGTAGTAGCTGGGGAGCGAGGCGTAGCCGGCATAGCCGTCGGTGACGAGGGTATTGCGGTTTTCGGTGCTGCAGCTGTGGCGCAACTGGCAACTGAGCGAGAAGCGCGCGTGGATGCCGCGGGGGTTGTCGGTGGTGATCTGGACGACGATGCCGGAGTCGGGGTGTGTGGCGAAATAGTCGGTGGTATAGAGAGAAGTGCCGCGGTAGTAGAGCGTGCCGGCCGTGGCGTTGCTGATGTCGAGCCAACGGCGATAGCCGCTGACGGCGTCGGCTGTGTCGAGATACTCTATCGAGAGCTGCCCCAGCGGCTGATAGTTCTGTGAGAAATGTCCCTGCACATCACGCTGTAGGCGGTCGGCTTCGCGGTAGTCGCCGCGGCTGAGCGCCTGGCGGATGGCGGGAATCGTCTTGTGTGCATCAGGCGAATAGACGTTCATATTGCACGGTTCGCCTGTCCACAAGGTGATATCGTTGAGCGAGATGCGGTCGCACGAGGTACCGCCATAGACGATGCCGCCCATCGTGCCGTTGCCGATGACGAGTGCCTCTTCAAAGTACTGAGCCGGACGGTCGAAATGCAAAACTTGTGACAATGCTGTCGTTGGGACAGTCATTGCCACAAGTAGTCGTATCAAGAGCTGCTTCACCTATTTCTCTTCTATAATCTTAGCACCTTCTTTCAGAGCTTCCATATTCAGGGGAATAAGACCATGATGGCGTTCGGGCAGCGTCTTGTAGAGTGCCTTTTCGACACCCTTGTCACTGACGACGGGAGCCACCTTGAGCAGTCCGCCAAGGACAATCATGTTGAAAACCTTGCTGTTCTTCATCTCTGCAGCCTTATCCATAGCGTTAATCTCGTAAACGGTAATGTCCTTACGGGTAGGCTTGTTGATAATACCGAAGCCGTCGTAGATAAGGATACCGCCAGGCTTGATTTTCGGCTCAAATTTCTCGAGCGAGGGCTGATTGAGCACGACGGCGATGTCGTACTTGCTGAGGATAGGCGAAGAGATGCGCTCGTCGCTGACGATAACCGTCACGTTGGCTGTACCGCCGCGCTGCTCAGGACCGTAGGCCGGCATCCACGTTACCTCCTTGTCCTCCATCAGTCCACTATAGGCCAGAATCTTACCCATTGAGAGTACGCCTTGACCGCCGAAACCCGAAATTATTATCTCTTTTTTCATACTTTTATCTTTTCAACAACGGATTACATAGATTGACTATGGTTTCAACAATCCGTTCAACCCGTTGTTTATTTAATCATTTGTTGTGTCTTTGAGGTCTCCCTTAGGATAGAAGGGGAACATATTCTCCTTCATCCACTCATTAGCCTTAGCGGGTGAGAGTTTCCAGCCGCTGTTACAGGTTGAGACAAACTCAACGAGCGAGGAACCCTTTCCAGCCATCGAGGCTTCGAAAGCCTTGCGCAGCGCCTTCTTGGCCTTGTTGATAGAGGCAACAGACTCTACGCTCTGACGAGTCACATAGCAAGTGCCCTCCAGCTGCGCAGCGATATCGGCCATCTTCAGGGGATAACCATGAATCTGTGGGTCACGGCCATAGGGGCAGGTTGATGTCTTCTGACCAATCAGCGTGGTAGGCGCCATCTGTCCGCCCGTCATACCGTAGATGGCGTTGTTGACGAAAATGATGACGATGTTCTCACCACGATTCAGGGCGTGGATAGTCTCGCAGGTACCGATACAGGCCAGGTCACCATCGCCCTGATAGGTGAAGACGAGACGGTCGGGCCAGGTGCGCTTGATGCCCGTAGCCAATGCGGGCGCACGTCCGTGGGCAGCCTCCTGCCAGTCGATATCTATATAATTGTACGCGAAGACTGCACATCCTACAGGCGAAACACCTACAGTCTTGTCTTCCATAC
>Ga0247611_10010600_pt1 | contig 10802 bp, 29 predicted proteins | sample 177DNAGHGhighgp2_FD_192422 | JGI IMG/M metagenome (GOLD analysis project Ga0247611, IMG submission 192422) | Sheep rumen microbial communities from Palmerston North, Manawatu-Wanganui, New Zealand - 1770 DNA GHGhigh gp2 | ecosystem: Host-associated > Mammals > Digestive system > Stomach > Rumen... | reverse complement strand
TTCCCCCCGACCCTTGAAATTTATTTCATTTCATAGGGGGGTCAACTCGTTTTTGTCATTCCAATAGAATCTGCGACCCTGTTGTTTTCGTTTATTAATAATATAATCCTTTTGACCATCCTTGAGTTTTTCAAATCGTTTGTGTTCCTTGTTATGACATCTGATACATAAACATTCAAGGTTGTCCTCGTTTAGTGATATGTCTGTATCCCACAGGTTGATGTCATCTATATATGTTTTATGATGCACTTGGTTGGCAACCTCTCCACATCTCTCGCAGATGTACTTATGTTTCTTGAGGTATGCCTCCCTGCATCCTTGCCATATCGCTGACTTATAGAATGCCCTGCGAATCTTTGATACTTTCATATTCTCTCACCTTATATTTTATATATGTATTTAATGTATGTCATTTCCGAAATAATCAATCCTTGTATTTAACTAACCAAGTCCTGAATCCGTTTTCTGCATTTAGGTGTTTAATTATATCCACTATCTCTTTGCCATCCATAAAAAGTTTAAGTGCATCCATTACTTCTTTATCCGAAACACTTGAATCAATCCTGAATATCTTTTTCTTCATACCTCCATCAATCCTTTTGAGATTGCCCTCATTGTTCCGTATCTTAATATCTCTTTTCTGTACTCATATAGTGATGTCTGTCCTATGAACATTTCCTCTATAATGGTTTGGTATGTCTTGCGTTCAATGTACAGTTTTCTGTACACCTCGCCCATCAATTGATCGTGTTTGAAATGGTTGTATGTTTCCTTTACTACCTCGCCCCACTTCTTGAGTTCCCTTGTTTCCTTTTCAATCCTTGATGCCTTTTCCATTGTCGCATCGGTTATCTTTGTGCCGTGTATCCCTGTTGGGTCAATGGCATAAGATGATTCCTCTGCGATGTCCGATGTTATCTCTGCGATCCGTTTAAGGTCATCTATGGCATAAAGGAAATGGCTTTCAACCTCGTTCAATTGTTCGTATGACAACGACTTAATCATTTGACCACCGCCTTGTGATAATACGCATACTTCGGATACTCTATTATCGGTTCAAACCCTTTGTATCTTTCGTTGAACAACTCCGGTGTTAAGTCATCTTGTATGTGCCGTTCATACTTGTTGCCGTATATCTCACCTTGTTTGTACAGAAACGGAACTGCGATAATCATGTCCTTGCATCTCATGTATGCGTATCTCAACACCTCTTGTGCATCTTCAACTGTCATGTGTTCAATTACATCACCGAAGATTATCAGGTCATACCATTCGTACTTGAGGTCTTGGATGTTTAAGTTATAAACTGTTCGGTATCCTGTGAGTCCTTTGGCGTTTGGTGTGTAGACCTCAACCGCATCCATGATGAAATGTTCTCCTATCATCTTCTGCCATATTCCATCGCACGCACCGACATCCAAACAAGTCGCACCCTGCGGAAAATGTTCGTATGCCCATATAACAGTTTGGTGTTTGCCCATTTCGTAACTCGCCATCACTCGCCTCCCATACTCTGTATGACCTTAATGTTCTTGCCTGTGGGTGACAGAACTATCTCCTGAAAGGAATGCCCTGTCGGTAAAAGTAACTTGTCCAATGGATACCCTCCGTAATCCAAGAATGATGATGCGGTTATTGATACGAACTCTCTCTCAAGGATTCGTTTGTTCCTGTGGTCGCAGTACAATCTTCCTGATACAAACTCGGCAGGTCTGTGCGTGTGTCCGGAAATCATCATGTCCAACCCCTCAACCGCACCTCCGTACCTCTGTAATTTGTTCAAGCCTGCACCTATCAGCTGACCGCCACCGCTCCCATGCGTGACCATCACAGAATATGTCGGTCTGTACTTGCCTTGTTTCACTCGGTCTTTTCCGTTGATTCGGAGAAAACAGAATGCCGTTGATTGTCTGTACTTTTCCTCTATTCGTAAACGGCAGAACACATCGTACAATGGGTCTTGGTCTGTTTCTCTCTTGGTTCGTTTTTCATGATTGCCACCCACACCGCAGAGAATCCTTGAGTTGCCGTACTCGTCAAGATCCTCTGCAAATGGTTTTAACTCCTGATACAACCACTCCTTTTGGGCACTTGGCATCATTGTTTGTTCGTATGTGGATGATATGGATGACTTGATTCCGTTGTCTATGCAATCGCCCACTATCATGATGTACTTGCCTTTTGCCTGTTCCTTGAACTTTTCCCATCTACTCTGTGAAAATTGTTTACTTCCGATGTGGATGTCAGAACATGGGAGAATGCACACATCTCTCCTCGGTAAATCAATCACGATCGGCATCATATCCGGTAACATTCCATCACTCCTTTAATTATTTGATAATTATTTAGTAATTATCTTTGCCACTATTTCCGTTCTCCTCTTGAACAGAAATCATCTGCATCTAATCCGTCACTTGCCCAATAATCACAAACAATATCTTCAGGATTCCATTCGCCGTCTTCGGTTTCAACCTTATACTTACAATCCTTGCAATGGACTATCGTTCTTACTATTACATAACCTTCTGGAATCTCAATCATTTCTTCTCTCCAACCACTTTTCTATTTCATCCAATCCCTCTTCAAAGTAACCCCAATCGGTATACAATTTAGATCCATCTTCCTTAACAACCATACTTGCGGTTCTTTTCTCTACGCATTGTTCTTCAATGAACCATCTTATTGTGGCGATTGAATTTATTAATTTCTTCTTTTCAGAATCACTCATCTTCTTCCACCTCTTTAGATTGTTTCCTTAACCACTCAAGTGTTTCCTTATCTGTAGTTGCATAAACTGTAAGTCCGTCCTCATCGCCCTCTGCCCTTTTTTGATTTTCTTTTAGTATCAACCAAGTATCAAAGGATTGCGTTATCCAATTATGCAACATTTCTTGATTCATCATTAAACTGTACTTTGTGTTGATCGTGACAGTTCCGTCCGTAATGGATAACTCCCTCTTTTGGTCTATATCCGACAACTCAACAACTATATTCATTTCTTCTCTCCTCGTGAACAAAAGTCATCTGCCGTCATATGAAAATACTTTGTTAGGTCACAGTATCCCTCTGTTTCATATTCATCGTTGTACCAGTACTTACAATCCTTGCATCGGACTATACTGTTCGCCAACATTATCGCCTTGCCCACTTCGGTTAGGTTTCCATCGTTTGGTTCACCTTGTACTGTCTTTTCATTAATCCACTTCATCTTTATTCTCCTTTTTTGTTCTTGGTACTTTTTTTCAAATTCCTCTTGTCTTTTTTTCTCTCTACGATATGGCAACTCAAGATAGACTGTAAGAATTACTCCGATTCCTATTGCACTAAAGATTATTGGAATAATACTCATCTTTCTTCTTCTACCTCAATTTCGTTCATTAACGCACCGCATTTAGGACAGTAACGCTCACAATCTCCATATGACCACTCACCACATATTGAACATGATTCTGTTGGTACATCTTTTATTGACACAGCGTGTTCTTCCCAATGTCCGTGCCGTATAGGTTTTGCGTCTTCCTCTGCACCTATTACGGCTACTGTGCTTATTAAATCCCAATCGCTTATGCGTTTGTTATATGCTTTTCGCATATGTTCTATTAGTGCATCTGCATCAATTAACCTACTCATCTTTCCGTTCTCCTCTACTACAAAAGTCATTTGCATACATTTGTTCTTCCCATGAATAATCTACCGCTTGAAGTATGCACCCGTTTCCACACATGAAATACTTACATTCCTTGCACCGAATTATAGGTTCGGCATCTACTGTCGGAATATGTATAAGTCTGTTATATAGTTCAAATATAGAATCGTGAACCTCTTTTGGAATATCATTAGGAATATTCATATCCCATATCTTGGGCGATAACATTTCATCTCTATCAATCAATCTCATTTCTTCACTCCTCTCCATATCCACTTACTGCATGGTTTTTCATAACTTGTTCGGTTAAGGCAGAACCCTCTCTCATCCGTCTTGTAGTTTATACAGAATTCGCAACCAAATATATCCCTAATTGCCATATCCCTCTCCATGATGAGTCTGTGTATCGCCAACTCCAACCGCTCGTTTTCTTTTTTGAGGCGATCTATCTCTATCTCGGCATCGTTGAACCGCCTGTGCCATTTGTCTTGTTCTGCCGTAAGGTATTCAGTTATGTTCATAATCTTCAATCCTCACAATCGCTTTTTCTTCACCATCGGTGTATCGTTTTACCGCATGGATCTCCACCACTTGTCCGTCATCTGCCCATGCACCTTTTGTGATTCCATAGGTTTCTTGGTGTGGGTTGAGTCCGTCAAGAATGGATTTAATACAGTTGTCCAAGTCAGGTTTAACTGTCGGTTGTTCTCTCTTTACTGTCTTTGGTCTGTGAAAGTAAAACTCTATCGTGACCTTGACCGCTCCCTCAAACTGATGACCTGATACCAACCCATATATGAACCGAACCTCTGCCTCAAACTTGCGTGTCCTGATAGGTGTGTACAAACTCCTTGTTGTATATGCCACTTGCGGTCTTTCCTTTGGTTGTATCCTCGGGATCTCAAACTCTACTATCATTTTGATTTACCATCCCACTTGTATAGATCGCATTTGATGATGTACTCGGTGTCGGAGTTGTATGCCCTCCTCACTTTCGTGACTATCTTGGTTTCCACATAATTTGGATAATCGTTTATGCGTGTGTCACTCTGTGTGCCGTTGCATCTGCGTACCCATTCGCACTTTGTGTCATCACAGGCATTCGCACAAGTCCAACACAACTGACCATTTGATTTGATTATCTGTCTGCGTATCCTATCGGCAGAGAATCCTGTTTCTGCGAATATCTCATCATCGGTCATCAAACCCTGATACTTCCGGTAAAACTGCACCGCTCTTGTGAATGTCATATTCTAATCATCCCTCCGTGTTTCTGTGACAACCTTGTCATCCATGTCAGTACCTTTAACGGCTTTGAGTATTCATGCCACTCGCCATTGAAATATGCCCTGCGTACAAGACAATCACCGATGTCCACCGATGTCGCTCCGTCCTGAACTCTTGAGGTGTGTTCTATCTCAATGAGAACCCCACCGCTCTTGTGTTCATCAATAATGGTTGTGAGTGCCTTTTCCTGAATGCCTTTGACATGATAGCCTTGTAGCTTTGCCTCGCCCAGTACAAGAAAATGGTCATCACACTCAAAGTACATATCTACATCTCCGGCATATATCTTGTTTTTACGGAGCGATTCAAAGTCCATATACAAACTGTAGTATTCTCGGTTCTTCATTACTTTGCCTTTTGCAGATACTCCGTGCCGAAACCCTCAATGCAGGATGTATCTCTCTCCATGTATTTGGGTTTTTTAGACTTGGGTTTCTTTGTGTATTCAGTTTCCTGCCACTTATCAACAACTGATTGCCAATTTGTCGGAAATGTTCTTCCGTCTGTGGTGTAGTATTCAAAAAATCTGTGTGGATCTATTTTGTATCCTTTGGATTTACAGTAAGAGTCAATCTGCGGTATGGTCGGTGTATCACCTACCCTTACCTTACCTATACTATCCTTACCTATCCTTACCTTACCTATACTGGGTATACCAATGGTTGTCACTTGGTTGTCAGTTGGTTGACAGTTGGTTGTCATTTGGTTGTCATTTGGTTGACACACCAATTTATATGCCCCATTTTCATCTATTTCCAAGAGTTTCAGTTCCTCTGTATAAGTGGTTTCTCTGTGCCTGTCGGCTCGGAGGAGGTTGTTAATCCTCCAATGTTTTATAACAACCACTCCTCCGTCAAAACTGTATACAAACTTCTTGGCGAGTAAGACATTCATATCATCCATTGATGCACCGCATTGCCTCATGATCGATTTGGGTGAGTTCACAAATCCGTCATCATCTGCGACCATCCCAAGTGTAAAATACAGGCATCTTGCCGTTGCGGGCATATCAAGGAACGCATCGGATAAAACTATTGATTTTGCATACATTCTTCTATCTGCCATTTTGTGTTACCTCCTCGCATGGCGGTTTTATATTTGCCTCTTCAAAATAAAATTTAATAGGAACAGATGCACAGGGAATCGCATCGGTATTCCAAATGCCCCTGATTATGAGATATTTGATGACCATCCTCCCTTGAAAACTGTATGCGTAACTACATATCTTTGCCCTGAACTCATCTATCGTTAGATCGCCCTTTGATAAATTACAATCCGGACAACTCGGCACAAGATTATCCTTGTCCTTTCCTCCCAATGCCTTTGGTATAAAATGGTCTACATGGAAATCGTTATAATCAAGAGGCATACCGCAGTAAAAACATCTGCCACCTGTCATATCAAATATCTTTTTTCTGTCCATCAGCTACCCCCTAAAATGGTAAATCTGTGTCATCTAGTGGTTTGAACTCTGCAAGTTCATCACCAAATAACTCCTCTGCGGTCTTGTTCTCCGGCACATCTTCTCGCAATCTTCTGCCATTAAATCCGACTTGTTCTACATACACCTCGGTGACATACCTCTTAATGCCTTTTGAATCCTCAAAATTCCGTGTTTGGAGGTTGCCCTCTACTTCTATAGGTGAACCCTTTTGAAAGTATTTAGAAACGAAATCTGCGGTGTTTTTCCATGCCACACAGTTGATGTAATCACTCGGATAAGTTCCTGTTGAGTCTTTGTATTTTCTGTTGATTGCAATCGTGAAATTGCACACCGATGTTCCATCTTTTGTTGCCCTGTGTTCAGGATCCCTGACAACATTTCCTGTTAGTAATACCTTATTCATAAAAAATTCCTTCCTACCTTTCGTATAAAATCATCTACTGACCATCCGTAAAACTCCATCGCCTTGAGTTGTGCCATCTTCCTGTACTCTTTCATGATGTCCTCATGTTCATGCACGAACCGATGGCATTCGGCACACAAAAAGATTTTTAATCCCAACCGCTCGGCACTACCCTTGTAACTACCTGCAAGGCAATGATGTCTGTGAAGGTTTTCTGTCTTACCGCATCTGTAACACACTCGCTCATCTTGTATGATCGTATCCATTCAATCTCTCCAACTCTTCAGGAGTCATGACCTCAATGCCCAACTCCTTTGCCTCATATATCACCCCATCTAACAGGAATGACATCTCTCTTGTGTTGTAATCGGATGACCCTTTGATAAGTGCGTAATGCGTGAATTTTTTGCCCTCAAGGTCAACTGTCTTGATTGGTTTAGTGTGAACATATAACCACCCTGTGAGTTTGGCATCTGCACGTATTGATACGTATTGCACGCATCCGTCTCCTTTCTCGAATGTTCCGTAATCGCACAGAACCTTATGATACACCTCATCCTGTGAGATTCGCATCGCCTCGGCAATCTTGCCAATCAATGCCCACATATACGCATTTGCGTTGAGTGACCTCTTGGGTTTGAATTCCTTGAGGGAGAGGTCAAGTTCTCTCCCATCAAGAAACTCGCTATTGAGGTATGTCCTATCTGCCACCCTCAATGTGATGAGCGGTCTGTTCTGCATATCATAGGATTTATTGACCGCCCATGCCCTCATTTTTTTGCCTCCTTTAGTTTTTCAATTATCTCGGTTGCCTGTTCAGGTGATAAATCCCCTAACTCCTTGACCTTGTACTTCTTGCAGATGTTGTCCGTAGGTTGCCCTATGCGTTCTGCAATGCCCTTTATCATGGTTATCTGTTGAGCGGATGCACTCTTCATCGCCTTTGCGAAATCCTCGCCTGTGGGCAATTGTACCGCCTCTCCGTTGAGTTTCCGCTCTGCGATCTGTTCAGGTGTTTCCTGTTGCGAGATTGCGATTGCAAGTTCTTCAGCTGAACAGATACTGGTGTCAATTCCTATATTCAGGAATCCAATCGCTCGCCCTACCGCAGAGGTCTCTGCGTTTTCTATGAACGAAGTCCGATTGATTGGTGTTGACCCCTCTCTCTCATATGCGTGTCCTGTTGATTTTGGGTTGCCATCGGCATCAAGTATCATCGCCTTTACCACACACATCTTATCCTCCAAGTGTTCTATCTCGGTGACTATTGAATAATCCGGATACAACCTTTTGAGTTCCTTGATGCGTTCATTTACCATTACATAGTCTTTGCCTTTAATGTTTACTGTCTTGAGTTTATTTGTCTTTGTCTGTGCCATTCTGTATTACCTCTTTCTCTTTCATGAATTCTTCAAGTGTCTTGAGTTCCCTATCCGTGTTCTTCTTTGTGGGTATCTCGCCCCACATCATGAGTTTTCGCATTCAACTACCTCCGTGAATCTTTGTGATTTATCATCAAATACATAACCGATACTCTTGCACCAAGTTGTGTAATGTGACCATTGTTCTCGCCCCATTGAATACCTTGCGTTATCAGGGAACGAGTCTCTGCCTGTCCAATTCTTTATAAAGTCTGCGTTCTTGTTAAACTGAAGTGGATGATTTTTCTTTAAACTGACCATGTGATACCTCCTTTTTCTCTGCCCATCCGCAGAAGTGTTCGGGTGTGACATCTAATGCCTTTCCTTGATGTTCTCTTGTGTACTCGCACACACCCCAATCGCTTGTCCAACCTGAATATGCGTAATAATGTTTACAATCCTTGCATCTAACGATTGCGACCTCCTCTCGCAGAATCCCCTCCTTTGCGATAACCCGCAAGTTCAAAGATTCAAGCGGTAACAGGTCGGCAGAGCGTTCTGCACAGAACCAACACAGATGCATCGCTTCCGTATCATTGATTGCCACCTCAACTGTGGCGGTGTTCTTTCCGCAGTATTCACACATCATGTTGGTCACCTCACTTAAATATGGGTGTGTTGCCAGTTGCCCATAAGACATAACAAGTCCAAAAGAAAACTGCGGTGAGTCCGAATGCGATGCATACTCCTATCGTTTCCCTTTTCTTCTGTGCCTTTCTCTGTCTGCGGAGAATCGCCTCTCCCTCTCGCTCTGCGTATCCGATTCTTCTTCTCATTGTTTTACCTCCTATTGTGGTTAAACCACGATTAAAGTTCAAAAAAAATATCTTTGAATGCAATGTTGTATAAGCTCTCAATCTTCTTGATGATCCGAACATCCGGAAAGGATATGCCTCGCTCATAATTGGATAATGTCTGCGGTGTTACACCCAACTTCTTGGATGCATCTGCAATCGTATACCCTGCCTCTGTTCTTGCCCTGCGTAATGATTTCAATGTGTTCCTCCCTATCTTATATGCCTACTACTTTACACACCCACTCCGGAACTTCATCATCCCAAGATGGATATTTGCCGTCATTATCTTCTGCGACCTCATCCATTAAGCGACCAAGCGTTGCCTCATGTAAGTGATTCCTGTAGAAATAATCATCCAACTCATCCCATGTTATTTTCTTTTTCATAATGCAATACCTCCTTTATTGTGAGAGAGGGTCATGCCCTCTCCTTGTATTTGTTCATAATGTCATTTACAATTTCTGCAATCTCTTCAGGTGAGTCTGCCAAAAGGATTCTGTCCTCATCTCTTGGATAAAGGATTTGAACTCCGTTGCACCATTTGTTGTCTGCGTTCTTTTTGATGATCGTTGTCCACATCCAATCCTGACCAAAGTCAAAGTATGTATCCTCTACTACATATTCAGAATCAGGATCTGTGTACTGCATCATGGCAGATGCCAATTTAAGATTTCTATAAAACTGTGTTCCCTCTGCGTGTCTTTCGATAATACTCATTTGTAATACCTCCTAAATTCGTGGTAAAACCACAATCTTTATACTCTTATTATAATGTGGTAAAACCACGATTGCAATACTTTTTTTTAATAAATATTGATTTTTTTGTGATTTAACCATAATATGTAAGAACAAGGAGGTATTACCCATGACTAACGATTTAGGAAACAAAGAGGTAATGGCACGGAACATTAAAAGGTTTTTAGAGGAACAGGGATACTCTCGCAACGAACTCTCCGAACTATTAAAGGTGTCTTATTCCTCTCTTCAGGATTGGTTGCATTGCAGAACATATCCTCGCATAGATAAGATTGAACGCATGGCACACATATTCGGTGTATCAAAGGCAGAACTCGTTGAGAGTGATGCGATTCCTGAAAAGTCTGCCATCATGGATGTCATCGGTGATATCTCCGCAGGATATGACGGAATAATCAACGAGGAAAAGACAGGCGATAAATACGCAATCCCATTTGAATGGATAAAAGGTCATAATCCTAACGATTTTATCCTCCTCAAGGTGCGAGGCGGTTCAATGATGCCACTTATACAGAATAATGATGTTTGTTTGATTCAAAGACAGACAACAATGGATTATTCCGGACAGATCGGAGCGGTGATCTATGACGATTCATCCGTTACCCTTAAACGCATCAATTTTGTTTATGGCGAAGATTGGATGGAACTTGAACCACTCAACCAAAAGGAATACAGAACCATGCGTATTGAGGGAGAATCTTTGGAACATTGCCGTGTACTCGGCACACTCAAAAAACTGATAAGGTCATTCTAATGAAAAGGTCAAATGGAACAGGGTCAATCAAATACATAAAAGGCAGGGCAAAACCTTATGCGGTGTTCCGTCCGTCCAAGATGGTGAACGGCAAACGCAAGGCAGAACTCATCGGTTACTTTGCCACCAAAGAGGAGGCAGAGGAAACTCTCCGGATGGAAACTCTGCACCCAACCAAAAACACAACCCTCGGTGAATTGTGGAATATGTGGAAACGCACTCGGTCTTATACGGATCTCGCCAAATCAACCCAAGAAGGATACAATATGGCATTCAATTATATGAAAGACTATG
>Ga0247611_10010599_pt1 | contig 10802 bp, 3 predicted proteins | sample 177DNAGHGhighgp2_FD_192422 | JGI IMG/M metagenome (GOLD analysis project Ga0247611, IMG submission 192422) | Sheep rumen microbial communities from Palmerston North, Manawatu-Wanganui, New Zealand - 1770 DNA GHGhigh gp2 | ecosystem: Host-associated > Mammals > Digestive system > Stomach > Rumen ... | reverse complement strand
GGGTTCAGGCGACATTGGATAACTTTGGTTTTATGTTCGCGGCACCGAATGCCGTAGGCGTGGCCAGTAAAAATGCGGACTCGCTGAATTACTATTCAACGAATATTTTTGCGGGTGCGAACGGGATGCGCAGTGACTGGTATTATTACGTTTCGGATTCTGCTGAAAAACTTGCCATTGCGGCTTCGGACAGCGATTCTTCTAAATTGGATTCGTCGTTCTTGCAAATTTCTGAAAAGAACCGCGAATTGCTGGATTCTGTCGCTGTGGCGATGTCACTCCCGCAAAGGTCTGTTTCGAACTCGGAATTTGTTGTTCAGAACTTAAAAACGATTGAGAATTATTTTATCCAAAATTTCAAATATTCGTATGTTGTGCCACGAAAGTCTCGTTCACATACAGACCCGTTAACACTCTTTTGGAACAATAAAGAAGGATACTGTGAATACTACGCAACGCTTGCGGTTCTCTTGTTGCGCTATCAGGGAATCCCGGCGCGTTATGTGACAGGTTTTGTGCATCCAGAGCGTGTCCCGGGCCGCCCTTACGTGACGTTCCGCCGCCGCCATAGCCATGCGTGGGCCGAAGTCTATTTTGACAGCAAGTGGTATATCTTTGACCCGACACCGCCTTTGACGGAGATGACTTTTGCAAAGCCTTCCTGGTTCGCCGTAAAGCTGGAGGGACTGAAAGGGCGCTTCTCCTATATTCTTCATTTGCTGAAAGATGGCGAATGGCGTCGTGTTGTCGATAGTTGGCAGACGTATTCGGAAAAATTGATTTCCAGTTCGATTCTTTATGTTGTTCTCGTTGCTTTGCTTGCGTTTTTTGCTTTGCTCAAATTCCGCGGGAGTCGGCGCCGGTTGAACCGACAAACGATTTCGAAAGATGCTGCACGTTGGGTTACCCTTCTTGACAAAGCCGAAAAAAGCCTTATCCGGTTCGGCTTTGTCCGTTTGCCTGGCGAAACCGCTTCTGCGTTTGCAAACCGTGTTAGGTCGTCAATTGAGCAAACTAAAAAAACGCCCTCCAAGGAGGGCGCTTCGAAATCTAAAACCGAGCAACGTTTGCGTGAACTTGCAACAGCCGTATCGCTTCTGGATGATTACGAAAACCACCGCTGGCGAAATGATTAAGTTTTAGTTGCTGCTGACGAACGTATATTTTTCGATGGCGACGTTCATGTCGGGGTTCTGCTCGTCACCTAGATCCAGTTCTGGGCTCAAGAAGAACAGATGCTTGAGTTTCAGAGTGACCGCGGCTCCATCGACACGCACTATGGTCTCGATAGTCTGGTTGTCGTTAGGCTGGAGGCACAAGTTGCCGACATTGGCGCTAAGGTGGAGCGAGTTGCCCACGATTTCCCAGTTACCATAGATTTTCCCCGTTCCGTTCTGGCATAGGGCTTTGGTCAATGGAGAATTGATAAATTCAAATTTGTTGGCCTTCTTTTCGTCAACGTAGAACTTGAGCGTTGCCGGGCTTGTCGAAAAATCCGGTTTCGGTGCAACAAGATCAACGGTGTCTGCTCCTATTACCTGCGGTACAATCGGACCATTGCTGCTCCAAGTGCCCAAGAGACAATCTTTTGTGAGTCCCGCGGCGCATTGTTCTGCCTTGGTCGGTGGGGTTGCTGTCGTTTCGTCACCGCAGGCGGTGAAGAGTGTTGCTGCGATGGCGAGCGTTGCCAAAATTTTTATTGTCATAGAAGTCCTCGTTTTCCTGTTCTGAATATAAATAAAAAAAGGGTTTTCATGTCACTAAAACAAGATTTTTCAAAGAATTAACATAAATTGGGCAGGAAAAGATTATATTAGAGAACAGTTGTTGGTGGGGTATTTTCGCCCCAAGGAGTGTAAAGATGAAAGTCTCGCATTTTGTGAGCTTGTTTTTCGGTTTGGGGCTTGCCGTTTCTACGGTTTCTGCGGCTCCTGATCCTAACTTCCACATATATCTCGCGTTTGGCCAGTCCAACATGGAAGGCCAGGGCGATATAGGTTCGCAGGACAAGAACGTCGATGAGCGGTTCCAGGTTCTCTGGGCTGCAAATAATGGTTCTTGCTCCGGAAAAACCAAGGGCAAATGGGCTACGGCTGTGCCTCCTTTGGCTCATTGCCAGGGCGCAAAGCTCGGACCTACGGACTACTTTGGCCGCACCATGGTTGAAAAAACGGATCCCCAGATTAAGGTGGGTGTGATTGTAGTGGCCGTTGCCGGGTGCAGTATCCAGTTGTTCGATAAGAATGGTTACGCGAATTATGCTAGATCGCAGCAAAGCTGGATGACGCAGCGCATCAACGATTATGGCGGAAACCCCTACGGACGTTTGATTGAAATGGCTAAAGCGGCACAAGCAGACGGTGTCATCAAGGGCATTATATTCCACCAAGGTGAAACCGATGCCGGAGATGGTAACTGGCCAAGCAAGGTAAAAGGTGTTTATGACAACATCATCAAGGATTTGGGCCTCGGCAACGATATCCCGTTCCTTGCGGGCGAAGTGTTGCGTAGCGGCTCCAGTGCCGGTGCGAACAACAACATCGCGAAACTTCCGCAGCAGTCCAAGAATTTCTATGTCGTTTCTTCTCAGGGCTTTAACCAGGCTCTTGGCGATGGGCAGAATGTCCACTTCACTTCCCAGGAATACCGCGACTTCGGCAAGCGCTATGCCGAGAAGATGATAGAAGTTCTAGGTGATAAAATCAAGCCGGCAGCTTCTGCGGCATCGAGCAGCAGCGAGGCCCCGGCAAGTTCATCCGCGGCGGCTCCCGCTTCGTCCGAGAGTGTAGCGAGCAGTTCGTCACGTTCGCACCACAGAAGTAGCGACAGTCATAATCCCGGCAGTTCTGCAACTGAAGGCGTTGTGATTCCGAATGCAACGCATGCATTGTCCGTGGGTAAAATTGTATTTGACGGCAATATGCTCCAGGTGCCGCTTACGGTTGCCCGCACTGGCGTAGTGAACGTTCGCCTTTATTCCGTGCTTGGTAACGAAGTCGCGAACATTGCGGACGTCGTGAATACGGGCACGAACAGCGTCCAGATTTCTAGGAAGAACATCCCTTCGGGAATCTATATGCTGAGTGTCCAGGTGGGTTCATCCCACGTTACGAAGCGCATCGATTTGAGCCACTAGTAAATAGAACGCCGTCACCCCGACCTTTTTAGCGGTCACTTCGGCCTTTTAGCTGTCACCCCGGACTTGTTCCGGGGTCGTCTTTTTTCATCGTCATCCTGACGCCGTAGGCGGAAGGATCCAGTTACGGAACTAATTACGCTGTCACCCCGTGCTCCGTCACGGGGTCAGTATCCTCCTAAACAAAATTTTACACGGCCTTTTTGCCGTTTTTGATATGATTTTAATCACATTTTTGACGATTTTGCAAAATTTTTGTAAGTTTTGCGTAATGTCTGAGAGGTGTGTTTTCCTCCGTTGCGTTTGCAATGGCAAAATATCGGTTTTAGGGTTTGATTTTCGGGCTGGATTGCTCGAATTGGCCCGGGTTTTGCAAAGAAATGAATGCGCATTCGTGCAGAGTGCCGTTGACTTAGGCACACGTCTTCAAAGATTTTCAAAACAATATTTCACCCCAATAAAAGAAGGTTCAACATGAAAAACCGTTTTCATGTGTTTTCACGTATGTTCACGAAATTGTTTTCAAACAAGTTCCCTGAGCCAGCCGAAGGGACAAAAACGATTAAACTGAACATGTTGCTTTTCATTCTGTTTGCCGTGTTCGCGACCGCAAACGCGACCCAGTTAACTCTAGAGACAGATGCGCAAACTGGCGAAAAGTATGTCAATATGTCAGTTAGCAATGGATCTGATTCCTTAATCCTTTCCGAGGATATCACTTCGTTCAAAGTCTATGACGACGGCGGTAAAACCGGTAATTATGCATCTAGTCAGGGGCAAAATTCTCAGGCAGATCTTTACCTGGTTGCTCCGGAAGGGTTCATTTTTCAGGTGACTGGTTCAGTGACCACACTCCATTCCGATTATTTGACAATTTATGGTAATGATGTAGGTGACGTGTTGGCTTCTTCTCTTGGAAGTGGATCTAGCGCCTCCGTTGATGTCGGGTCGGTTGTAAGTATGGGGGATGTTGTTCATTTAAAGTTTTTCAAGGGCGCAGCAAACTCTGCGACATCTGCATCGGGTCTTGATTTGACAGTAACCCTTTCAAGTATTGCAATAATATATGGTGGTTATGGTAGTGACGCTAATGGGGGATATGTCACATGTAGTAACAGATTTGCAAAAGAAGGCGAAAAAGTAACCGTGACAATAAATGCAAACAATTCTTACGTAATAAAGGACGTTGTAATTCAGGAGTATCAAGGTGATTTCTTAGCGTATGATCTTAATGAAGAATCGTTGACTTACAAAAGAGGGGTGTTGACGTTCAATATGCCGAACACGGGAAGGAGCGTGGCGGTTATACCAATATTTGAAAAATATGATGGCTACGTGGTAACAGTGAACAATCCCTCTGAAGGCGGATACATTTATAGTGATTGGGGGAATGTTAAGTTTTTTGTTGCGCAAAGCAATGAAAAGGTTTATTTCAAGGTTCATACTGACGATGGATACCTGTTGTCTTTGGATATCAAAACAGTTGATGGAACCTCCATTGACGTTAAAAAAACTGCTTTTTCAGATGATGAATACTATTTTAATATGCCTGGGAGTGATGTAATTGTAACCCCGACATTTGAGAAAGTTTATGTTGTAACGATAGACAATCCGTCTTTGGGCGGCGCCGTTTTGTGTAATCAGCAAATGGCTACTGTCGGTGAACTTGTTTCATTGACGATATCGGATAGTCTCGGTGTCCTTGATAAGTCTAAATTCAATGGATTGTCTGTCCTTGATGGTTCCGGTAATGAGGTGTATGTCTCGATTTCTTACGACAATAAGACAGCCACGTTCACGATGCCCGCGTCGAATGTCACTGTTAAACCGAAATTTGAACGGAAGTTGACGGCTGAAGATGGTCTTATTGCGGGTATGTCAGACGGCGTGGATGGTTCTTGGCTAGAAATTCCTGACGGCGTGAAATCGTTCAAGGTGCGTGACAATTCTAGTGAAAAGCGACTGTTCAAGCTTTATGTAAATACTCCGGCTGGTTGCGTCTTGCAAATGCGCGGAACGGTCACGTTGACAGATGAAGAGCAGTTGTTTGGTATCTCGACGCCCGATTGGTTGGTTCATTTGTCTAACCCAACTGGCGATACTCCCTATGATATTGGGGTCGTTTATGGTAAAGTGAACGATGACATATATTTTACGTTAGACAAGAGATACGCATTACAGGCCGATGTCGATATTACGGTGGACGTTGTTAATGGTTCTGAAAACCACAAAGCTGTAGTTGCTGAGGCCGTTGGCGGAACTCTGTCTCCTAGTGAGGTTTCTGCCAAGATTGGCGAATTGGCTGAATTTAGCGTAAACCGTGCTGATGGCTATGTGCTCAGCGGATTTGAAGTCAAGGTTTCCCCTGAAACTGCCTTGAAATTAAAAACGTACTCTTTCCTGCCCGATAAAGTATCTTTTAAAATGCCCGGTTCAGACGTGACGGTGACACCTTCGTTTACAAATAAGGAAGTTACAGCTGATGATGAGTTCTCCTTTGTGGAAATTCCCAAAGAAAATACGAGAACTATTGAAATTCCCGCCAATGTAAAATCGTTCAATGTCCGGTGTTCTTATGCCGATAACTACTGTGCCGAGAATGCCGATGGTTCGCTACAGTTGACGGTACCTGAAGGAAAAAGGATGCAGTTGATAGGTTCTTCGATAGTTGACAAAGGCGGTCATCTGGTCATCTACGATGGAACGGATGGTGGCGAAAAACTGATGGATTTGCAAAATAATAAGGAATATACAAACAAAGTATTATTTAGTTCGGGCAACACCGTAACGTTTGACTTAAAGAACGGTAATCGTGGAGAAAAGGTCGATTTTACGGTGATAGTTTTTGATCAGTCGGAAACTCCAGAAATTGAAATTGCCTCAGTTGAAGGCGGAAGCGTTTCTGCATCAGCGGATATCATGGTGGGAAAACCGGTGACCTTGAATATTTCCCCTAAAGAAGGATTTTGGCTCAAGAGCCTTAAGGTCGAGGATGTTTCCGGTAATGCATATACCGTCCGTAGTGCATCTTCGTTTGCAAGTACGGCTACGTTCACGATGCCCGCATCGAAAGTGACGGTTACACCTACGTTTACAGATGACTTTTCTGCAGCAGGGGGACTCTATGTCTATATGCCCTTTGGTGAGACAACTTCTGTTACGGTTCCGGCGGGTGTGACTTCATTCAAAGTTACTATGGGTGATGAAAAAAATACAAATGCTGATAGTTATCTCGAATTGATCAGCAAGGAAACGGATAAGCTTTTCCAGGTGACAGCTAGTCCATCTCTTAAAGATGGTGATAGTCTGACTATTTTTGATGGTAATGTAAATGCGGAAAAATTACTGTCATCCTTGAGTACGGATAATGGGTTTAGGTATATAGGACCTTTTGTCAGTTCAGGACCTCTAATGACAATTAAGTTGAAGGCTACTGATGATTACAAAAAAGATTACATTACCGACTTCGTTGTGGCTGTTGGTGAGTCTGAAAATCATGTTGTGAAATTTGCGGATTATGCAGGCGGAAAGGTTCTTACCGAATCTGCCTCGGTTAAGACGGGTTCGAAAGTGAATCTTTCAATTATCCCCGATGTAGGATATGTTCTCAAAAGTATCAGTGCTGAAGATGATGACGGCAGAACTGTGGTTCTGGATGGAGCATCTGAATTCTGTTCCTCGTCTTCGTTCACGATGGGACTTTCTGATGTGACGATTACCCCGGTTTTTGAAAATAAACTGAGTGCGGAAGAGGGACTTGAAGTAAATATACCTTCGTACAACGAAACGAAAACGGTCAATGTTCCCTTGGACGTGACTTCTTTGAAAGTTAAACTGTCTAATATGTATTATGGTTCCATTAGAAAAGGTTGTTTGGTGCTTAATGCTTCTGATGGATTCATCTTGTCGCTGACAGGTTCTATATTCCCTGAGAATAACACGGCTGAATTCGTTGTTTATGATGGACTGCGGGACGGGGCAAAAGAACTTCTGCATGTTTCAAACCAAACTGTAAAAAATATTTCAAAAACAAGTTCGGGAAATGTCATGACTTTCTGCCATGAAGGTTCTTACACCCCTATGTATTTGTCTGTCACATTTGTTGACCAGCGAAAAGTTCGGGTAGCCCACGCTCTTGGCGGTTCTGTGTCTAGCAGTGATGCTATGGCTATGAACGGCGAGAATGTTACATTGACGGCGACTCCTGCGAAGGGGTTCCTGTTTGAAGGACTCTCCATTGTAGATGCCAAAGGAAATCGCGTGGAAGCCTCCCAGAACGTGAACTGGACTTCCGGTGAATCCAGTACAGTAACGTTTACCATGCCGGAAACGGATTATGTTACGGTGACTTCTCGGTTTGTTCCTGCAACTGCTCCGTATGTTACGGTTCCCGTTGTCGGCGTAAAGACGGTCAATATACCCGAAGCCCTAAATCCATTCCATATTTATGATGATGGCGACGAAGCGGGAAAAGCGAGCAAGGGTGCGAATGGAACTCTTTTGCTTAAGGCTCCGGAAGACAACTTCTTTATCATGGATGGTTCCGTCAAATCTGTCATGCATTTTGATTTCTTGACGATATACGATGGAAAAGATAATACCGCACCGAAACTTTTGAACTATGCGCACGGTAAATTGACTGTACTGCCCTTTGCTACTTCCGGCAATGAGGCCGCCTTGACATTCATCACCTCCACGGAATATGAAGAAGACGGTTTTAAGTTGAACGTGTCCGTTGGCTCCCGTTCTTCGTATAGCATCACTTATGTCGGTAACGTCGTTGGCGGCTCCTTGGACGACTCAAAAAAGACCGCTAACTCCGGAGAAACAATCACCCTTATCCCGAGACCTGCAGAGGGCTATATTCTGGATGGCTTTGAAGTTGTTGATAAAAACGGCAATCCCGTGGAAGGTGACGGCACCCACTGGTATTCTCTTAATCCTGCTTCATTTGTGATGCCTTTCGAAGATGTTACGGTCACGCCTAAGTTTACGGCCATAAAGGATTTGTATATCAATATTCCCGGCGATTCGACGGTCGTTTATGCGAAAATTCCCAAAGGCGTTAACGCCTTCAAGGTATATGACCATGGGGGCAAGGACAATCGCTATAAAGCCGGTGATGTTGGCGCAATTGAATTCCTCTACAGCCCAGGCAACCTACAGGTGACCGGAAAAATGTCAAGTTGCGAAGGTGACGTAACAACTAGCGATTACCTGCTGGCTTATGGTCAACACGGTCCGATAAGCAACCATTTTGCTGGGAAAATAGATGAAATGCCTATGATTTCGGGTGTTGCAGCTTTAGAATTCTTTGCTCAGAGTGAAGGTTGCGGTGACGATGCTTACGGTATTGACCTGACAGTAACGGTTCTTGAACCTGAAGTGTCTGTAATCAATCCTTCTGAAGGTGGTACAGTCACTTCGGACAAGAAAATCGCTAGCATGGGCGAAACGGTGACTTTGACAGCGAACCCTGCAGAGGGTCATTACCTGAGCAACATCAGTTTCAAGGATGTAGAAGGCTTCCCCGATTACCAGGTTGCTCTCAATGATGTGAAAATTTCGTGGGTGACTGGCAAGGCTACGTTTACGATGCCGAACCAGAACGTCTATGTCCATCCCTCGTTTGCAAGCGAACTTAGCACCACGGGTGGCCTGTTTGTGAAAATGCCTTTGTTCGGAAAATTCCTGCTCGATATCCCCGCCACGGTGAAATCGTTCAAGGTGTCTGGTGATGACAAAAAGGACGGATTGACGTCTAATTCGGAAGCGTATCTTGTCATGACGGCGCCGGAGGGCTACCAGCTCCAGGTGACTGGCAGCATGGATTTGGGACAATATGGCTCGGTTGAAACGCTTACTATTTACGATGGTGAACCGACAACCGGTACAGGTAAGTTGATGGATGCCCAAACAGGAAAGGTTGACGAGTTTTTCCTGGTGAGCTCAGGCAACGTAGCGTCCATCCACTTTAAATCCAGCCATTATTTGAATCCCGAGAACTTTAACCTGACGGTGTCGCTGGTCGAAAAGTCTGCCACGGTTAAAGTGTTCTCCGTTGCCGGTGGTTCTGTGACTGCCGACAAAAAAGAGGCGGAACTGGGCGACGAAGTAACTCTTACCATAACCCCGGACAATGGTCACCTGATTTCGGATATCAAGGTTGTTGACGCAAACGGAGAACCTGTTGAGTTTACGGGTGGTAAATGGTATAGCGAGAGTAACAAGGCCACGTTCACGATGCCCGCGACGAGTGTATCCGTTGTGCCGACTTGGACAGACAACCTTACTGCCGAGGGCGATAATCCGCTCTATGTTAACATGCTGGACGATGGCACGACGAATATGTTCATTCCCTCTGGCGTGACCTCGTTCAAGGTATATGACAACGGAGGCAAGGATGGACCATGGTCTTGTGGACTTGATGGGCAATTTTGCTATGGAACTCTTCAAATCAAGGCGCCCAAGGGGTATTTGCTGAGTTTTTCCGGGGAAGCGAGAATGCAAAAAACAGAAGGCAGTATTGCATTGCTGCAAATTTATGATGGATTAGGTACAACTGGTAATAAAATTTTTGGTGGTTACGGAAATTGGTCAGATATTAATGATTACAACAAACATACCATCAGTTCAGATGAGAATGCGACAATTATGTTTACAAGTTATGATATAAAAAATGAAGAGGATGAACAAAAGCAAATGCAGGGCCTTAATTTGACGGTAGGTGTGGACAAGGCTAAAATAGTCATGGTTTGTGATTTCTTGGGTAAAAAGAAGGGCGCAATCATCCGTGGCGCAATCGATGAAACAGAGAGCTTGAACATCGAGGAAAACATCAATGTTGATACGGTTGTTTATAGCCGCAAATTCCCGAAAAACGTTTACTCGACAATGGTGTTGCCTTTTAATGTGAATACGAAAAAAGTCTCGGGTCTTGAAGCGGTGCTGTTCTTTAACGGCATCGGCAAGGACAAAGATGGAAATGACGCTATCAAGATGAAGGTCTTGTGGGCTACCAGTAAGTGGAGTAAGGAGAATAACATAAAGGATGCTGATGGTCTTTATAAGGTTTACGGCGATACGGCTCTGAGCGCTAATACTCCGTATCTAGTGCAGATGAAAAGTGAAACATTCCAGGTCAAAGGTGGTGTAACGCTTGTGCTCACGACCGAAGCTACCACAGAGAAGAATGGCTGGACGTTCCGTGGCACCTGGAAATACAAGAAGTGGGAAGAAGGCGATTCAGAATTGGGCCATGCTTACGGCTTTTCGGCAAGTAAAACCGATGACGGTAAAATTCAGGTGGGTGATTTCGTCAAGGTCGGCGTAGGTGCATATATCTATCCGATGCGCGCTTACCTTGTCAGATCGAAAATTCCGGAAAGTACGTCGCCAGTGCAAGGCGTGCGTGCGAACGGTGCTTATGTGATGCGTCCGTCCTTTGCTCAAGAAGAATTGCCTGAACTCATGAGTATCATCATCGACGACGAGGATGGCGACGGAAAGCAGACGACTGTCATCGGGCACTTCAATACCCGCACGGGCGAAATCAAGATGAACAGTGCCGCGACCCAGCGTGCGTTCGACGTGAAGGGCCGCCGCGTGAATGGCAAGAACAATGCCCGCGGTGCGTACTTCGGGAAGAACGTTCTGAAGAAGTAAT
>Ga0247611_10010598_pt1 | contig 10804 bp, 17 predicted proteins | sample 177DNAGHGhighgp2_FD_192422 | JGI IMG/M metagenome (GOLD analysis project Ga0247611, IMG submission 192422) | Sheep rumen microbial communities from Palmerston North, Manawatu-Wanganui, New Zealand - 1770 DNA GHGhigh gp2 | ecosystem: Host-associated > Mammals > Digestive system > Stomach > Rumen... | reverse complement strand
AGCGACTTTTCTCAATGTTTATTCGAGATCCACGATTTGGTCTTGGTCGACGTGACCTTGGTCGTCGCTTGATGATTTTGAGCGGTGTATCTGCAGATAATGCAGTTAAGGCCGGTCGTTTCGATGATTTGTTCGTGGGTTGGGAGCATATGCCAGATGATGTTTTCAAGTCGCTGTGTAACTATCTGTATGATCAGATTATCAGTGGCAATGAGCTTTGCAAGAAGTGGATGCCAAGATATTCTTCCAAGAACTTGATGCTTGCTCGTCGTATTGCGAAAGCTTTAAATATGAACAAGCAGCAGTATGGACACTTTATTAAGTGCGATACTGTCGAGAACAAGCTCTCTCGCCATCGTACAGAAGATATTATCTTCGAACATGTACCTTCGCTTGCACTTTTGAAGTATTACAAGCGATTTACAAATGGTGAAGATACGTCTGGTCGCTTTGCACAGTACCTTGAGAATGTTAAGTCTGGAAAGTCTAAGATGAACATCTCAACTACTACGGTTTATGACATTTACAAGAACCGTAAGCTGATTGATGCTGATCTGTTCTTTGATCAGCTCGAGAAAATCTCAATCAATGCACTCGTGATTGTGGATTCATCGGGTTCAATGCAAGACGATAATGACTCTTTTGGCAAGGCATTGTCAATTGGTCATTACTTGACTAAGTGCTCGTCATATATGCCTGGGTACTTTATCTCGTTCTCGTCTATGCCTCAGCTTATGCAGCTTCAAAGCGGTGAGACTTACTCATTTAAGCGATTAAATTGGGGTGGAAGAGTTACAGAGTATAAAAACCAGCCTTTGCACGGAAAGTCAAAGTATGAGCGAGAGATTAACAGTATGGTTACTGGTGATTGCACTAATACTGACTTCCGAGCAGTGTGCGAGTTGCTGAAGTCCTTAGACAAGGAAAATGCTCCTGAATGGTTGGTTGTTCTTTCGGACATGGAGTTTGATTCTGGCAGTAGTCAGTCTGCATCAGAAGTTCAGTCGATGTTCAGAGAGTATGGGTTCAATACCAATATTATTTGGTGGAATCTCAATGCTCGTAATACTACGACTACTTTCCAGAAGGACCAATTCGGTAATGTATACCTTTCTGGATATTCACCAATGCTGCTCAAGTACCTTGAGTCCGGGTTTGACGGAACAGCATTTCTGAACAAACTTCTTGACGAGTATGCAAAGAAAGTAAAAGTTGCATAACACATGCACAAAAGTTCCGCACCTGTAAAATTATTATAGGTGCGGAACTGTTTTTAAAAATAATTTATATCATTTTATGAGCGAGAATATCCAAGGTGCATTTACATCTAAATAGACTAAATTTAATACAGTTAAAGCCGTATATGAATTAAACAGTATATATGCTGTAGAAATCAATAATAAATGTTTTACTATTAATATATTTTTTAAAGCTAAAAACTCAGATTCATTTAGTTTTTCAACATGGTCTTCACTGTATGATTTTTATATAAAGTTCTTAGAATTATTAAATAATAAAAGAACTAGATATTTATGTGTATATGAAGCTGTATCTAATAAAGATTTAACAATAGAAGAAACTATATTAAAATGCGATAGTCTTACTAATGTATTAAAACAAATCAATTATGAAACAAACACAGCCTGATTTTGAAGGGATGATTGATAAAGATATTGATGACTTATATTGTATATCTGTCAGTAATATTATGGAAACTGCTAAGTATTCATATTATTCTACAGATGTTTTTCAGTCTAGGCGAAGAGAATATGTATATAAATTTACAATTCGCTTAACTGATAATACAATTAACGAGTATAATTTTCCTAAAGGAGAAGATCTATTAAAATTTACTGCAAAGTTTTTATTATTACATAATAAATGCAAAAAGAATAGACAATCAATTATTTGTATATATACATTAAAGTCACTCGAAAAAAGTAAGCAATCTGATACATTATTGAATGTTAAAAAATTATATCAGGTTGATCTATTACCAGATTTTATTAAGAAATATGTAGTATTATGAAAGAAAAACTAAAAACTACTATTTACGGTTTAATTAATATAGAAGCTATTGGTTGTGCTAATATATCTACAGATGGATCTGATTTGGTGATTTTAGGTGTAGATGGAAAAGCATTAATCCAGCTTAGTGATAATGATAAAACGAGACTGTTTGTTGCATTAAAACGGTTATTATTAATTATAGATGCATATACAAATAATAAGTTAAAAAAAACATGTAAATTTATAGTTGTTTCTGTTACAAATAAAATATGGGATTTTAAGTTATTAAACGAAGTTGATATTATCAATTCTGATATTGCATATTAAGATATGAGTACACTTACTATTAAAATTGTTATTGGAGCTGTTGTATTTATTATATTACTTATATATACAATAGTTGATAAGTATCGCGGTGTACGGAAATGGAAGAGAATACAGAGTACATGTGCACATGATGAATGTACTTATTTTAGAAGATGTGAGATTTGTGGTAAAATAGAAAAAGTTGATATAGATGAGATCATAAATCAACGATTAAACAAGAATGAAAGCATTTAATGAAATATATGCACCGCCGTTTATTACAGATGGTATGTTCATATATGCTCAAGGTGATTATAATATTCCAGCTTTAGATACAGAAGATTGGAATGATAACACAGAATTGTTACAGTATATTTGTGATATATTAAACGGTAAAGCTAATAATAAGAAAATAAAAGTATATTATGTAAACCATGAGTATATAGGTATTACATTTAATAATATAAATACAAAACTTCGTGTTCGAGGATATGGTCATTTAATGAAAGGAGAAAAACTTGAGCATGAGCAAGCAGAAGAATTACAAGATAAGTTCGCTTTATGGGTAGTTAGTAAGATTGATAAAAATTATATTTAATTATGCAGTTACTTACAGTTATAAAATGTTCAATATTATCATCTGTATGGTATGATAAAGGTGAGAACTCAGTAAAGTTATATGCTTTAAAAAATGATGGGCAAGAATCACAAATATTTAAGTTTACATCTGATGATAATATTGGAACTTTACAGGAACAGATGATAGTTGCTATGTTTGAGTTTAACCAGAAGAAAAATAAGAATAAAGTACACGATGAATATTATATAGCTTATAGACATCGTAACAAAACATACTTTGAGCTTTTATCTTCTTCACCATTTTGTGAGGAGTTAAAAAATAAGCTTAAGCATAAGTAAACTTATTAAAAACAGTGGTAAAAATGCAAAAAAGAGTTAAATATTAAATTTTTTTGTCCAAAAATTTTTCCGGTTCAAAATTTGGCATTATCTTTGTAGTGTTCAATTAAGAACAACAAATTTAATAACAATATAAACAATTAAAAAATTAAAGTTATGTCACAGAACAAAAAGAACAACAACAGTGAGTTATTTGCCGCTATGAACCGTATCCGTAAGGAGCAGCACCTGAGCCTTAAGGAGGCTTATGCCGAGGCTAAGAAGCAACTTGATGCAAATGCTAGCCAGCAGGCAGAAACGGCGACAGACGAGGCCAATAAGCTTTATGAGAAGTTTCTGGCCAAGGCCAAGAAGGGTAATGTCAAGGTCAAGTTCACCAACCGCAAGGGTAAGACTATTGCTACCACAGTCACTCTCTGCAAGAACAACATCCCGACTTCCCGCAACACGGTGATCCAAGGTCGTCGTAAGGCCTTCCACGACGGCGATATCCAGGTTTACGATATCCGTCACGGTGTTTACCGTCCGATGCCCAAGAACGGGCTTATCGAGCTTGTCGGTTAACCACCGCTACTCGTGTCCTCAATTTTAAAATGTTAAACAATATGACTGATTTTTCATCCAACTGGTTGTTGTCGTCGTGAGACGATGGCAACTTTTTCTTCTTTAAATAACAGACAAACAGCTATAAAGTAAATAAAAACAATAGCTAAATTTAATTAAGCTATATGTTATATAAACTTACAAAAGAATAGGTGAAGTCTTTAAAGAAGAACGAAATTAAAGAAGATATATTTCCTTAGGATTCTATAAAAATATACATTAAGAAACGGAGGAAATATTTAGTAGTTAATTTACAGAGGATCTATAGACGAGATATATTTACAGTTCGAGATTATATAGATCTTATAACTGACTACGAACAAGCTGGATGGACATACCATAGTTTAATTTTACCTTATGTATATTTTTATAAGAAGGTGAAATGGTATGTTCGTTTTTGGAATTGGATAAAATGAAAAAATATATTTGTTAATAGTGATGAAAGAAGAGAAAAAGAAATTTGAAATGCCATTAAAGCATGAAACCATAACCGGTACATTTACTGATTACCGTGGTATGGAACGAGATTTTACAATGGTAGCAGTAACCATTCCTGTGAAGGAAAAAGACATTGATATTGTTGTGTATAGTCGAGAACATATAACAGATCCGACATATAATGTAACTTATTCAATTGACTCTGAATATAAAAAGTATCCTGAGGACGAGAGTAATGAAGGTTATGAATCTTTTGTATTTACCGATTTAACTAAGGTTAGAAAAATTTTGTCAATTGGTGTTGCAGTTCGTTGCAATAGAGATAAAGATTTAAAACTTGGTGAATATATTGCTTACGGCAAAGCATTTAGAAATGCATTTGAAACATATGGTCATGTATTGTTTGTAACACATTCAGGTATGATTAATACTAAGATGGTCCAAGCATTACTTGAACAAGAGTCAGAACATTTTAAGAAAGATCCTGGATCTTATATTAAGGGATATAATAAAGATCGTGATCGTTACTTGTCTACTGGCCGTGTTGCTATTGCTGAAATGACGGAACAAGAGTTTAATGAATTTCAACAAACTAATAATGTAACAGTAACAGAAAAACCTAAGAAAGAATATAAAGGTGTTTCTATTACAAATGTAACTAAACCGGCAGCTAAGCCTCAGATAACGGTAGTTGAACAAGAAAATCATTTTGAAGGGAATACAGATTCTACTCAAGAAGAACCAGAGGAAGTAGTTGAAAATGAAAATGGTAATAAGGACACAGCACCTATCTTATCAGCATCTTCAACTCCAGTTAATAAGAGTAAGTATATGAGACTAAAAATGAGTAAATAACATGTTTAACAATGGTAGAAGTTTTAATATTAATTAAGACTTCTACCACTAAATATTTAAAGTTATGGATATAGAACTTTTGACATTAAAGAATTTTTTGGGTAATACTGTTAACATTTATCGTGATGACGACAGTAATATCATCGTTGAAGGAACTGTTATTGTTTCTGCAAACGAAAAAGTATTCACACATATGCCGGTAAAAATTCATAAGCTTAAAGGTGATTTATATTGGCATAGTCATAATGGAGCACCAAATAATTTGGACAGTCTGTATAATTTTCCTGATGTTGTTGACGGTAGTGTATTTATTTTCGGTAATCCGAAGTTGACTTCGTTAAAGTATTGTCCAAGAGAGATTACTGGAAGTTTAATTTGTGATAATTGTGGGTTAACCAGTTTTGACGGTATTTCTGAAAAAATTGGCGGTAATCTTACGGTTTCTCATAATCCTATATACGATATTAAACCATTGTCGGAATCTATAGTTAATGGGACTATTGTTGCTCTTGACACCAGCATACAGAACCCGAAGAATTCATTGAAGACTAAAAACCATAACTCTTCTATTGTAGATTATCAGACTTCAGACTATCAGTATATTTGATAAATAGAAAAATTATTAATTATTTCTATGTTTACTGATATACTTGATGACGATGAAGATGGTTTATATATAAATTCAGTAGACTATACCGATATCTATAATAGCTGTTATAAAGCTAATATCGGAGATGCATTAGCATATAATAGGTTAACCAACCATTTATATGTCGGGGCTTTTTATGAAGAGAATATTGGAGAAGTTGATCCGATAGGAATTATTATTAAAGAGCATACATCTATATCTACATATGATATTGTACTTAGGAGTTATTTGACTTCTTCAGGTATTGTTGTGCCATATCAATATCATGATAAGGAAAAATATATACCGACATATTTAATGGATTTGTTTAAGCGGTATTTATCACGATATATTAGAGAAATGTCATTTGATATGACTAATGCTTAGTTCTTTGTTCCTGATATTGCAATTTTAGATTATATAGAGTTTAATATCTATGATTTTAAATCTGCATATAAACGAATGTGGGGCGAAGAACGAACAGAGTCTTTCTTTGAAAGAATGTATACAAATGGAATATTTTCTATATATAAAAATAAGTATTACCAATGGCTTCCAGTAGAAGGAAAGAAACGAGTTATTAATAATTTGACATATGGTTAGAGATATGAATTTTTACCTATATTCCGTATAACACTTGAAACAATAAATGAAATGGAGAGTCAACTGAAAAAAGAGTGACTCTCCATTAATTTTTTATGGATTTACTTTTCTTGGTCTACCTCTACCTCTCTTTGGCATTGACTGCTCAGGTTGAGTTACTGGTTGATCTACATTTTTTCTTGGTCTGCCTCTCTTTGACTTTGGAGCAGCTGCACCATATGTAGATGTGTTAGCTTGTGGGTTACAAGCTGGACATTCTCTGCAATCATTATATTTGCAGTTCGGTGGTAACATTCCTGTCTCCGGATTTTCATATGGACAATCAACTTTATCTAAAAGCTGGTTATCTAATTGGCTAATTGGATCAACACAACAGTGACCGTCACTTCTATGATCAGGAACAATAGGTTTAAAATATCCTTTAGTTCCAATATTCATAATTTCATCTAAATTCACTAAATTACTGTAATCCATGTAATCAACATGACTATGTGTTTGTGCCATACTATTAATTAATTTTTTTATTTATTTATTTTGTTAAAACTATAAGGCTTATATTATATATAATTTTTATGTAGGTAGATAAAAAGGACTTGTTTATAAAATCTGCATAGAGAATTAATATAGATATAAGTGAGTAGTAGTTATCTGATATCTGGGATTTACTCGTAAATATAAATGAATAGAAAGATATTGATTATATTCCTGATAATATATGTTATTGTTTTACTGATTATGCATTAAATATATTATAGAAATATGATATTGATATAGCTGATAAACTAAGAAAAACAGCATATAAAATATTGTTATCAGATGTTATATATTCTTTATGTGTTTAGGGAATTGATAAAGAAATTGCAGATAAGCTTGCGGTTGCTTGTATTAAACGATGTCATAATATCTATATAAGAACAGATATAGAATTTAAGGATATTCCTAGAGAGTTATGGTACTGGATATTCGATGATAGAGAAGAGATATATAAAAAATTATAGTCTATGTAGATATGTTTTATTGGAAAAGGTAAAGACTTATTTACAAGAGTAAATATAAAAAACAGTTGTAGTAATATATGAAAGATACATTTGGATTTTTATCGACAATATTTCTTGTCTATTTATATTTTTTGATAATTGGTATATGGTTTGTGTTTTATACATTATATTATATAATATATAATGGTGTTAAGAGTTTTTTTAACTATATCAAGAAAATCATAAGTAAGTGTTATAAGTATATTACTAAAAAGTGTTAAATATAGAATTTTTTGAGTAAAAAATTTTACCAGTATAAAAAATGGTATTATATTTGCAGTGTTAAAACATGAATAATTAATTAGAAGAAACGATGATTAAATTTAAAGTAAACAACGGCTCAAAGGGCTTGACCCTAACATTTTCAAAGGGGTCAGAAAAAGAGTTTTATGCGAATGTCATGACTGTTAATGATGTCGCAACGAAACTGTCGAACAGCAAAGAGCAATTCGCACAAATGCTCTACTTGCTCAACAACACTCCAGATTTTTGTTTCCGAATCTCCAAGGACAGGTTCGAGAAGCTGAACTATGGTTACGGTATTTGCGAAGGTAAAGTAACTCCGATTGTGATGTTTTTTACTGAAGAGACCAAGTTGACGTTCTTTATGTATCGTGATGGCTATATCTGCCGCATCCATCCTGAGGACGGTGATATCTTTACCAAGGACATTGAAGATCTCGTAACACCTGACGAGATGGTGAAGATTATGCTTCAGCGAGAGAACGAAACCAGTCAGTCTAACAATGAATCTGAGAGCAACGGCGAGGACAAAGCAGATGATTCAGACTTTAGTGCTTTTAGTATTCTTGGCGGCATGCTCGTTAATATGCTTAATAAGTATATCAACGACCGTGACCATACCGAGCAGAAGAACGAAGATTCATGCGAGTCTCATCAGGATCTTCAGAAGCTGCACCAAGAGTTTAATGAAACTGAACAGAAGATCGCAGATTTCTGTAAGTCTCATCAGGATTTTCAGAAGCTGTATCAAAAGTTTAACGAAACTGAGCAGAAGTACTGTTCGAAGCTAACTGAACTTGCTAATCTTTACAGTAAGGCTGAAGAGCTTGAGAGGGAAGTTGCTGAACTGTATGCTCAGAAGATCGCTTTGAGCAATCGTCTTGGTACATCTATCAAGGATTAACTCCATAAATTTGGGATAGTGAGGGCCCATGTCGTGTTAATTAAGTTTTTCAAAACCGTAAAAGGTTTGGAGGTTCTGGAATATTTCTCAGTTTTGACCAAATCACAAAAGTTCTAACAAAAGTTAAATTATAGTTAAAAATTGTAAAACATAGTGCACGTTTGAAATATTGGCATTATCTTTGCAATGTAATTAATAACGAACATTGTTGAACAATTTAAGTGAAGAAGTAATGAGAACGAGAGACCGACCTAATTAAATGAAGTAATTTTTATTTTTTAGATTAGTCAAAATTTTCCGAACAAGGTAAAGCAGCACCTCGGGTTAACAAGTCTGCAAGAGAGGAACAAATAATGGCACGAGATCGACCCTAGAGTATTTAATATATATTGCTCGATATTTTTAATTTTTAGTCAAATAAATCCAGGTCCCCGCAGAGTCCGCCATCCATGCCGGAGCTCATCGGTGCCGCAGAAGAACAGGGTTTTCCAGTCAATAGAGGAGGTTACGATTGGTTTTCGAGTTCTGAACATTCGCCACAACGGTGAAATTGATTGTGCCACCCGATGCCTGGGTGAGATTAGAGTTAAAAAACCACAGAGGGTTTGGAGGTTTCAGAATGTTTCTGTTTTTGACCTTACCGCAATAAGTCCTGATTATGGCAAGAGACGGTCCTGAATAAAGATATAGTATTTTATGTGATTAATGATATTTTAAATTTTATAGATGAATTACTAACGGGAGGGGTGACTACTAACCCTCCCAAAATTTTTATATTCAGACTTTTAGATAGTTTTTCCATATAAAAAGTATGGAAGAGAAGTTAAAAGAATTTTATAACTGGATGTTAGATAGGCAACAAAAACTAGATGGTTGTCCAGAAGAATTAAATGAGCTTAATTGGATCATTAATAAATTTGAAGAATTAGGCTTAGACGAAGTTCATTATAAAATTAATGAACAAGATAAAACAGATTGTATTAAGATTAATTACGATAGTTTAATCTCTGCTTTTTCTTTGAATTTAAGACAAATGATTAAGCTATGGTGTTATGATAGAAATAAAAGGTTAAGCACAGAAGAAATAAATAACATCATAAAAGAACACTATAAAACACATAAGCCGATACCAGTAAGTGAAGGATTGCCACCAAAAGTTATAACTGATGGAAAAGAAGAATCATTCAGTGAATTAGTATTGGCAAGTGTACGAAATAATTTAGGATATAAAAATGTAATTGAAACATTTTTTGATTACAGTACTAATGAATGGTGTACACAGGGTGAAGTAGTGGAATCTTGGTTAGCTATACCTGTATTAAAAGATTAAAATTATGAAACGATACGGATATGTGACAAAAGAAGCGGCTAAAATTCTTAGAGATTTTGGTTATGAACATGAATGCACTCATGTTTATGAAGAAAATGATGATGAATTAACCTTATTTGTCAATTATGGTTTTAAAGATACAGATGGTGATTTAATTCCTACATATGAAGAAGGATGTACTATAGACGGATTTATTGGTGCACCGAAGATCGAAGATGTTACAACATGGATTTTTTTAAGAAAGCAAGTAGTATTAGTTTTTAAACCAGAGAATTTAATACCTGATGAACTTGGTACTCTTAAAAGAGCATGTACAGTTAGACGATACAAGAATAACTGGGAATTTGAAGATATATATCTAACAGATTATTTTTATGAAAGTCAAACAGCGGAACAACAAGCGATTTTATGGATTTTGAAAAACATTTTTTATGAATGAAAAAGAATAAGAAAAAAGATTTTTTAGTTGCATATGTAGTTACCTTAAGTTCAGGTACACCAGTTTTTAGGAATACTATAATTCGTAATGCGGATAATAAAGAATCTGTTTATAATTATTTTTTAAAACATCCAGAAATTATGGGAGGTATGAGTTATTATAGTGTAGCAATATTAAATATTATGGAACTATGATATATAAAGGGAAAGAATTAAATACAATTGGAGAAATTTTCAACGAAGCTCTTAGAATAGCGAAAGAGGATCCAGATGATACTATAAACTTTAAAAAAAGTTATGCTAATTATATTAGGCAATGTAATCTGAATGTCGATATAGAGACAGCTATGCAATGTGTTGAAGAAAATCTTGGATATTTTGCTGGTTATTATAGTAAAGAAACATCTGATATAATTCGTAAGGCATATAATGCTGAACATCCATTACATATTATATAATTATGGAATCAGAAGTTAAAGAAAAAGAGATTA
>Ga0247611_10010597_pt1 | contig 10806 bp, 11 predicted proteins | sample 177DNAGHGhighgp2_FD_192422 | JGI IMG/M metagenome (GOLD analysis project Ga0247611, IMG submission 192422) | Sheep rumen microbial communities from Palmerston North, Manawatu-Wanganui, New Zealand - 1770 DNA GHGhigh gp2 | ecosystem: Host-associated > Mammals > Digestive system > Stomach > Rumen... | reverse complement strand
AAATTAATGACGACGGTGAGGAAGAAGAATAAGTATAAACATAAGCTGTATTACATAAAACACCGCATTAAACATGCGGTGTTTTATTGTGCGAAAAATTTTTAAATCAAATAAAATTATTGACTGTACAAAGACTTGAAAAAATTGAAAAATAGTTTATAATGGTAATACAATTAGAAAATATCGGAGGACGCTATCATGATTGAATTTTTGTTGGGGGGGGGGTAAAATCCTCTCATAGCAAGGGTTTTCGTGCATTTACATTAGCAGAAGTATTGATTACATTAGGTATAATCGGTGTTGTTGCGGCAATGACGTTACCTGCTTTAATTCAGAATTATCAGAAAGGTGTTGCATTAAATCGTTTAAAACAAACCTATGCACAAGTTCAAACAGCTATAGATACGGTTGCAGCCAGAGATTTTGACGGACTTCCTTTACATCAGTGGAGTTGCGACGGTCAAACAAAGTTTAGCGGCGTAAGATCTTGGGGAGATAGAGCAGGTGACTCTTGTCTTTATCTTGCGATACAAGAGATTGCCGTAAAAATGTATCCTCAACCTGACAGTATAGAACATGCAATGTGTTATGAAGAAGGTAGAGAGTATAGACCTTATACCGGACTTGGAGGAGGTACTTCTGAATTTAGCGATGGAAAGAAACTTTCTACAGCAGGTATATCAGCATTACTTCCTAATGGTGCTTGTGTTCGCTGGCATTGGGCTGCTTGGGCGGGTGATGCAAGAAGTACTATAGTATTTGATATTGATGGACCTTATTCCGGATATAATCAGTATGGAAAGGATGTTTTTAAGTATTATTACTCCACACCTAATACAGGAATAGGCAGAGGTGCAAATGGCAGACTTCTTCAAGCACATAATCAAGGAGCACGGAGATCAGACTTAAAAAATTATTGTAAAAAAAATCAAGATTGGGCAACTTCATGTGAAGCTCTGATATTAAACGACGGCTGGCAGATGAAGTCGGATTATCCGTGGTAATATTTTTATTATTATGGAAAGCAGTAAACTGTCTATGTTTACTGCTTTTGATTTTATAATTTATTTATTTGCATATTTTAAAAACAGTTGAACTTTTGTCTGCATGAGTTCTTCTGTTATTTTCCATTCACCATTTGGTTGTTTTGTGATAATCATATAGCTGTTAAGCTTGTAACGTTCGCCTGAGGGCTGGCGAAGTGCGGAAATTTTGTATCCGTCTGAAACTTTTTCTGCTTTAATATTTGAGTAAGTGTTTTTATATCGTCTGAATCTTGCCGTCATTTGTCCCATACGAAGCTGCTTAATATATGTTTCGGTATCCGTTTCCACATCAACTAATTCTCCGTCAGGCTTGATAACCTGACGTATTATTTTGGCATTTGGTGAATACATATCAAGCAGGGATTTATCGTAATTATTTGCAGCGTTGACATAATTTCTGAAGAATTTAAGTGCCTCTGCCGTGCTGTCAGCAAAAGCGGTGTTTCCGAATAATATGAGTACGGAAAATATAAAAAGACAAATATTTTTTATCATAAATAACCTCCCATAAGTTTATTGTTTATTATGAGAGGTCATTTTTCATTATACTAAAGTTGAATTATCAGAATTTTTTTAGTCTTGCATAAGAAGCGTCCATTGCTTTCTTACCTTGTTTACCAAAGTCAATAGTGTACATTGTACTTTCACCGACAGGTATAACCTCTAAGATATGCCCTATACCTAGTTTATCGTGGAAAACCCTGTCACCTGCTTTAAATACATCTGTCACGATATCCGAACCCTCAATTTTACGTTCTCTTTCTTCTGCTTCCTGTGCTTTTTGGAAATCGTTTTTACGCTTTTCTTCAAGCATTCTTTTAATAGCATTATCCTTGAAAAATTCTTTTACTTTTTCTTCATCTTTTTGCTTATTTTCTTTTGATTTAACAAGAATAGTACGGGCAGGAGTGCGTCTTACGACAGATGTTGTTGTATTTTTCTTCTGCGGTGCGATAAATCCTTTTCCAAAACCTGTTGAAGGTTTTACATATCCAAAGCTGTCAGACTGGGTAGAAATTGGTGAAGAATAAGAGTAATCTCGTTCTGATTTTGCCCTTGATACTGCATCTCTGAATGTTGAAGAACTGCCTGTACTGTTTTCAGAACCAAGTCTGTTTAAAAGTTTCGGTGGTATTTCTTCAATAAAACGTGACGGGTTGTAGTATTTATATTCACCCCACATTTGACGGCGTTTTGCAGAGGTAAGGAACAATTTTTCTTCTGCACGGGTTACGCCTACATACATTAATCTGCGTTCTTCTTCAAGTTCTGACGGTATGTTGAATGTTCTCTGATGCGGAAAAACTCCTTCATCCATACCTGCCAGAAATACAGTCGGAAATTCAAGACCTTTTGCGGCGTGTAAAGTCATAAGTGTAACATTATTTGCTATTGTATCCATATTATCAATATCTGAGATTAATGATATTTGTGTTAAGAAATCTCCCAGAACATTATCATCATTTTCAGGTACAAATTCCTCTGCTACGTTTACAAATTCCTGCAAGTTTTCAATATCAGCTTCACTTTCAGGTGTATTTTGAAGCTGTAATTCATTCAGATAACCGCTTTTTTCAATAACAAGAGTTACGAATTCTCTCAAATTGTACGAATTAATTGCATCACGGAATTTTTCTATTAAAGAAACAAAATCTTTTAGTTTGGTTTTTGTTTTTGCAGGAATTTCGTCATCTTCATCTACTCGTTGTGCGGCTTCAAACAGGCTTATATCATTCATATCGGCAAATAACTGTAGTCTTTTAACCGTAGTTTCACCTATTGCACGTTTCGGAACATTCACAATACGTCTGAAGCTTTGCGAATCGTCAGGATTATATATTAATTTCAAATAGGCAATAATATCTTTTATTTCTTTACGGTCATAGAATTTCAGTCCCCCGTATATTCTGTATGGAATACCGGAAGCCATACAAGCTTCTTCTATTGCACGGGATTGTGAATTTGTACGATAAAGAATTGCGTATTGATTGTAATTACCACCGCTCTCTTTTTTTATTGTACTTACAATGAAATTGGCTTCATCAGATTCATCCTGAGCTTCAAAATAATCAATAAGCTCCCCTTCGCCTTTGTTTGAATAGAGTACCTTATCAACACGTTCTGTATTATTTTCGATAATTGCATTTGCAACATCAAGAATATTTGATGTGGAACGATAATTTTGTTCAAGCTTAATTAATTTTGTGTTTTTAAAATCTCTTTGGAAATTCATAATAATTGTATAATCTGCACCACGCCAACTGTATATAGACTGGTCAACATCACCTACGACACAGAGTGAACGTTTAGGCGGAATATCTTTTTGCAGATTTGTGTAGAGCATATTAACCAATTTGTATTGAGCAAGGTTTGTATCCTGATACTCATCAACAAGTATATGTTCAAATCTTTCATAGTAATATTCTCTCACATCAGGATTTTGCTCTAACAGTTTTACGGTCAGCATTAGCATATCGTCAAAATCTATTGCGTTGTTGTTATTGAGTGTATTTTCGTATTCTTCAAAAATCTGTGCAATTTTCTGTGATTTAAAATCTCTTGCAAAAGTTGCATAAGTATATGCGTCCTGCATTTTATTTTTAGCATTGGAAATTACGGCTTTTACAAGTTTTGGTTGATAAATCTTGTCATCAACATTTAATTTTTTAATCGCTTGCTTTATAACTGCAGTTGTGTCATTGTCATCGTATATTGTGAAATTCTTATCCAGTTTTTTGCCGGATTGGAAGGTATATTTATCGACATTCTCTCTCAAAATTCTTCCGCAAATACTGTGGAAGGTTCCTATCCACATGTATTTGATAATATTCTCACCGACAATATTTCCGATACGAATTTTCATTTCTTTTGCCGCTTTGTTGGTAAACGTTACGGCTAGAATGCTTTTTGGCTTTATGCCATTTTGTATTAAGTATGCTATTCTTGAAGTTAAAACTTTAGTTTTTCCGCTGCCCGCACCTGCCAGTATAAGCATAGGTCCTTTAGTTGTCTGAACAGCCTCTTTCTGTTCATTATTAAGATTTTCCAGTAGATTTTCCATATACCCTATTCCCAAAATTGAAATTTTATGTTATAATCAGCATAATTAAAAAATACAATTATTGCAATGAGAAAGTAGGAAAAATGGTAGAAGAAAAAATTAACATCACATTAAACAGTGATGGAAACGGACAAGAAGAACAACCGTCAATTATGGTTCCTATCGATGATATGGATGTTGTCAAAGATAATTCTCCACATACGGTTGATGAATTAGCACAGGAATTGGCTACAATAAGACAGTCCGCAAAGAAAATTGCAATAATTGGCAGTCGTAATTTGCCGATTACACATCAGCAAATGATAGAAACTCTTGCTACGGCACTTGTCATGCAAGGTAATACTATTATTACATCAGGAGGTTCTTCAGGTACAAATGCTGCGGCTATTCGTGGTGCGATGAAGGCTAACCCTGAAAAATTAAGAGTTATTTTACCTCAGACAATCGGACAACAGCCAAGTGATGTTCAGGATCAGCTTATTGGGGTGCCCAATATTGTCGAACATTCCGACAGAGCTATGATGACTTTGGCTGATGCTTCCAGAGTTTGTAACAGAGAAATTATTGACGAATGTAATCAATTGATTTGTTTCTTATCTCATACGAGTAAAACTCTTCATAAGGCTGTTCAATATGCCGAAGAAGGTCATAAAGTTATTACAGTATTCTATTTAGATTGATGAATTTTATGAAGAAACGAATAATTAAAACAATACTTTATAGTATAGTCGGTGTTATTGCGGGTGTAATAGGGCTTTCCCTGTCAGATGCTTATACAGCTTATCTTCCGGTTAGTATTGCTTCAAGAATTGAGGTATTGCCATTTATAGGCTTTTTAGCAGGTCCTGTATATTATGTATTTGCAGGCAAACTGGATGAATAATTCATACTCTGTATTTAATTCTTTAAATTGCAGATTATAGTTGTTTATTGTAATATTAGGCTTACATAAGGAAAATATTATGAGTGACAATTTAAAAAAACTTACCGGTAAAAATAAAAATGACTATGAACAGGTCGCAAAATCTCTTGTAGATAATTGTGATGTGGAATTATTCAAAGAACTTGTTGAACAAGACGGATTTTTGTTTGATTTTATTAAACAGAATGTTGCACAGAGAATTTATGATGCCTGTAATGAAAAAAACTATCGTAATTTATTATCATTCCTTAAATATTATTCGCCGTCCTATGATGAGGCAATTGTTTCTGTGCTTGCAAAATATGCTGATGAAGATTTAACTGATGAAATGCTTGAAATTTTTGAAAACGGTGATGAAAATGAAAAATGCTATTGTGCGAAATTTTTTTCATATATTCAGGATTCGTTGGCTTTAGATTTATTAAGAGAAAATTCTTATACGGAAAATGAAAGCCTGAATGCTAATTGTGCTGCTACTTTAGGTATTTTGAATGACAAATTGTCCTATGACAATGCAATAGAAAAATTAAACAGCGAAGATGAATTTGAAAAGCTCAATGCGGTCAAATTTCTTGTAATGTACGGAAATATTGAGGCTCTGGATAAAATTATCGATACAATGAAAAATTCCACAATGTCGGAAAATATTGCAGGATACGTTCCGTATTTGATAAATATTCAGGAATTGCTCCAAACAAATTATACAGGCGGTTTACTTGTCGTAAACAACATAGTGAATGGTTTGGGTGAAATTTTGGGGCTGTATGAGGTTATAAATTTTGAGTTATATAATATTTTTGAAGCTATGATTTCAAATCCGCAAACAGGCGGTTCTGCTGCAGTATTGTTGAATGCGGAGGACAAATTCAATACGCTGACTGAAAATGATGAATATATGTTTGACGAGGATAAAAATACTCAGGCAGAAATAAAAGATATTAAAAAACTCTTAAACAGAATTGATAAAAAGCAATTAAAAGCATTGATAAAAGACGAATTAAGTGAAAACAGTCCGTTTGTTTATACTGCTCTTGATTATTCCGATAATATTGAAGCTATAAAAGAGCTTTTGCGTTGCGATAATCAGACAATAATTTTAAAGACAGCGGAAGTGCTGAAGAAGCTGGGTGCTTTAAACGATACGGAAAGAACAGTTGCATTGTTAAAGATTACGGATGAAAATATTAAATCCATACTTCGTGCTTTATAGTTAGTAGAAATTGCTAATAAAAAATAGCCGAAAGTGCTAATGGAATAAAAAGGAATTAACAGTATTATAATAATGTGAAAACCGAGGCTCCGATGCCGCAAGTTCCCTATATATCAGGGAGGGAATGACAACATCATTCGTATATATGCGGCGGAGCCTGACATAATCGGAGGAATGGTTCCGATTATGAGGAAACCCCGAATATCGGGGTTTCCTTTTTTGTGTAATATAATTGTCCCTGAACTCTTTTCATGCTAATATCTTTTTGTAAAAGATTTTTTTAAGGAGTAAGAATAAGAATGGTTATGAATTTTGATAACGGTGTACCGTTTGATCCGGGATTTGTGCAGCATATCTCTGCAATAATTCCTAATATACAGTACGTTTATACCGAATTAGGGAAATATAAAAATTTCGGTCAGAAAAAAAATCAATTTAAAATGATATTGCCTAAATTGGATGAATTGATTAATAATTATATAGGGTTTTATGCAGGTTGTATTTTGTGGGCACAGATAATTAAAGATATGGATAAACCCGTTACAAATAATTTCTGTGTAGGCGGAGAATATAATGAAGATGAAACTTTGCAGGAAGTTCGTTTTTTAAAGGAATTTCTTGTTATGTTTCCTAAAGATGTAAAATATTATGCAGGTAAAGATTATGTTTTATATCAGGATACATTTAAAATTCTTGATTTGTACGAGGAATTTCTGAAAGATAATGAAGGGTTTATAAAGGTCGAAAAAACTTCTGATTTAAAAATTCCGGCTGATTGTAAACCGCTTGGGGATAAACAAAAAGTTCTTGAAAAAATTGAAGAAGTGGTTGCAACGGGTAAGTTATCCGAACTGAGAGATTATATAAAGTGATTGATTTAAAGACAAAACTATATCAAATGTTTATACTTGGCACCGATGGCGGCGGATATGCTGATGCTCTTAAAAACGGTTTAGGGGGTGTAATATTTTTTACATACGATATTAAAACTCCTGACCAATTCAGAGGACTCATTTCAGGTATAAAATCCGAAGCAAAAATTCCTCCGTTTCTTGCAATAGATCAGGAGGGCGGCAGAGTTGAAAGAACAGAAAATATCCATAACGGTAAAAAATATTTATCAGCAAAACAGGCTTTTGACAAAGGTTTTGAATATTTAAAAAATCAAACAGCAGAAATTGCAAAAGAGTTGGTTTCTTATGGGATAAATTTGAATTTTGCACCCTGCATTGATGTAAATACTAATCCTACGAACCCGATAATAGGGGTAAGAGCTTTTTCCGATAAGACTGATGAAGTTATTATGGCTGAAAAAATAGTATCTTCAACGTATCGTGAAAATGGTATAATTCCTTGTGTCAAACACTTCCCGGGTCATGGGGACGCAAATGCGGACAGCCATTTAACTCTGCCCAAAATTGATTTGGATTTTAATGAGCTTGAAGAATATCATATTAAACCTTTTAAGTACGCCATAAAAAATCATGTTGATATGATTATGATTGCACATTTACATGTTCCGCATTTTGAAAAAGATATTATTCCGACATCATTAAGCAAAAATGCCGTTGATTATTTGAGAAATAATTTGGGGTTTAACGGTGTAATAATTTCTGATGATATGATAATGAAAGGTGTTGCCGAATTTGGTATGCTTGAAGCCTGCGAAAGAGGTATTCGGGCAGGGCTGAATATGTTTATATACAGAAATTCAAATGAGCAAACTGTTAATATAATTGAAACACTTGCACAAAAAGCGGAAAATGATGTAGAATTAAAAAGTAATATTGAAAAATCCTACGAGCTTATAATGAAATTAAAGCAGGAGAGGAAGATATAATGGGTGCAACAACAATGGCTAAGACAGTTTTAAAAATCGAAAGACTTGCTCATAACAAGTTTATACCTGAATATAAAACAGAAGGTGCTGCCGGCATGGATTTATGTGCTGCCATTGATGAACCTGTTACATTAAAATCTTTAGAAAGAGCTTTGATTCCTACAGGAATAAAAATTGAACTTGAACACGGATATGAAGCTCAGATAAGACCTCGCTCGGGATTGTCAATAAAACATGGTATTACGCTTATTAATTGTGTAGGTACGATTGACGAAGATTACAGAGGTGAAGTTTGTGTACCTGTAGTAAATCTCTCAGGTGAAACTTATACGATACAGCCTGATGAAAGAATTGCACAAATGGTTATTGCAAAAGTTGAACAGGCAGATATAGAAGTAGTTACCCGATTAACGGAAACTGCCAGAGGTGAGGGCGGTTTCGGTTCAACCGGAAAATAAATGCAAGGGGAAATAAAATGTTAGAAGTAAGAAAAAGATCAACACCGCATTATCCAAAAAGCTTTGTAAGAGCAATTTTATTGTGCTGGTTTTTGGGTATATTTGGTATACACAGATTTTATACCGGTTATAAACGTTTAGGAGTATTGCAGTTATTAACTCTTGGCGGTTTTGGTATTTGGTGGCTGATTGATTTAATATCTATTTGTATGAATAACTACAAAGATAAATATGGTATTGAACTTGAAGATTATAATATGTATCTTGCATATTTTATTTTGTCAGGCACGGTTATTATTCTTTTAACAGTAGCATTTTTATCGTTACCTTTGTATCTTGATAAATTAATGTAGTTAAAGTATTTGATATAAATTTATTTATGCTAAAATTCTTTTATGGAAAATAAGAAGATAAAAATCGGATTAATTGGTCTTGGAACTGTAGGTTCAGGAGTTTACAAGACTCTGAGAGATTCGGATTACATTGAGATAATAAAAATTGCAGTTAAAAATATAAACAAGCCTCGTGATATAGAGGGTTTGGACAGGTCTGTTTTAACTGATAATCCTTATGATGTTGTAAATTCGGATGCAGATATTGTTGTAGAGCTTATAGGCGGTGTTGAACCGGCTTTTGATTTAATCAAAAAAGCAATAGAAAACGGCAAGCACATTGTAACAGCAAATAAAGAACTTCTTGCAAAGTGCGGTGAGGAGCTTTTTAACTTTGCGGAAGAACATAATAAAGTTGTTTTATATGAAGCTGCTATAGCAGGCGGTATTCCTATTATTATGCCTATAAAAACAATTCTTGCAGGTAACAGAATTAATCATATAGAAGCCATTTTAAACGGTACTACAAATTATATTCTGACTAAAATGGACATGGATGGAGCATCTTATGAAGATGTTTTAAAAGAAGCTCAGGAATTAGGTTATGCGGAAACTAATCCTACAGGGGATGTTGAGGGCTTTGATGCTGCGTATAAAATAACTACTTTGGCAACTCTTGCATTCAGAAAAAGAATTAAAATTGAAAATGTGTATAGGGAAGGCATAACAAAAGTTCGTGCCGAAGATATGAAAAATGCGAACGAATTAGGATATAAAATTAAACTGATTGCATCTGCAGATTTAAAAGATGATGGCAGAGCAGATGTCAGGGTTCATCCGATGTTGGTATCAAAGGATTCCACATTGTCACATATAAATTATGTAAAAAATGCGGTCAGCTTAAAAGGGCATCCTGTCGGTCATATAACGCTTTCAGGACCGGGTGCCGGAGAATTCCCGACAGCAAGTTCGGTAGTTGGGGATATTCTTGCAATATCAGCAGAACTTGGCAAAACAGATTATCTTCTTCCTATGATGAGATGTAATCATAATGAAACTGCCAATATGATTGATATTAATGATACGGAAAATAAATATTATATGTCTTTGAATGCAACCAATAAAATGGGTGTAATCGGTACTATCGGTAAGATTTGCGAAGATAATAATATTAGTGTTGCCTGTATTCTTCAGAGAGGATTGAAAGAAAACAATACTGCAGATATTATAGTAATTACCGAAATATGTAAAGAAAGCAATATTCAGCAGGCGATTTCTCAGTTTGAGCAGAGCGAATTTATAAATAAGGTTAACAGCCTTATCAGAGTACAGGACCAATAGATATTTTTTATTTTATGTTAGACTGTATGAAATTTCCTGTCTGACAGGTAAGTACGATTGCGGATAGTTATAATCTTCTTTAAAACCGATATTACGGTACATACTTAAAGCTTTGAAATTATTTGTTTCTGTTGTTGTATTAACCTCGGTAATCGGTTTTTCACCTTTATCGGTCATTTCAATAAGTTTTCTTACTGATTTCTGGAGTAAATGTTTTGCAAGTCCTTTACCCTGATGTTCTTTTTTCATTCCAAAAAGCGGGATATTTGCAATACTGCCGCCTGTCAGATTCATCAGACAAATACCCGCAGGTTCATCTTCGTATAACAACACACTTGATGCCTGCGGAAGAAATTCAGCATAAACATCCTCGGTAACTTTAGTTAATATATCTCTGACACCGCTGTCTGTTTTAAATCTCGGATCAAAAAGAGCATCTGCACTGTTATCAAAAGCTTCTCTTATTATATCAACTGCATACCCGTAATATTCATCATTCCATTCCGTAAGGCTGTATCCTTCAGGTAATTCCGGAATGTCTTGCATTTCAAGTATATCTCTTGAACTTGTATTAAACATCATAAATCTCAGCACAA
>Ga0247611_10010596_pt1 | contig 10806 bp, 7 predicted proteins | sample 177DNAGHGhighgp2_FD_192422 | JGI IMG/M metagenome (GOLD analysis project Ga0247611, IMG submission 192422) | Sheep rumen microbial communities from Palmerston North, Manawatu-Wanganui, New Zealand - 1770 DNA GHGhigh gp2 | ecosystem: Host-associated > Mammals > Digestive system > Stomach > Rumen ... | reverse complement strand
GTCGCTTCAGCAACAAACTGCACCGTCATGGGAGCAGGCATCAAAAAAGCAGGCAATAAATTTTTAAACCACGTAAGCGTCTATACACCGAGCACCCCCAAGGAATCCTTCGCATACGACAAGATGAACTTGTTCTTCCCCGAAAAAGAAACCTTCAAAGCTGGCGAAAAAATTAATTTATTCAATATCAAGGATTGGAAAATCGCTTCGTTCATCTGCTACGACCTGCGGTTCCCGGAACTGTTCCGCGAAGCCACCAAGCAAGGAGCAAACCTCATCACCGTCCAGGCCGCATGGCCCGCCAAGAGACGCGCCCACTGGGAAACGCTCCTCAAGGCCCGAGCCATCGAAAATCAGGTCTATATCGCCGCCGTCAACGCCGTAAGCACCCATCCAGACACAAGACATCCCTTTGCCGGGACATCGCTTATCATTTCGCCAAACGGCGATGTCATCGCCCAAGGCTCCGCCCAAAGCGAAGAAGTCATCACTGCCGAACTCGATTTGCAAGCCGAGAAGGACTACCGCAAGTCTTTTCCCGTCCTTGACGGAATCGTTCCGCCAGAATTGATGTAAACGGTTCTGGGCTCACAGTAGAATCCGTGAAGCCAGTCACACGAGACATCCCCGCCTTCAAGGCTTTCTAAAATCGCTAACTCGTTGAGTATCAATGTGTTACGGAGCACATTTTCGTATATTTTGGAAAAATTTTTCAATTCAGGGCATTCCTTTTTGTCACGGAGTTGTTATTTTTTTGCTATTGGTTTTGAGTCAACGAGGTAAACATGGCCACTACGAACAAAATTGATTACGCCAAGGCGCTCATCAAGGCAGGCCTCACAAGGGAACTGATTTTAAAAATCACTTCTATTTCCGAGTACGAGTACAATCTCATCCAACGCGAAGTCGCCTCGGCATAATTGCGCATGCAGCTCATTCTGAATATTCCCGCGCAGAACGCAACCGAAAACAAGCCCAGAAAAGCAGCTGTTCTTGCCTGCTACAAAGACGGGAGCCTATTGCTTGACGCCAGGGACGACCTCAAACCCGCAAGATTCACAATGCGTCCATCCGATAACTTTCCATGGACGGAATTCATTGAAAAACTGCTTGCCGCATGGCAACTCTGCGACTACAGCGACGTCCCAGAAGCATTCAAGCCCATCAAGCAAATACCGCCATTCGTAATCGAAGGCCTCCCAAGCGAACCCGTTCCACAACAGCTCAAAGTGCTCGCGACACTGCGTTCTCAGGGATACTTCGCCCCGCTCACCAATACTGGGAAATAACAGGATAAAGGGTATAAAAAAAGAAAGTGCCCTCTCCTAATCCTAATCGACCAAACATCGACCATAATCGAAGACACTTTCTGTTTTTTCCAAGGAGAATCCACCCTTCCATCTCCTATGTTCCCAATTATACATTTTTCACAAAAAAAAATTTGTTATTTAAAAAATATTTTATAATCAGAAAATATATATTCGGATTATGAACCTTATAAAATACTTTAGCACACAACGTTGGTTCATGGGGAAAAACAGAACCATTTTGCGCATCGATACGCTCGATTCCACCGAAGCCGGCGGCACGCGAATCAGGCTTTACAAGGTTTCATTTGACGATGGCGAAAGCGACATCTATTCATTCATTGATGACGAAAACGCAGTCGGAAAAATTCTCGAAGACGCTTTCCTCGACGGAGCGCAGCAATCCGTATTCTCCGGGAACTCGGGATTTTTCACTTTCAGGATTACGGCGCCCCTCCCCAAGACGCCGCTCACAAGCATCAAGCCCATTTCGAAAGAGCAAAGCAATTCCGCATTTTGTGCGCCCGGCAAGTACTTTTTCAAGCTTTACCGCAGGCTGGAACCGGGATTGCACCCCGAAGCCGAAATCCTGGAAGCCATGAACAGGGCGGAGAGCAGCCGCGCACCAAGGCTTTATGCAGTCTGCAATTACAAAACCAAAAAAGGCAAAACTTACACCTGGGGAATCCTTGAAGAGCATTTCGCGAACGCAACCGACGCTTGGAACGAATTTTGCAACAACATGGACAGCACCGACGCATTCCAGCTCGGGATGTCCACCGCGCAAATGCACGAGAGCCTCAAGCACCTGAGCGGCCCCAAAAGCAGTAACGTCGAGCCGCCCTTCGACAAACTGAAACAGTTGCTCCAAAGTTCGACGGACACCGAATACGCCCCGCGACTCCGCGAACGATTCCCAGAACTGCGCACCCGCTATAACGAGCTACTCAGCGAATCCTCTCACGACAAGACTATCCAATGCCAGCGCATCCACGGAGACTATCATCTCGGACAGGTACTGATTACAAAAAGCGCAAACGGCACCAAGCATTTCGAGATTATCGATTTTGAGGGAGAACCCACGCGCAGCCTCGAATACAGACGGACTATCCGCTCCCCCGCCGTCGATATCGCAGGCATGTTGCGCAGCTTTGCCTATGCGGGAGCAGTCTCCAAGGCCGACCCGACCGAAGCCATGCAAGCCTTTATCACCGGCTATTCTAAAGTCTCCGGAATCTTCACTGAGACAATAGAAAAGGAATGCAAGCCATACATCTTGGCCAAAGCCATCTACGAAGCGTGCTACGAACTGGAATTCCGCCCCGACTGGTTCTGGATTCCCGCCAAGGCGTTACTGGAACTATAGCCCGTCCCCCGCCCATCTTCTATCTTTACTATATTTGGGCGCACGATGACACCAGAAGAAATGGAAAAAATTCTCCGTAAGGAAGCCCTTGAGCTCGTTGATTCCGAGCCCCTTTCCAAGTTGATGCTCGAAGAGCAGGTCCTCAACCGCAAGAACTTTGCGGACATGCTTAGCGTTACCCTGGCCTGCCAACTCGCAGGCGAAATCATCGACCGTGCGGAACTTGAAAAGATGTTCAGCGACATCTACGAGAAATATCCAAACCTTCTGCTCTGCGCCGCCAAGGACATCAGGGCGACAGTTCTCCGCGACGCCGCCTGCACAGGCCCCCTTGAACCGCTTTTGTTCTTCAAGGGATTCCAGGGGCTGCAAGCCTACCGCGTAGCCCACATCCTTTATGAAGAAGGCCGTTCATTCCCCGCCAAGATGCTCCAGAGCATCATCAGCCGCAAGTTCGGCATGGACATCCACCCGGCAGCAAGAATCGGGCACGGGCTCCTGATTGACCATGCGACGAACATCGTCATCGGAGAAACGGCGACCGTCGGGAACAACGTTAGCTTTTTGCACGGCGTGACCTTGGGCGGAACAGGTAACGAAGTCGGCGACCGCCATCCGAAAATCGGAAACGGCGTGATGCTCGGTGCCCATGCGCAGCTGCTCGGCAACATCCACATTGGCGACGGAGCCAAGATTGGAGCGGGAGCAGTCGTGCTTTGCGACGTTCCGGCACATACGACGTACGCAGGAGTCCCTGCCGTTCAGGTGGGCCACCCGCACGACGAAATGCCGAGTTTCAACATGCAGCAAGACTTTACGCGCGACAAGAATTAAACCGAAGCGGTTCGGCAGGCACACCGACCTTGTGTCATCCTGACCCATCTCACCGACCTTGCGTCATCCTGACCCATCTCACCGACCTTGCGTCATCCTGACCCTGTAAGGGGAAGGATCCAGTGAAACTTGAAGGAGCGGAAAATGAACAAAGCTGCGAAAATCAAATTCATCGGCAAAAAGCTGGACGAATTGTTCCCAAATCCGCCTATTCCCTTAAACTACACGAACGCCTTCACGATGCTCGTCGCGGTCGTTTTAAGCGCTCAATGCACCGACATCCGCGTAAACCAAGTGACCGCCGTCCTTTTCAAAAAAGCCGACACCCCCCAAAAAATGGTCAAGCTCGGCGTTGACTGCATTGCCGAAATCATCAAGCCCTGCGGATTCTTCAACACCAAGAGCGTGAACATATTCAAGCTTTCTCAAGCGCTCATCGAAAAATTCAAGGGTGAAGTTCCGCACACGTTCGAAGAACTCGAAAGCCTGCCAGGCGTCGGCCACAAGACGGCAAGCGTCATCATGAGCCATATTTTTAAGCGCCCCGCATTCCCCGTCGATACGCACATTCACCGCCTCGCCGAACGCTGGGGCCTAAGCGACGGCAGCAGCGTCGAAAGAACCGAAGCCGATTTAAAAAAAGCTTTTCCCGAAAGCGAATGGGAAAAACGCCACCTGCAAATTATTTACTTTGGACGTACCTACTGCAAAGCTCGCGGGCACAAAGACGAAAACTGCCCGATTTGCGGATTCGTCAAAAAGGCTTAACCGCTTTTTAACAGTCACCCCGCGTTCGCGATACGCGATTGTCACCCCGCACACCGTTGCGGGGTCAGTTTTTTATACGGAACAACCGATGCCGGCATCCTTCGACTACGCTCAGGACAGGCTCCGGTCGGCATGACAACAAACGCATGTCACCCCGGCCAAAGTGCCGGGGTCAGTTGTACACGGAACAAGTCCGAGATGACTGCCGGACACTATCTTTGCGATAAATTTGTATATTTTATGTATGTTTTTAAACACCCCTGAACACCTATGGTGCTTTATATGAATAAAAAATTATTGACAACATCAGTATTTTTAACAACATCAATCGCAATGGCCTTCGAACCTTGGATTGGATCCAGCACACCGACACCCTACTTTGTCAATACCGAGTTGGCAAACGAAACAAAAACAGCCGGTTATTGGTTTGTTAAAGACGACTTTGAAGACGGAGGAAAATCCAAGGTCGTGTGGCCCGTTAACGTTAAGACAGAAGCCGATTCTCTGGCCCCTGTCATTGATTTTTGTAAAGGTGTTTGCGGCACGGCAGACCTCGTCAAAGGGTCGCTAACTTATCAACCATTCGTAACTGTGGGGTTCAATGTCGTTGGCGAGGGTGCGAATGGAGACCCGGTTCCAGGCGTTGCTTCTAGCTGGGGTGGCATCTGCATTACTTACAGGTCTGACGCAGCTCCGTCTCTAGAACTCAGCCTGGGAGATTATGATGCACAAATTGGCTACGCACTTCCGGCAAAAAATCTTAACAAATCCAGAAATGGCGAAAGCTACAGAACGTGTATTCCTTGGTCTGATTTCAATCAGCCCTCTTGGTACAAGGGTGCAACAAAAATATCTGGAACTGATGCTGCCGCTCAGCTAGTTTCCATAAACTTCAAAATACAAAACTCATCGGGTCAGTACAAGTTCAACATTTGCGCGATTGGCCCTTACGGTGATGGCACTGGTAACAGCTTGCCAGAAACTTGTTCCGTCCCGCTTACGCATCCAGCAATTTCAGTCAACGCGAAATGGAGCAAAGGCAATGACGGTTATGACGCAACAATAACAGTCAAGGACGGTGAAAAAGAACTGACCTTAGGAACTGATTATGAAATCGAATCGAATGTCAACGATGCAACAGGAATAGTCATAAAGACTATTACCGGCAAGGGCGATTACACGGGCTCGGTTGTTAAATCTCTCGTTCCCTACATCGACGAAAACGGCGAACCGCAGGTTATGTACGATGCCACGGTGCTCACGAACAATAAAGACGGGGTGACGGAACTTAATGGCAGCAAGTACGTGGCAACGGGAAAAGTCAACATGGCCGGAATCAAATTCAATGGCGAAGCTCACTTGATTCTTGCGGACGGCGCGAAGATGGTGATTGAAAGTGAAACCACAGGAATCTTCGCCAGTGGAAATCTGACCATTTACGGGCAAGGCGGGCAAAGTGGAATTTTGAATGCCACTGGCAGCAACTACTACGGCATCCGCAGCGAACAAGGAAATATCACGATAAGCGGCGGCAGCGTCACGGCCTCTGGCAACGACGGCATCCGCAGCGAACAAGGAAATATCACAATAAGCGGCGGCACGGTCGAGGCCACTGGCAACAACGCCGGCATCGGCAGTAACGGCGATATCAAGATAAGCGACGGCACGGTCACGGCCACAAGCACAAACGCTGACGGCATCTTCAGCGGTTCTGGCGATATAACGATAAGCGGCGGCAAGGTCGAAGCCACTGGCAACAACGCCGGCATCTACAGTAATGGAACTGTCACGATAAGCGACGGCACGGTCACGGCCACTGGCGAAAACGGCGACGGCATCTGCGGTGATAACGAAGTCACGATAAACGGTGGCAAGGTCGAAGCCACTGGCAACAACGCCGGCATCTACAGTAATGGAACTGTCACGATAAGCGACGGCACGGTCACGGCCACAGGCACAAACGGTGACGGCATCTACGGTGATAACGAAGTCACGATAAGCGGCGGCACGGTCACGGCCACAGGCACAAACTACGGCATCGAAAGTTATAATAATGTCACGATAAACGGCGGCAGCGTCACGGCTTCTGGGAACAGCTCTGGCATCAACACTAACGCTGGCCATATCACCCTTGGCTGGACGAACAGCACCGACTTCATCAAGGCAAACAGCTACTACAGCAAAAAAGGCGTCTCCATCACCGAGGGCAAGTCGTTCAAGGACGAGAATGGCAAAGCGTATAGCGGTAAGCTCACTGATGAAAATCTCGAATCTATCAAAAACAAGACGCTTGCGCCGGTCGAGCCTTTCCCCGACAATATTGTTATCGCCAATATTTCCGGCGCAACCTACACCGGGGATTCGATTCGCCCGGAACCTGTTGTAACCATCGGCGAAAATGTGCTTGAACTGGGCAAGGACTACACACTTGCTTATAAAGACAACTTGAACGCCTCCGATACGGCTAAAGTAATCGTCAAGGGGGCTGGAAAATATTACGGCGAAGTCCAAAAGTTATTTACAATCAATAAGGCTCCGCTCAAGGTTACTGCCTTGAACGATACGATTGTCTATGGTGACGAGCAACCGAACGCAGGCGAAGTAAAATATAGTGGCTTTGTAGGCGGCGAAAACGAAAAGAACTTAAAGGGCACGCTCGCCATCAACTGCGATTACGCTCAATACGGCAATGCCGGCGAATACGCCATTACGCCGAGTGGCTTGATAGCCGACAACTACGAAATTGAATTTGTCGCAGGCAAGTTGACGGTTGAACCGAAAGCAATTTCGATAACTTGGGGTGAACAAACTATGTTCCCTTACGATGGCGAGGAACATGTTCCGACGGTAACGGCAGATGGCTTTGTTGAAGGGCATGAGGTAAGCCTGGTGGTGACAGGTGCTGCGGTAAATGCTGGCAAGTACACCGCAATGGCTGCGTTCGATGAAAAAAATGACAATAGCAAAAATTACAAGTTGCCCAAGTGGAACCTCGAAAAGGAATTCGAGATTGTTATGCCTATTGCCTACATCGACGAAAACGGTGTCGAACAGACTGTTACGGATTACACAGTGCTCACAAGCGATGTCACTGACTACATCGAAAATGGAGTCATCAACCTCCCCGGTGGCTGGTACGTGGTACAGGGCGAAGTGAAATACACGAGCCAAGTCAAGTTTATCGGTGACGCACACCTCATCCTTGCGGACGATGCAACGATAGAGATTGAAACTAAAGGTGAATCAGAATATGGAATCTACGCATCGAATAATCTGACCATCTACGGGCAAAGCATGCAGAGCGATCAAAGCGGAACTTTGAAAGTCAAAACCACTGGCGACTACAGCCACGGCATCCGCAGCGAACAAGGAAATATCACGATAAGCGGCGGCACGGTCACGGTCACTGGCGAAGGTTCCGGCATCTCCGCTTCTAACGGAGTCACGATAAGCGGCGGCACGATCACGGCCACTGGCGAAGGTTACGGCATCCAGGGTATTGAAGGAGTCACGATAAGCGGCGGCAGCGTCACGGCCACAGGCGAAGATTACGGCATCTACGGTTATAACGGTATCACCCTTGGCTGGACAAACGACACTGACCACATCACGGCTAGCAGTTACTACAGCGTAAATGGCTCCGTCTCCATCGCCAAGGACAAGTCGTTCAAGGACGAGAAAGGCAAAGAGTATAGCGGCACGATCGACGATGTTTCCGATATCGCCGGCAAGACGCTTGTGCCGCCATCGTTTGAAGGAAAATTTCTCTCCGACGTGAACATCGCCGTCGCCGACATCCCCGTGCAGAAGTATGCTGACGGCAAGCCCGTCTGCCCCTCTGTCGTCGTGACCGACGGCAAGGACACGCTCACAGCCGGCACGGATTACACGGTTGTTTGCTCCAACAACAACGCAGTCACCTCCGCTACGCTCGACGAAGCCGCCATTGCGCAAATCACCGGCAAGGGCAACTACGCAGGCGCAATCCAGAAACGCTTCTTCATCTGGAACAACATCCGCGACTACGCCGCTGTGCAAGTGTTCCAAGATGCTGATGGAAAAACTCACGCCGAAATCGACGGAGCCTACGACGGCACGGATGCAGTCGCAATCGACGAAGATGTCGCGGTGGATACCGTCGTGTTCAGCCGCGAATTCACTGTGAATTTGGAAAATGGAGGTTTCTCGACCATCATGCTGCCGTTCGACATCAAAGCGGAGAATCTGACCGGCGTGAAGTCGATTTTTGAATTCGCGGGCGTTTTTAAAAACAACGGCAAGAACGCGGTGGGAGTGATGTACGTCTGGTGCAATGCTGAACAGGGTAAAATCGAGATGGACAATGGCCACGAAAATTGCCACGAGTTGTCGGGCGAACTCAAGGCCTACACTCCGTACATGGTCGAGATGGAAACGCCAACGCTCGGGATCACGGGTAACGTAACGCTCAAGTCAAGCAACAACGCCACCAATTCCGTCGTGCGCAAAAGCAACTGGGTGTTCCGCGGCGCTCTCGAGAAAAAGGAATGGTCGAAGGAAGACGAAGATATCAAAAATGGCAAAATCTGGGCTTTTGCCTCTTTCTCCAGCAATGGTGCTTCTATCGGCAAATTCGTGCAACTTGATGGCCAGAATAGTGTGAATCCGTTCCAAGCATACCTGTACAACCTGAACGGAAAACAACAGGCTAGCCCCAACGAACTCGGTTCAATGGACATCGTTTTTCTCGCCGACTATGTCAACTACACAGCTGTGCAAATTTTCACAGAAGCGAACGGCAACAAGCATGCCGTCATTGATGGAAATTATAGCGCTAGTGCGGATGAATCTGAAGCTGTCTCTATTCCGAATAATATTGGAGTAAATAGTGTTGAAATGACACGCGAGTTCCCGATCGGAAAATACTCGACGACGGTGCTGCCGTTCGATGTGAATACGGCAAATGTCGAGGGGCTCGATGCGGTGCTCCGCTATAATGGCATTAAGACCGTTAATGGAGTGTCGTCTATTCGCATGAAGGTCGTATGGGCTACAGATAAATGGGTTGAGAAAAACCAAATAAAGAATGAACATGGCGAACCCGCACAATACAAAGCGGCCGACTTGACAGCGAACACTCCGTACTTGGTGCAGATGGGACAGGAAAACCTAAAAGTCAATGGCGGTGTGATGCTCAAGGCGACCGGTCCTACCGACGTCTCTATTGATGGCTGGACGTTCCGTGGCACTTGGCAGTACAAGAAGTGGGGACAATCCTGCTCAACTGAAGGACAAAATTGTGATCGGGAAACAGGCAACGCATACGGCTTTGCGGCAAGTTCGTCTGATGACGATAAAATCAATGTTGGCGATTTCGTGAGGGTCGGCGAAGGTGCATGGATTCTTCCGATGCGCGCTTACCTCGTCAGTACGGACATTCTGGAAGGTACATCGCCAGCGCAGCTTGCGCGTGCGAACGGCGCTTACGTGAAACGTCCTTCCGTTATGCAAGAAGAACTGCCGGAATTCATGAGCATTGTTATCGATAATGGCGATGGCGACGATGAGAATGCGGAACACACGACCGTCATCGGCCAGTTCAACACCCGCACGGGCGAAATCAAGATGAACTATGACCGCGGCAAGTTCGACCTCAAGGGCCGCCGCGTGAACGGCACGAACAACGCCCGCGGCGCCTACTACGGGAAGAAAGTTCTGAAGAAGTATTAAGTACCGTGTAAGCCGATGCCGGCACAGTGGCCGGCATGACAACAAACGCATGTCACCCCGGCTCTTTCAACATTGTCACCCCGGCCAAAGTGCCGGGGTCTGTTGTTTTCGTCATGTTGAGCAACGCACTTTGGTTACTTGGGCTTTAGCCCTTAGTAATCCATGATCCTCCTTGCGGGGAGAAACATCAGTGCAGAACGTTACTGGATTCTTCCTCCCTGCGGTCGTCAGAATGACGTAAGAGGCTTGTCTCCCCGCGTTCGCGATACGCGATTGTCACCCCGCACACCGTTGCGGGGTCAGTTGTACAGAGCCGTCAAAACAACCGATGCCGGCATCCTTCGACTACGCTCAGGACAGGCTCCGGCCGGCATGACAGCAAACACTTTGTTCACCCGCGTTCGCGATACGCGATTGTCACCGTCTTCCGTGGTCACCACGGCGTGACGGCGGTGGCGGTGGCGGATTATGCGAACCATGATGGTGTTCCATCCTACGGGATTCACTGCTTTCACCATCGTTAGAACTTGAAGGCGGCGGTGGCGGCGGCACGGGACGCTTGTAATTAGACGGCGGTGGCGGTGCTGACGGTGCCGATTTCCTCAAAGTGTTCGATGGAACCGGAGATGGCACAGGCGAAGCCGAATGCCTGTTCCATGTCGCATTTGAACGCGGCGGTGCCGGAGGCGGCGTTGCAGGACGCCTATCCCACGCAGATTTCGAATGCGAAGGAGGAGGTGGCGGCGGCGGATTGTCAAATCGTCCGACAGGGCGTTGTTTCAGCCTTGCATGGTGACGCGGAGGCGGTGCGTAACGTCTCGG
>Ga0247611_10010594_pt1 | contig 10807 bp, 7 predicted proteins | sample 177DNAGHGhighgp2_FD_192422 | JGI IMG/M metagenome (GOLD analysis project Ga0247611, IMG submission 192422) | Sheep rumen microbial communities from Palmerston North, Manawatu-Wanganui, New Zealand - 1770 DNA GHGhigh gp2 | ecosystem: Host-associated > Mammals > Digestive system > Stomach > Rumen ... | reverse complement strand
CGACGTAAGGCGCGTTGCCGTCGTGATCCTCTACCGCCGCTCTGAAATCGTTCTCGAGAACGGAGGCATTGTCTTCGTTTACGCCGTAGTGATTCTCAACGTATTCTTCGCAATAACGCTCGCGGAAGTTGTAGAGTCCCCAGAACTCGCCGTTGATGAAAACGAGCGCGGGAGCGGTCGCCTGTGTGTCGATGTCAAGATCCTTCGCCATTGCCTGATGGAATGCGTCTCTCATCAGCGCGCCCTCCTGGTCGTGGGAGGAGGAGCGGAGAATTATCCTGTTGTTCGTCGTGATCGCCTGACCCTTGCAGTTCTTCGCTTCGCCGTCGAAAATATCGTAGTAAAGCTTAGTCTCTTTACCGCCGGTCTGGTTGTTGTCCTTCTTATAGAAGATCTTCATCGACTTCATGTCGAAGTCGCGTGCGGAGCCGTGACCGCTGATCGAGACCTCGATCTCGCTGTAGCCGCGCCTTGCTCCTGTCTCGTCGAAGACCTCCATCATCGCGTGTGATCTCGGGTTGGAGACGGAAGCGTCGTTTATGTAGTAGTTATTGTAGAATCCGTTCTCGCCGACGAAGGCTTCCTTGTCGAGAGAGATAGAAACGATGTCAACGCCGTATCCTGCGAATTCAGAGGATATAAAATAGGAAGAAGTGTAGACGTCCGTCGCGTCTGTACCGTCCGTCGCGTACGCCTTGATAACGTAGCCGCCCGGAAGATCGTTCGTCGCCGGAAGGTAGCTGTTGCCGAGCACGGACGCAACGTAGCTCGTCGTAGTTCCGTAGCCCATGCTTCCCGTGTCGTTGAGGACGAGCGGTTCGGAATAAGTGAGTTTTGTCGGGGAGGTCACGGGATCCGAGCCGTCGAGCGTATAATATATCGTGTATCCTTCCGCCGCTCCGAGGGAAAGGGAAAAACCGTTTTCATAGAATCCCGCGGGTGTGCTGAACGTCACCTCGTTGAGCGCGCTCTTTATAAAGCTTCCCGCCTCGCCGCCGGACCACTTCGGTACGACGGTACGCAGTTTGGTCGAGTTCGCTTTCGAGAGATTCACCATGTACCAGCCGCTGTCCTCGCGAAGCGCCGTGCGGACGGCAAATTTGTTTTTCGAAAAGTCGTCCAGATATCCGCTGTCAAAGTAAAACTCGGTCTTGGAATCGAACGCGCAGAAGTAAGATACGATACCTTCAAGATCGTACAGCGCAAGAGACGAGTCGAGCGTCATTCCGGAGGGCGCCAGCACGATGGAAAAAGCCTTGTTGCTGATCGTGATATCCCACTCTTCGTCGTATGAGTCGACCGAGATTATTTCGCTGTCGGCAACGTACTTGGGAGCCGCGGCGCCGCGCGCGAGATAGTAACCCTTCGCCGGGATCACGCCGTCAGCGTCGAGCGCGAACTCGGTATACTCTCCCGCCTCTTTGTAGTAGACGGAAAGACCTGACAGAGAAATATCGCCGTCGGTCGTGTTGTACAGCTCGATAAAGCTGTATTTGCACGCCGCGTCCTTCTTGCCGCCGTTGCCGGCAACGCGGGAGAACACAACGCCGTCGTACGAGGGAGCCCCCTCCGCCGCCGCAGGCGTGTACGACGCAACTGCCATCGGCAGTATCATCAGGACTAAAAGCGCAAATGAGATGATTCTTTTCATTTTCAGCTCCTAAATATAATAGTGCAGATAATAATTCACAAATCATATTATTATAACATATAATATTACATTTGTCAAAAATATTTTGATATTTGTAGAAAATAAATTGTTTTTTCGCCGCAGTACGACCGGATAAAAAGAAAAATCCCCGCAAGCCCTTGTAACATAAGGGCTTGCGGGATTTTGACACGATCTCGTTCAACTGTTGCATCAGCCGAACAGTTTTTCAAAAATTGCAGAGGATTCTTCTTCGGAAAGTTGAGATTGGGATATATGCGCTTCTCCTCCGCTGACGGAAATATCGATTTTTAAATCAAAATCCAAGTAGTACACCGTGCGCGAATAATCCGCAGGTTCAAAAGAGTTAACGTATTCGGCAAGTGAGTCTGCCGCGTTCACCGTGAATTCGTCATTTTCTTCCGAGCCGATATGTATCGTTCCTCCGGTGCCGTAAACGGACAGCACGGCGCTGCCTCCGTCGTCTGCTTTTGCAATAATAACGTAAATGAACGAGCTTTCGCAGTTTTCCGACGAATAAGCAGGCTCGCCGAATGCGCTGAGGAGTTTTCCTTCAATGATTGCAGAATCCTTTGTTGACGCCGCGCCGTTAAAGTCAGCGAGATATGATGTTCCGCCTATAAGGTCCAAGTCTTGTGAAGATTCAAAAGTGAACTTTTTCATAATAACTCCTTCCGTTTCAAGCGGGGCATCACTTTCGTCCGGGGAGTCATTGTTTCCGCCGCAAGACGATAAAATGAATGCCGATGATAAAAGAAAAATAATCAGAAGTATTGTTTTTTTCATTTTTCGCTCCGTATGCTATTTGAGAAGTTAAGAGTTATGGGTTCGGCTTCGCCGAACGTGATGATTTTCGCTGCGCGAAAAGTTATGATATGATCGCTATGAAGTCTCAAACGTTGCCTCCGCAGGAGACAACTCATAACTTTGCGGAGCAAATCATAACTGTAAACTTGCCCGAAGCATAGCAAGGGCGATCATAACTGCGAAAGGCTGCGCCTTTCGCTCACTCCCACTCGACGGTTGCCGGAGGTTTGGACGTTATATCGTATACCACTCGGCTGACGCTTTTGACTTCGTTGGTGATCCTGTTCGACGCCTTTTCGAGCACGTCGAAGGGGATGCGCGACCAGTCGGCGGTCATGAAGTCGTCGGTGGCGACGGCGCGCAGGGCTACGGTGTAGCCGTAAGTTCTCGCGTCGCCCATGACGCCGACCGTGCGCGTGTCCGTGAGTACGGCGAAGTACTGAGCGGTGGAGCGTTCAAGCCCGGCGTTGAAGATCTCTTCGCGGAAGATCGCGTCCGCGTCGCGCAGGATCGCAAGTTTGTCTTCCGTGATCTCTCCGATGACTCTGATGGCAAGGCCCGGGCCGGGGAACGGCTGGCGCCATACGAAGGAGGAGGGAAGTCCCAGTTCCTCTCCTACCGCGCGCACCTCGTCCTTGAACAGGTCGCGCAGGGGTTCTACTATCTCGTCGAAGTCGATGACGTCGGGGAGACCGCCCACGTTGTGGTGGCTCTTTATCGTCGCCGCGTCGCCCGCGCCGCTCTCGATGACGTCCGGGTAAATAGTCCCCTGGACGAGGACGTGGACGTGTCCGATCTCTTTTGCGGCGTCCTCGAAGACGCGTATGAATTCTTCGCCGATGATATGGCGCTTACGTTCCGGCTCGGTGACGCCGGCGAGCTTTGCGAGGAATCTCTCCCTCGCGTCGACTCGGATCATGTTTATCGAATAGTTCTCGCGGAACATCTTCTCGACCAGGTCGCCCTCGTTCTTGCGAAGGAGTCCGTGGTCGACGAAAACGCAGGTGAGCTCGTCCCCTATCGCTTCGTGCAGAAGGACTGCGGCGACTGAGGAATCGACTCCTCCCGAGAGGGCGCAGAGCACCTTTTTGCCCGAGAGCTCTTTTCTGTATTTTTCTATCTGACGGCGCGCGAAGTTCTCCATCGTCCAATCGCCCGAGCAGGCGCAGATATTATAGAGGAAGTTGTGGAGTATGATCTTGCCGAACTCGGTATGAGTTACCTCGGGGTGGAACTGCACGGAATATATGTGACGGCTCTCGTCCGTCATTGCCGCGCAGTGACAGTTTTCCGTGGACGCCGTGATATGAAAACCCTCCGGGATCTGCGTGACCTGATCGGTGTGGCTCATCCAGCAGACGCTCTTTTCGGGAACGCCGCCAAAGAGCGCGCAGTCCGCGTCGGTGACGGTGAGTTCTATCTTGCCGTACTCGCTTGTCTCGCCCGCGGAGGCGATGACCCCTCCCGCCATGAAGGCGGTGAGCTGATGGCCGTAGCAGATTCCGAGAACGGGGATGCCGAGGTCGAGCACCGCGGGGTCGAAGTGAGGAGATGCGGGGTCGTACACGCTGTTCGGGCCGCCCGTGAAGATTATCCCGCGGTAACCGCGCTCTGCGATCTCGTCCGGCGTTATCTTATTGTACGGGACGATCTCCGCGTAGACTCTTTCGTCTCTGACCCTTCTCGCTATGAGTTGATTGTACTGTCCTCCGAAATCGAGGACCAATATTTTATCCATGTTTCGCTCCTCAGATATTGATCTCTTCCGCGACGGCGGATTCTTCTTCGAGGAGAGGCGCGATCTCGTCAATGAAACGCTCCACCTGCTCGGGGCATCTGCCCACGAACTTCGAAGGCTCGAGCGCCGCTTCTATGCGTTCGCGGTCGAGCGGGAAATCTTCGCGTGCGGCAAGTCTTTCGGCAAGGTCGCAGGGGAATCCTTCCTTCATTCTCGCGGTCGCTTCCATTGAACATTCTCTTACTATCTCGTGGAGCGCCTGGCGGTCGCCTCCCGCCTTGACTCCCTCCATCATGAGGTTTTCCGTAGCTATGAACGGGAGATACTCCGCGACTGTCTTCTCGATAACTTTTTCGTTTACGTGTATGCCGTTCGTTACGTTCGCGGCGATCTTGAGGATCGCGTCGGCAGAGAGGAATCCCTCGGGCATGGAGATGCGGCGGTTGGCCGAATCGTCGAGAGTCCTCTCGAGCCACTGCACGGAGGCGGTCATCGGAGCGTTTGCCGCGTCAGCCATCAGATACCTTGCGAGGGAGCATATCCTCTCGCACCTCATAGGGTTGCGCTTGTAAGCCATGGCGGAGGAGCCGATCTGGTTCTTTTCGAACGGCTCTTCGATCTGTTTGTCATGCTGAAGGAGCCTTATGTCGTTCGCCATTTTGTACGCGCTCTGCGCGACGGCGGACAGACAGTTCAGTATCCTTGAATCCGCTTTTCTCGTGTATGTCTGACCGGACACGGAGTAGTATTTTTCAAATCCGAACTCGCCGCATATCATGCGGTTGAGTTCGTCTATCTTCGACGTGTCGCCCTCGAAGAGGTCGACGAAGCTCGCCTCGGTCCCCGTCGCTCCGCGGCATCCGAGGAGCTTCATGCCGGAGAGGACGAAGTCTATCTCCTCCACGTCGGAGACGAAGTCCTGTATCCAGAGGGAGGCGCGCTTACCCACCGTCACGAGCTGAGCCGGCTGATAGTGGGTGTAGCCGAGAGTCGGGATATCCTTCGTTTCGCGGGCGAAGCGGGCGAGATTCTTGATGACGCCTATGACTTCGCTTCTGATGAATCTCAGCGCGTCGCGGTAGATCATCATGTCGGCGTTGTCGGTGACGTAACAGCTCGTCGCGCCGAGGTGGATGATGCCCGCCGCCGAGGGGGCGACCTTGCCGTAAGCGTAAACGTGCGCCATGACGTCGTGGCGGACTTCCTTTTCACGCTCTGCGACGACGTCGAAATCTATGTTTTCCACGTTCTCCTCAAGCTCTTTTATCTGCTCTTCGGTGACCGGCAGACCGAGCTTTGATTCGGCTTTTGCGAGAGCTACCCACAGGCGGCGCCAAGTTTCAGTTCTGTGCCTTGCCGAAAAGAGCTTCAGCATATATTCGGACGCGTATCTCGAGGAGAGGGGGGATTCGTATTTATCGTAACTCATATCTGACCTCTTATCTGATAATGATGCTGTTGCGCTCCGCGCCGACGGAAACGTACTTTATCCTGCATCCCACGGCGCGCTCTATCATCTCGACGTAGGCTCTTGCGGCTTCGGGAAGGTCTTCGTAGCGGCGCACGCCGGAGATGTCGCATCCCCAGCCGTCGACGTACTCTATGACTGGCTTCGCGTCCGCAAGGTCGGAGGGGAAGGGGAAGTCGTCGGTGACCTCGCCGTTGAGTACGTAGTGAGTGCAGACGGGTATCTTTTCCATGTAGCTCATGACGTCCATTTTAGTCAGCGCAAGCTCCGTCGCGCCCTGGACGGCGACGCCGTATCTCGTCGCCACGAGGTCGATCGGGCCGACGCGGCGGGGACGACCGGTCTTCGCACCGTACTCGCCTCCCGCCTCGCGCAGACGGTCGGCTTCTTCGCCGAACATCTCGCAGGTGAACGGGCCCTCGCCCACGCAGGTGGAGTAGGCCTTTACGACTCCGATGACTCCGTCGAGCTTCGCGGAGGGAAGTCCGGAGCCGACGGGAGCGTACGCGGCGATGGCGTTCGAGGAGGTCGTGTAAGGATAAATGCCGTAGTCGAGGTCGCGCAGGGAGCCGAGCTGTGCCTCAAATAGGATGCTCTTTCCTTCCTTTGCGGCGGCGCCGAGGATCTTTCCCGTGTCGCAGACGTAGGGCTTTATCTTCTCGCAGTAAGCGTCGTACCACGCGGCAAGTTTTTCTTCGGTGTAAGGCTCCGCGCCGTAGACCTTCGTGAGGATGAGGTTTTTCCACTCCGCGATCTCGAGAAGGTGAGCCATCATCTTTTCGCGGTCGAACATCTCGCCCGCGAGGACTGTCTTCTTCTGATACTTGTCGGAATAGAAGGGGGCGATGCCCTGCTTCGTCGAGCCGTATTTCTTGTCCGCGAGGCGCCGTTCTTCGAGCTCGTCCAGGCCGCGGTGCCACGGCAGGAGCAGAGACGCTCTGTCGCTCACTTTTAAGTTTTCGGGCGAGAGAGGGACTCCCTTTTCCCTCACGGTGTCTATCTCAAGAGATAAGTTTTCGGGATCGAGCGCAACTCCGTTGCCGAGGACGTTTATAACATTCGGTCTGAAGATGCCGGAGGGGAGCAGATGGAGCGCGAATTTGCCGTATTCGTTGATGACGGTGTGGCCCGCGTTTCCTCCTCCCTGATACCTGACGACGACGTCAAAGTTTTCGGTCAGAAGGTCGACCATTCTTCCTTTTCCCTCGTCGCCCCAGTTGATCCCGACGATAGCGCAGTTCGGCATAACTTTCTCCTTTTTCAAATAAAAAATCCACTTAATATTATACTACGTATCGTCGGTGTTTTGCAAGTGTTTCGGAGCGTTTTTGCAAGGCGTAACAAAAAAACAACATTTTTTGAAAAAACGCTTAACTTTTTGAAAGTTGTGTGATATACTGTATTTAATTACGAAATACTATATCGGGAGAAAACCTATGAAAAATATCAAAAACATGATCCCCACGCTCCTGTTCATCCTGTTCGAGCTCGCGTTCGGCATCCTGCTCATCAGCAGTCCGAAACAGCTGACGAAAACAGTTCTCATCTGCTTCGGTATAGTCCTTCTCATAGTCGGTTTCATTTACCTTCTCCGCTTCTTCAAGGAGAAGAAGGACCCCGAGAAGTCGAACTATCTCACGATGCCGTTTTCCGTGATCGCGTTCGCGGCGGCGCTCTTCTGCATACTGTACGCGCTTCTCGCCGCTGAGCCCCAGAAGTTCGCGACGATAATCTACGGCGCGATATTCATAGTACTCGGCATTTACAAGCTGAAGGATTACAACGACGATAAGAAAGCAGGAGTGACCACTTCGTTTATCACCTTGATAAGCGGATTGATCTCCATCCTCGTCGGTATCGCGGTCATTGTGCTCTACACGATGGGCTCTCTCGATCACGACCTGCTCCTCCTTCTCGCCGGCATCATAATGATAGGCGAGGCAGTCCTCGACATGCTCGCTATCGCTCTTGCAAAGCCGAAGGCGCAGGACACGCCCGCCGAAGAGGCACCGAGCGTTCCCGCTCCGACGGAAGAGAAGTAATAAAGCGCAAAATCAAAACCGCCGCTTGATGCGGCGGTTTTTCGTTTGTCTGTTATCAGGAATTGGGATTCGTGAACGCTCTCCAGCATCCGTCAGCCCACATGCTGTACGGCGAGATCGCGACGCTGCCGACATAGTTCGCTACGTAGACGCCGGACGTGTTGGTGAAGCCTGTGGAGCCGCACTTTCCGATCTCGGCTCCCTGGTCGACGACGTCGCCGACTTTGACGGAGACCGAGGAGAGGTGAGCGTAGATAGTTTTGAGGCCGTAGCCGTGTTCGACGACTACCGCGTTGCCCGTGATGTCGAGAGTTCCGGTCCATACGACCTTGCCCTTAGCGACGTTCTTGACGGTCGTGCCATCAGCCGCGTTGTATTCCACGCCGGTCTGACGGTACGCCGCGCCGCCGGGATTGATGGTGTATTCTCTGCCGAAGAATCTCGTCATATTGGCGTCGACAGCTTCGATGAACGCGTCCTCGAAGTATCTTTCCGCGGAGCCTTCTGCAAAGATCGCGCCGAGCGCGTCGTTTGCGGCCTGCTTCGTCGCGTCCGTGCAGAGCGCGGCGACGGCGTCGGTCACGTCGTAAGTGGGAGACGAGTTCTTCTGATAGTCTCTGTAGTCTACCTTAAGGTCGATAGCTTTTGTGACCGCTCCGTATTTGAACGTGAGCTTGAACGTAGTTCCGTTGAGGGTCGTTACGCTTTCAGCGGAGAAGGGGATGATCGCTCTGACGTAATCTCCGTCGGTATAGAACACCGGTTTGTAACCTATATCGGGCTCGCAGGAGAATTCTATCGCCGAGGGATCCTTTACGTTGACTCCGGTGACGGAGACTGCGGAGCCGCATTCGATCGTGTCGGCGCCGAGGAAGAAGTTCGCCGCTTCGGATACCTCGATGCTGAACGCGTAGGACATTTCGCCCTCGTACTCTCTCGCGTCGTCGTGGTACCACTTTGCGTTTATCTTGACGTTGGCGTGCGCCGCTCCTTCGAAGCGGAACGCCGCGTTGTTCTCGTAGTCGTTGTTGTAGAGGGACTCGCCGCTCGGGTCTGACGTGATCTCAACGTGCAGGTAGTCGGGAGCTATGCTGAACGACGTTTCCATGCCGCCCTCGACGGGATATACCGCGTTCTGCTCGATTATCTTGGAGGAGCAGTCGACGTCGACGAGGTTACCCGATGCGTCCTTGATCGCCCATTTAGCCTCTGTCGGACGAACGTCCTTGACACCCGCGGAAATGGACAGCACCGGTACGCTGGAGCCGGTATAGATGCTCGCCGCGTACTTTGTTGCAAGAAATTCCGCCGCCGCGTCTGCGCCGAGAGAGAATACCTTGCCCTCTCCGTCCTCGTAGTAGGTCTGCGCGCCCGTTATATCAAAGTAATATTTGTATTTGTATTCGATAGAACCGTTCGACATCTCGACGAGATAGAAGGGCTTTGAACTAAGCGCGTCCGGAAGTGTGGAGACCTGGGTCGCTCCGCCGTTCATTCTCACGAACATATCGATCATCTTATCCGTGTCCGGATTGTCCTTGTCAAAGACGGTGGTGTTGCCCTCGAGATCGCTCATCTTCATTGAGATTATGCTCGTGACGTCCACGGGACCGACCTTCGCGCGGTTCAGATTGATCAAGGCTATCACCGTCGGTATGAACAACGCGACGGCGAGTATCGCCAGCAATAATTTGTTTTTCTTGGCTCTGTTCATTATTACTCCTCCGTATGAATAGAGAGCAAATGTCATTCATATTATTTTACTATATAATTCCGATAAAATCAAGTAAAAAACCAAAAAAACGCACCACTCTTTAAAATGGGATTGACAAAGCGGAGAGAGGGGATTATAATTGACGTTAACCGAAACGGAGACGTTTTCGCTAATAACGTTCACGAATGAAAGGAGACGGAAAAATGAAACGTGACGATCCCGGAAGGGTCGCGTACAGGGTGTCGATAGTGTCGATAGCGGCAAACATCGGCTTATCTCTTGCAAAGCTCGCGGCGGGCGTCATCGCCTCGTCCGGAGCAATGATCTCGGACGCTCTGCACTCCGCCTCCGACGTTCTCAGCACGCTGATCGTCATCTTCGGGATAAGGCTCTCCCGAAAGGAGGCGGACGAGTCGCATCCTTACGGGCACGAGAGATTCGAGTGCGTCAGCGCGATAGTTCTCGCCGTTATCCTCTGCGCGACCGGCATCGGTATCGGGATCTCGGGGATAAGAAAGATCTTTTCGGGCGAGGAGCTCAAAACTCCGGGGTGGCTCGCTCTCGGAGCCGCCGTGCTGTCGATCGCGGTCAAGGAGATCATGTACCAATACACGGTCAGAGCCGCGAAGAAGATAAACTCGCCCTCGCTCAGGGCGGACGCATGGCATCACAGGAGCGACGCGCTCTCCTCGGTGGGAAGCTTTGCGGGTATCCTCGGAGCCCTGCTCGGTCTGCCGGTGCTCGATCCCATAGCTTCGGTGCTTATCGCCGCGCTCGTCGTAAAGGTCTCCGTAGATATATTCGTCGACGCGGTGCGCCGAATGACTGACAGGGCGTGCGACGAGGGGACCGTGGAGGAGCTGAACGAAATCATCCTCGGCATCGACGGGGTCATGTCGGTCGACCTGATAAGGACGAGGCTCTTCGGAGACAAGATATACGTGGACGTCGAGATCGGAGCGGACGGGAACATGTCCCTTTCCGAGTCGCACGAGGTCGCCGAGAACGTACACCACGCGATAGAGGCGTACTCCCCCAACGTCAAGCACTGCATGGTGCACGTCAACCCGAAATAATTGAACAACATTCGCGCGCGAGGTTGCATCGCGCGCGTTTTTATGTTAGAATTAAAAAAACGCCATTGAACGGAGATGTGATATTATGATCTGTCCGATACCGCGCCCCGGAAAATTTGAAGTAAGAGAGGGATACCTTTGCGTCTCGCTAAGCTATTCGACAGAGGAGGAGTCGTTCCTTCCCGCGCTCGCCGCTTTCTCGGAGCTCTGCGATAGGATATACGGTCTTGCTCTCAAGCCGTCCGATGAGAAGATGCCCGACGAGAAGTACTTTACTCCTCTCACCGAGGCGG
>Ga0247611_10010593_pt1 | contig 10807 bp, 27 predicted proteins | sample 177DNAGHGhighgp2_FD_192422 | JGI IMG/M metagenome (GOLD analysis project Ga0247611, IMG submission 192422) | Sheep rumen microbial communities from Palmerston North, Manawatu-Wanganui, New Zealand - 1770 DNA GHGhigh gp2 | ecosystem: Host-associated > Mammals > Digestive system > Stomach > Rumen... | reverse complement strand
CTTTGCTACATAAGACACGGTATCTGTCTTTGCAGGCCTACCTCTACCAGTTCTTAGAGTTCCATCAGCCTTAACAGATACCTTGGACTCTTGCAAAAGCTTCTTGGATTTCTTTGTCGTCACTTAAGATCTCATTGGTTCTCTGTTGAATCTCTTTCTTACTTGGTCTGCCCCTACCAGTACCAGTGTCTTCAGTACCTTTAACAGCTGTACAAAGGAACTTCAAAGCTCCAATGGCTGTCTTTGCATCAGACACATCTGCTAAGCCTTTAATGGCTCTGTAGGTGTCTGCTAAATACCTTGCATGTGCTTCTTCTCTAAGAGTCTGTAGGTATTCTTTGAGCTCTTTGTGCTTCTCCATCCCTTTAAGGATATCAAATCTACCTCCTAAGACAGCATCTACAAAAGACACCTCTGTGGGATCCTTGTAATAGTTCATATAAAGCTTCTTAAAGCTGTAGAGATCTTCAGTATCTTCTTCAGCTGTAGTAAAGATAGGGATGAAATTGCCATCTAAAGGCTTAAAAGTCTCTGCAAAGAGCTTTCCAACACCTCTTCCAGAGTCTTTTATGTGTTCTGCTATGTTACTTGGTCTTGACATGTTCCCTATTATATCACAACTCAAAGGATTTGTCAAGATATTTCTGTAAAGATTGTGCAGATTTTAAGATTTTTTAAATTTTTTACGATTTTCCTTGACAAACCTCTTGACAAGTGTTATAATATTCTCATCTTTCTTTTTTTGAGGTTTTTTTCTTTCTTACTTTGAAGTATTCTTAAGTACAAGATCTGTACAGTCTTAGGGGGTTTTCAAGGGTAGAAAAGACAAACTTTACAGTGTGAGGGGCTTTTCAGTTCATGAAAAGCTCTCTTTTTGTATCTGCTGATGAGGGCCTTTGAAATCTCTGGAATTTCTGCTTTGCAGTAATGAAGGGCTCGAAAGTCTCTGAATTTCTCCTGCGAATTTTTGAGGGGCTAAGAGATATATAGAGAAATACGTGAACCCCCCTGTGCCCCTATCAAGTCCTCAAAAGCCTGCCCTGTCTTTTCAATTTCTTTTTAGTCTTTCCAGTTTTTCTCAAATACATCAAATAGTTGTAAGGATACACTAAAAAGTTGTAAAGTCCCTATAACACTCAAAAAGCCTAAAAAATCATTTATAACCTTTTGAAAAATAAAGGAAAGCCGAAAAAAACTATAAAAACTAAAAAAAATCCTTTACAACGCCGGAAAAGTATGCTATACGATAGGCAAGGCTTTTTGAAAAACTGCCGGAAAGCCTTGCCTGACATAGGGCAAGCAACCGGAAAGTTTTCAAAAGGGGCTGGAAAGTCGCTTTTGCCTACCATGAAAGTTTTCCAGCAACCCCGCAAAAGGGGCTTACATAGTGAATAGGGCTTGTTAGGGTGTTTTCCCATAACCTAAAAATGAAAAGGAGAATACTATGGAAAAAGCACTAACTGAAAAAGAAATCTTAACGGCTATTCAAGCGGTGGTGAGTGAAATTGCCAACGCAAAAAATACCCTGAAAAACAAAGCAAAAATGATTTCTGAAATTATGCCGGAAATCATAGCAGGCTTGCGGGGAAAGTCTTTTGAAAAGGTGGCGAATATACTTTTTCAAAAGCAAGCCGGAAAAATGTCTTTCTATGCTGAAAACCTGAAAGACTTTTTTGAAGCTAATAACTTTGCTTTGTTTTATAATACCAGAAAAAAAATCTTCTACTGGATAGGCGACTTTTCAAAACTGGAAAAGGCTTCCTATTTAGATTTTTTAGAAGATGAAAGAGAAAGCAAGAGAAAAGACAGGGAAAGCCTTCCCCAAAAGGAAAAGATACTTTTGAAATATAAAAGTATTGAAAAACTAAAAAAGGCTGAACTAGAAATACTTCTAGAAAGTATTAAATCACTTTTGAAAAATAAAATCTAAACTAAAAAACACCGGAAAACACCCTAACAAGCCCTATTCACGAACTTTCACTCCTATTTTAGGGGAGTGTATAACTATACCCTGAACACTTGAAAAAGTGTGGCAGGTGTTTTTTCATACCTAAAAAGAAATGAGAGGAACAGAAAAAGAAATGAGAAAGCTATCACAAATAGAGAAGGCTTTTAATAATGAGTTAGAGCCCCATATAATCAGGAACAAAGAAAGAAGTCATAAAAGACATCTTAAAAACACTCTTTTTGATTTCAGAGAGCAACAAAGGAACAGATACAGAATGTCCGGCAGTAGGTCTTTGATAGTCCTAATCAAGGCAGGCATATCCTATGAGAGAGCAAAGGAAATACTAGGTAAATAGACAGAGCAAGAAACAAGACAGCCCTTATAAGACCTGAAAAGGTTTTATAGGGGCTTTTTCTTTCTTTATATATTTCTTTCTTTATAGGGACTGTATAGAAACTGTATAGAACCTACAAAGTTTCTATACAAGCCTATGAGGCTTTACAAGAGACACTATAAGGGAAGTAGTAAAGTATATCTGTAAAGACTTATAAGACTTTAAAGACTTATAAGCCTTTACAGGTTGTAAAGGAACCCTTTGAGAGTTTGAGCAACTTTCAAGGGGCTTTTTGTTATGCTCTTATAGAGGGGATACATAAAATGAAAGGAACTGTAATAGAAATGCGTAAGTTTACTAATAAATACTTTGGAGGTGTCTATACACTTGTCTATGTAGACAGACACTGTGTAGAACTAATGCCTGAAGGCTCTCACAGAGTCTTTAAGGTGCCTTTGCAACGCTTTATAATGGAGTTTGAAGAATGTTTAGGGTCAGTGTAGAGATATACAAGACATACAAACAGACTGTAGAAGTCCTAGTAGATGCAGAGAGTCTGGACAAGGCAAAGGATAAAGTCTTTGAAGACGGTGTCTCAGCCTATTCAGTTGTCAATGAATTCCCTCCACAGTTATGGGAAGAAAGAGAGGAAGTAAAATGATAGAACTAACAAAAGAAGTTGTAGAGCAGGCTCATAAGGCAGGCTTTAGAGTCTTTGTAGCAGACGAGGGCAGAGGAGACTATGGAGTTATAAAGAACTCTGAAGGTCTTGTTATGTCTTTCTGGCCTGGGCCTTTTGGAGGTATGTCCTTCGCAAGTTGTTGGAAGTCTAAAGAGCCTTGCAAGAATGCAGGACAAGGAGGTCTTATAGCAGAGGGTCTCTGCAGGTTTGATATCAAAGAGCTCTTTAAGCACTACACAATGTATGAAAGCTGCACTCCAAAGACACTACAAGAACACTTTAAACTTTATCACGACTCATCAAAATATAAGGAGATACTATGAAGATTGTATATACTGGAGGAGAGTTCCTCTTATCAACCTATCTGAACTGTCTAAAGATACCTTTGGTAGTCTTCCTTGTGATAGTTGTTATTAAAGCATGGATGGACTGCTTAGATGGTTTTAGAACTATAAAGGAAACTTTTCTATACCGTCACAGGTACTTGCTCGGTATCTTAGCAGCACTGACAAACCTGTATCTGTTCGTATTCTGGCATTGAAAGGAGAAAGAATGACAGTTAAAGAAGTTATAGAGGCATTACAACAGATGCCTGAGAACTTGATGGTTGTCTTTCCAGATTACCATGAAGTTACCAAGGTCATTAGAGTGGTTGACCCAGCACTCCCTTGGGCTATTGGAGATACTGTGGTTATAACAGATGAAGGAGATTGATATGGTCTGGTACACAATTAAACTGGATGGTAAAACCTATAAGATACTTTCAAAGCTAAAGTTACAGGCATTCTTAAAGACTCATGAGGGTCAGAAGTTTACTGTAATTGAAAGGAGGAGTCGTGGCGATACCAAAAAGCCTGAAACCTATACCTAAAGAGAAAGCTGAAAGGCTTATTAGGAAACACTTAAAAGCTGGTACTGGTGAATACGAATACCAAGACTTTGGAGATTTTATATTTCCATATCGAGGTCGTTGGTACCTGCTTCGTAAGGATCTCGATAGTACCTACGAGATCGGTAGAGTCTGTCTATAAAATGAAAGGAGAAACACATGACTCAAAAGACTAAAGACAATGTCTTCATGGATGCTGATAGAATGCTACATCAGGTAGCTTCAACAGACTACAGAGACACTGAACTGTACCATACAAAGAACATGAGAGAATGGTTCTACAAGGACTGGTACTTCAGAGATGGTATCTTAGTAGGCAAGGTTGATAGAGAGAACGAAAGAGTTCTTATCAAGCTACCTTATAAGGAATATGTAGGTGGTCAGACAGCCATGTACTACTGTACAAGAGCATTGACAGAGGCTTTCAGGCACTACACACCTATCACTTTAACAGCCTTTGATGTTGATGAGGCTGAGATGTTATTCAAGAAAGCCCTTCTGGATGTAATGAACAGGAAGACCTATAAGCGTATGAAGTACTTCCTTATTGCTACAAATACTTATGAGTACTTGGGAGGAAACACTGGAGATTATGTTAAAGAACTGTTAGAAGAGTGCTCTCAAAAGGTTAATGCAATAGATGAGGAGAATAGAAGAAAGCTAGAAGAGGATGAAAGGAAGAGACAGGAGCACTCAGAGAAATGCTATGAATATATGCTTAAACATTTTAAGAAGGCTGTCAATATCAATAGCAGTATGACAAAGATTCTGAAGGCTGCGGTAACTAAAGGAGAATGGTACTATGGCTGTCATATGCGATTCAATATAACTAAAAAGGAATGGGAAAAGGCTCATGAACTTGACAAGTCCAAGTACTACAACAGTATGTTCTATATCAACAATCACTATGATGAGAATTGTAAAAGAGTCTGTCCAGATGATCCATTTATTGAGATCACTCCAACATTCTTGAATACTTTTTTATGTAAGAGATTTGGTCTTGACTATTCTGGTAAGAACTACTACGACTTCCTCTTCATCAATGACAATGGAGACTTTGTAACCACCAGAGGAGTGTTAGTACAAGACCAGAGAGGACTGGTTAAGAAACTATTAAAGAAATTTGTAGCCTGTAAGACTGACAAGGCTAGAGAGAAATTCATTGGACTTCATGTGGGTAGCTTTGAAATCCGTGAATGGGACACTGAAGGGCAGTTCCTGCAAGTTGGCTGTCATCGGTTCCCTTTAAAAGCATTAGAACAACTTGCATCTGAACTCTAGAGAAAGGAAAACAACTATGAAAATTACAAAAACTCAAATCGACTACCTGCGTAATCGCTTAAAAGATATTATGGATGACAAGGTACGAGCATTCAGAAAGACTCAAGCATCCTATACAGATGAAGAAAGATATGCAGACATCTATCAAGCTATCAAGTCTGGTAAGCTTAAGCTGAAACCTAAATCAGAAGTTGTTAAGGATGCTCGGTGCTGGGATAGCCCCTACTTAAGTCAGTTCTATGACCTGTCTCAGTTCCATGATAAGAAACAGGCATGTGAAGATACTCTTGATAACTATAGAGATAAACTTGACAAAGCTATGACAGATATCATGGATAAGGTTGTCTTGTCTGACCTTATGATTGAAGAAGCTGTCAAAGAGTTTATGAAATTATAATAATACTTTAAGAGAGTGTTAAGATTTCTCTTGACATTCTCTTTCTAGTATGCTAATGTAACAATACGAAAGGAGAAAGAAATGGATTTTAATAAGGTAGAAAAAGATATCAAAAAGATAAAAGAGACCTATGGAGACATTGATGTGGACATAAAGGATGGTTACTATGTCTGTACATTCAATAATTCTTTAGGTACTTTTCAGTTTCTTGAAACGTTTGAGGATCCTGGTAAACCTCATGCACTTAGATTTGAACTAGGCTTTGACCCAGATCGTTACAAGAAAACTGTCCAAGCTATCAAGAAACTACAGGAGATTTAACATGACAACAGAACAAGAACTCATGGATGCTTTCGAAGAATCTATGGAGCAATGCTTCAATGACTTTGATGAACAGTACGAGCATGAAACAGTAGCTACATATGCACCCTATGGAGACACTCATGTAAAAGTGGGAGAGATTCCTACTGAAGAGAGTCAGATAAGATGCAGTGAAGCATTCAAGCAGGACTTTGATGTGTTCAAGTTCATAACAGAATATCTACAAGAGAATCAGAAGTTCTTAGATGTGATAAAGGAGTATGTAGCACACAACTATTAAACCTCTTATGGCCTCCGCAACTGTGCATAAGCACTGAAAGGAATCTTCCTTTTTAAGCTATATATTGTGGTGATATTAACTTAGGAGGCCACCTTATGTCTGTGCAGGTTTCTTTGACCTCCACTTTCATCCTGCACAGACGCCTATGGGATATGTCTCTGCCCTCCTAAACAAGTGAGACAAACTGAGAAAGGAAAAAAAGAAAATGGTAAAGAAAATTAAAACTGTTAAACAGCTTAAGAAGCACATCGGAGAAACTCTGCATGTTGTCTCTCGTGAAGGCTACGAGTTTGATGCAACTGTAGAGAAAACTGGAAAGTCTGCAGATAGCTGGTTAGTACTTAAAACTACTGACAAGGAAGCTAATAAAGATCACTCTTGGTGGCCGCTTGGTGGCAAGGTCTGTCATAACTGTGCCTATGACTATCAGATCTCCGAAGAACTCGAAAGCTTGACAACGATTGACAGTAAAGCTGAAGATAAAGCAGAAAGGATTCTCACAAAGTCTGAACTGGATGCTGCACGAGGACACTTCTGTCTCTTGAAAGATGGTTCAAAGGGCTTCATCTGTGTTAAAATTGCAGCTGATGAAAAGCCTACACGAATCCTACACAATAGCTCTGATAGTCGTAGCTGGGAATATAAAGAACGTGAAATGTCTGAAGATAATGCTCCAGAAGCTATTAAGCATGACTTTACAAGAGCTTATAATATCTGGAACGATGAAGATTCTTTGGGTGTTAGAGTTGTTAAGGTTCTTGAGAAGTATGACGGTCGTAAATATCGTTACAAGAAAGTTAAGAAGACTGTAACAGAAGAGAAAAAAGATACAAAGTTCTTATCAGCTCATGAAATCAGAAAAGGAATTGGACATCTCTGTAAGTTAGCAGATGGGCAAGAGGCTTTCATAGCTTCCAATGAAGGTGATGCTTCTGTTGTTTGCATGTCTTCGAGATCCAACGGTTATGGATGGAGCTTAGATGCGTCTGATGTAGCTGCTAAGTTTAGAGATAGTATCAAAGACTATAAGTATGGCTGGGGAATTCTTGATAATTGTGATGCAGCGCATATCAAAGTTGTAGAGATCTTGGATGAACCTAAAGCTGTTGAAGAACCCACCAAGACTGCAGAATCTCCAAAGACCATCTTGGATATGACAATCAAAGAAGTATTGGAGAAACTTGATGAAATTATTAAGCGTTAGTGCAGATGCAAAGACTATCAAAGGAGAGAAAAGAGGGTACTTAACAGGTATCCTTTACCTTCTCCCTTCAAAGCTACTGTGTCCAGGCTGTTCAGCAGGATGCAGGAAGGTTTGTTTAGTCTCTGCAGGTCGTGGAAAGATGAAGTGTGTAAACAAAGCAAGGGCTCGTAAGACCCATATGTTTTTGAAGCAGTTCAATATGTTCAAGAAGTTCTTGATACAGGACATCAAAGCCTTAATAGTTCGTGCAGAACACAAAGGCCTGACTCCTTGTGTGAGACTGAATGGTACATCTGACATAGATATCGAAGAGACCTTTGGAGATATCTTAGAAGCGTTCTCAGATGTACAGTTCTATGATTACACAAAGGTCTGGAAGAGAACTGTTGTCCATAAGAACTACCACTTAACTTTTAGCAGGTCTGAGAAAACTCCCTTAAGACTGATAAAGCTCTTCATCCTTCATGGCTATAATGTGGCTGTCGTTTTTGATAAGGTTCCAGAGACTTGGGAAGGCATGCCTGTAGTAGCAGGGGATGAGTCTGATCTACGCTTCTTAGATCCTGAAGGAGTTATCGTAGGCTTAACAGCTAAAGGTAAAGCTAAGAAGGACACAACAGGATTTGTAGTGAGGGTACCATGACATGCTTTAGATTAAGTACTGGAGAAACTCTTAGCAAGTACTGTAAGAGAACTGGCCTGAACTATAACACTGTCTTCTCAATTCTAGATAAGCGTGGTTGTACGCCTGATGAGGTTATAAAGATAACTCCAAGGCACTACAATTCACACATCTTGAACGATGGTAGAGAATTAGTACAGGCCTGTAGAGAGTCTGGTATCCATTATACCACAGTCCTTAGCAGGATTAGTTCAGGTAAATGGACAGCTCAAGAAGCTTTTGATAGTTTATATGAAAGGAGAATGAAACGTGTTAAACTCTTTGGAAGAAATGCTAAGCGATATGCAAGTGAGGGCTGAAGAGGCTGGAGTAGATACCACAGAATTTACAGAACGAATTGCAAAAGCTAGGATAAGAATGCACTTGGATATTACTGTCTGTCCATGTGCTGCTCAAGACCCTGACAGAGGTTGTATATCTGCCAAGTGCTTGAGAGAGATTAAAGAGACAGGTGTGTGTCATTGTCATGCGTTTAAAAGAAAGGAGAGCAAATGACTAGAGAATATTTAAGTGATTTAGAGCCTGAAGAAGTAACTGAAAGACTCAATAAAGGTGAAGAAGTTTTCTATACAGATACAAAAGGAGCACATCACTCTTATAAATTTATCAACGGCATCTGTGTACGCTATACAGATGGTGAAGTTGATGGGTATGGTAGGAGTATCTACAGTACTGGAGAGTGCTACTTTGAAGATAAAGAAGAAATCACCCTAAGACCTGGCAGGCGTTATAAAACTCGTGATGGTCGTATAGCTATAACAACTTCTGTATCAGATGGTTCCTGGATCAAAGGCTTTATAGTTGACCTGAATTCAGAGGTACGGGCGGCATCTTGGAAGGAGGATGGTCTGTTCTATGGAGAAGGTACTACAGATCCTAGAGATATTGTAAAGGAACTTGACTAATGGCTAAAATATTCTTAGAAGGAGATACACCTATGTGTGATCAGAAGGTTATAGAAGAGTTTGTTAAGAGAGAAGAAGAGCATCCTCTTAAGCCCCTTCCACTCTGTTCAGTCTTAGAACTACCTAATCACCATAGGTACCAGTACACTCCTATTCCAGGAGCTGAAGAATACACATACAAATTTGAAAGGATTACAGATTGGCCATGACAGAATTAACTATTATACCCTTAACAGAACCAGCAGACATCAAAGTCTTTCAGGAATATGAAGATGATAAGAAGAAGTTCTTGGAAAGAAATGCTGAAAGATTCTTTGTAGCCTACAAATCAACAGGTTCTAAGAAGCTACAGCGTATCTACCAAGCACTACTTCAGGAGAGACAGAAATGCTAGCGTGGTATGCAAGAAGATTTAGTATTCTATTTGATCTTTGGACAGACATTAGAGTACTTATGAAGCTCAGAGAGCACTCTGATCCAGCAGAGACTCTGAAGATGATTAAAGATAGACTGGATCAAACTGACGAAGAACTAAAGGAGTTAAAAGATGACGAAGAGAACTCGTAAGACTGCTGAACGTACAGGGAATCTGTTAAAGAGATTCATTGGGCGTATTCAGATCTTGTTCACTGTCACAGGTATTGTCAGAGCTAACCGTTCTGCTGCTAAAAAAGGACCTGTGTACAATTATTCCAAGATCGGTCAAGAAATTGTCAAGATTTTGGGCATGTAATAACAACTGCACAGGCCCTTAAAAGCCTGTGCATATCTTAAAAGGAATATAAAATGAATGAAAGAGACTTACAAAAAGAACTAGAAGAAGGGATCTACAAGGCTAGACCACTTCTAAAAGTTATCAAACTGAAGTGTATGGACTGCTGTTGTGGTATTTGGAAAGAGGTTCAAGAGTGCACTGCAAAGGACACTTGCTTCCTACATCCTTATAGGCTAGGTAAAAACCCTCTAAAGAAACGAAACTACAGTCCAGAAGCCTTACAACTGCTTAGGCTGCGAGCACAAAAGAACCTTGGCAGGTATACCCCTACCTCAAAAGATTAACTTATAAAAACAGAAAGGAAACTGCTTATGTTTAGCAAAGAATTTGAAGAGACCCTCATTGAGGCTATCAAGGAGGCTGTGGATGACTCTGCAGTAGACCTCTTTAGTGATATGGTTAAGGACGACCCAGAGTGGTGGTCTAGCAAGCTGGTAGAGGTCTTTACAGATACTGTAAAGAAAGCTCTTAAGGATGAAAGACTGGTAACTCAGATCCTTAGAGAGATTTTAGGAGAGTATCTTAGTGATATTGACCTTAATGTGATGGCTTCAGAGGTTATTGAAGAGAAGATTAAAGACTCTTTACTTGATAAGATAACTGTAGAGGTTAAGAAATGACTTGGGAAGAACTGAAACAAAAAGCAACAGAGATTGGATATGCTGTAAGAAAAACCTGTTTAGGTGGAGAATCACTTCATAAAGGTTCCATGTGGTTTACAGAGCATGGTGAGTATTACATTGAAATTGATGGATATACTACTTATGGACTAGCAAGATATTTAAAACCTGAACATATGTGGCAGATTATGGAGGCTTTGAAATGATTGATACAATTATTCACAGTACTCTTTGGTATCTCTTTGGAATTGTAACGGTTATTATTTGTCAAGATAATCTTGAGTACTGGTATAAAAAGCTTTTGTATTTGTTAGGATACTTTGTAAGCTTTTGTTATATCTCTATGTTTTTATTGTAAAGGAGACTAAAATGAAACAGATAATAAAAGAGTTATTAAAGCGTGGTGACTTTGTTCAAAGTATTGCAGAAGAAATGGGGAAAGAACTCGTAAGACAACAGACGGAAGACCCTTGGTTTTCAGAAGATTGG
>Ga0247611_10010591_pt1 | contig 10808 bp, 12 predicted proteins | sample 177DNAGHGhighgp2_FD_192422 | JGI IMG/M metagenome (GOLD analysis project Ga0247611, IMG submission 192422) | Sheep rumen microbial communities from Palmerston North, Manawatu-Wanganui, New Zealand - 1770 DNA GHGhigh gp2 | ecosystem: Host-associated > Mammals > Digestive system > Stomach > Rumen... | reverse complement strand
GCGCAGACAAAGAGTACAGGCTCGAGGATCTGGGCAATATGCATTTTGCAGCGTGCTGCCGCGAAGGAGGCACAAAATGACGGTACTGGAAGGTAAAAACGTATCAAAAACGTATATAGAAAAGGATGTATCGGTCAAGGCTCTTCAGGATATAAACTTTCATCTTGAAAAAGGTGAGATACTGGGGATAGTAGGTGAGAGCGGCAGCGGAAAGAGCACTCTCCTGAAAATGATAAGCGGCCTCGAAAAGCCTGACAGCGGAAACATATATCTCCTTGGGGAGGAGCTGCCCTTTAAAAGGACAAAAACGCAGCTCAGTTCCATGCAGATGATATTTCAGGACGCTCCGGCTTCTTTCAATCCTCGCCGTACTGTGTACGAATCCATAAAAGAGTCGGTGCAAAGCCTTCTTGGAAAAGATGCAAAAGTGGATAAAGAGGGTCTATCTCTGATGGTAGGACTCGATCCTGCGCTCATAGACAGATATCCCAGGAACTTAAGCGGAGGACAGTGCCAGCGCTTTGCCATAGCAAGGGCAATGGCAGTAAAGCCCTCCATCCTTCTTTGCGACGAGATAACCAGCGCTCTCGATGTATCTTCCCAGGCGCAGATCATGCATCTTCTTGCAGACATCTGCAAAGAAAACGAGACTTCTGCGATCTTCGTATCTCACGACCTTGCAGTGGTAAGCTGCCTCTGCAAAAGGATCATGGTCATGAAAGGCGGGCAGCTCGTGGAAGAGGGAAGTTCCGAGCAGATAATCAAAGCTCCGAAGGAAGAGTACACAAAAAAGTTGATTGGATCCGTCATGGTGATATAATAAAGCTCCACGCCCATGCAGTGGATGACCCCTATGAACGTGATACACTGCTGGTGTAGTAGACAGATCGATATATTGGCGTAAGCGAAAAAATGGAAATAAACGAAAGAATAGAAAAATACTGGACCAAAAGAGCCCACGATTTCGGCGTGGTCCGTCATAACGAATTTCACGATGAAATAAGCAAGAGATGGCTGGCCAAACTCAATGAATATCTGCCTGAAGGACCTTTGGAAATACTCGATGCCGGAACGGGCACGGGATATTTCGCCGTGCTTTTGGCAAAGGAAGGCCATAAGGTCCTCGGCATCGACTTGACCCAGTCCATGCTGGACGAGGCAAAGGCATTCGCAACGTCTCACAAGGCGGAGGTTGCATTTTCAAGGGCCGACGTGCAGAATACCGGGCTTCCTTCCTGCAGTTTTGACGCTGTAGTCACAAGGAATCTGACCTGGACCCTGCCTGACCCTGCAAAAGCGTATAAAGAGTGGTGCCGCCTTCTGAAGCCGGGCGGGATACTTCTCAATTTTGACGCAAATTATGCTGATAACGTGAGGAATCACAATCAGAAAGTTTCCTACGTCAAGCCTGATGGCGTTTACGGTCATATAGGTATAACGCTTGAGCTCGAAAAGGAAAACGAGTATCTTACCTTAGCAGCTCCGGCTGCAGAGCACAGAAGGCCATCCTGGGATGCGGAACTTGCGGAAGCCGCAGGTTTTTCACAGTGGGGAGCTGACGAAAAAGCAGGATCGGAGATACTCCGTGAAAAGGATTATGAGGATGCTCCCATGTTCCTTTTCTGGGCTAAAAAATAAAGGGTATAAGCCTGTATTTAACTTTTTGCATATATTCTTCATAACCGGGAAGTCCTTCTTTTAGGACTTCCTCTTCATTTTTTATCCTCTTCACTATGATAGGTATGTAAAAGAGCATTATGAGGAAGGATATCAAAGATCTAAGTACCAAAGGCATGGAAAGGAAGAGGAACACCGTCACGGCATACATGGGGTGCCTGACTATGCCGTAAAGGCCCGTGTCCACGACCCTTTGTCCTTCCTGTACCTCGATGGTCCTTGAAAGATATTCGTTCTCCCTTAATACTTCCGCATAGAGAGCATAGGAGATGAGGAAGATGACTGCGCCTATGATGCTGACAATATGGGGAAGTCTCAGCCATCCGAAGCGGAAAGAAAGGCCAGCCGTTATAAAAGCTGCAAGGAACATAAGGCCGCTGAAAGCGATGACCTCTTTTTGCTCCGTCTGCTCTTCCTTTGTGCTCAACCTTTTCTTTAAAAGCCCGGGGCTTTTCTTCATCATAACAAGGCCTGCTATGAACATGGGAACGAAGAGTATGCCTATTAGAAGCCAGCCTTCTTTATATTTAAAAGATCCGGCGGGAAGGAACAAAAGGAGTCCCACAAGGATCAGTCCTGAAAAGAATTTTATGAGAGCCTGTGAAAAAAGTTTCTTATCCATGTTTCCTCCTAAAGCTGATCTACGAAATTTCTGATGATGCCGTTCACTTCTTCCGGCTTGTCCGTATTGGAGTTATGACCCGCATCCTTTATCCAGTAGAGGGGAAGTCCCTCTTTTTTAGTCCACCTTTTGTTGTAGCCCTTGGCTGAGCCTGCGTTATCCTTTTCTCCGCAGATAAGTATGGCAGGGCAGTCTATGACGTAAGGAAGGTCCGCAGCCATGGCGTCTGCAAGGAGCTTCATGCCGTGGCCGGAGAGTCGGCAGTACTCGTCTTTATCGTAGCTTTCAAGGAAGCTATGCATGAGAGACCTTCCGTATTCGGTCTCAGAGCAGCCGTTTGCTCCTATCTTCTGAAGGCTTTTCCAGGGGAAGGACCTGTACATGGGCTCAGTGTTTCGGAGGGCCCAGATCTCAAATCCTGTCACGTAGCAGCGCTTAAGAGGCGCAGAGTCTATGGATACGAAGCCCAAAGCTTCTTCTTTATATTTCTCCATGAAGCACTGGGATACGTAACCTCCCATGGACTGTCCTATGAGCACGGGCCTTTTTAGGCCTTCCTTTTCCAGTATGTCATGAAGCCATGCCGCTTTGTCCATGAGGGTAAAGTCCAATTTGAAAGGGCGGGATGCAGCGTGTCCGGGGGCGTCCCAGACGAAAACGTTGAAATCTTCTTCAAAGGCCTCGACCTGTTTATCAAAGAGGCGGTGGTCAGCAGTGAGACCGGGAAGGAAGACGAGGTTCTTTCTTCCTTCTTTAATGTCATTGGTCCAGTAATGGACATTTCCAAGGGCTGTTTCAAATATCTTTTCCGTCATCTATATGTCCTCCCTTTCTCTTCTTAAATAGACTTTCTTCCAGAATTTCACGAGCTGCTCGAATTCTTTTTGCATGGCGTCTATATCGAGGCCTCCGCTGACCGATTCGGTCAATAAAAGAATAATACCGTTGACCGATTTTGAGAAGGCCCTATGAGAATGAAAAAAAATATTTTGAAATATTAAAAAAAAGTACTTGCAATCCTTCTTAGGAGGGAGTATTATTCTCATGCCGACATACCCATGGGGGTATGGGTATAAACAAGTTTAGTAGTTTACATAAATACAATTAAAACATTAAAAAAACAGGAGGATCACAAAATGAGTAAATGGTGGACATTCGGAACAGGATTTTTAGTAGGATCAGTCGGACTTACAGTTCTTACAAGCAAGCTGGCACAGAAGGGATATAAATACGTTGTCAGCGGAGCTATGATCGCACGCGACCGCATCCTCGAGAAGACAGAAGAAGTTCAGGCAGCAGCAAGCAACATCACAGCAGAAGCAAAGGAACTTACCGAAAAGTATTATCAGAAGCTTGACCGCGAATATAAAGAAGCCAACTCCGAAAAAGAATAGTCTTTTAAGGAGGCAAAAGTGAAGTTTACAGTAAATCACAAAGCAAAGGGACAGCTCGATATAGATCTGGCATACAGAAGGCTCAGCGAAGAAGAAGCTGACGTCCTCTATTATGCCCTTGTAGATCTGCCCGGAGTGCACAATGTGCAGGTCCTTCCCAGAACGGCGAGACTTATTCTTCGTTTCCGCCCCGGTGAAAAGGAAAGCGCAGAGCTCATCAAATATTTGAAGGGCATAGACCTTGCAGATCCCGAACTCAAGAAAAAGATACCGGGTGTATCCGCAAGAGCTACCAACGAAGATTTCAAGACCCGCCTTGGGACCATGGTCATATGGCACTATACGAAGAAGTTCCTCTTCCCGGCTCCCTTAAGAACGCTGTTCATAATAAAGAACGGCATCCCCTTCATCTGGGAAGGTATAAAGGATATTTCGAAGAAGAAGTTCAGCGCAGAGATAGTACATGCATCCGCAATAGCGGCATCCATCCTTACTGGAGACATGCCCACAGCAGGATCCATCACCTTCCTTACAAACGTAGGTGAGCTTCTTGAAGAGTGGACGTATAAAAAGTCCGTGGACGATCTTGCAAGATCCCTCGCTCTCAACGTAAACGACGTATGGAGAGTAGAAGGCGATCAGGTCGTAAAGAGACCTTTAAGCGATATAAAGGTCGGAGACCACATCAAGGTATACGTAGGTAACGTCATTCCGCTCGACGGAGTGGTAGCTGAAGGCGAAGCCATGGTCAACCAGGCAGCGCTTACAGGTGAATCCGTTGCTGTACACAAGGAGACCGGCATCACCGTATTCGCAGGAACGACTATCGACGAGGGAGAACTGACCATAGAGGTCAAAGAAGTTTCCGGACAGACGAGATACGATAATATCGTCAAGTTCATAGAAGCTTCCGAGAGCATGGTAGCAGTTACCCAGAGCCAGGCGGAAAAGCTCGTAAGCAAGCTTATCCCCTATACCTTCGGAACGGCAGCTCTCACGTGGCTCCTTACAGGAAACGTCACAAAGGCAGCAGCAGTTCTCATGGTAGACTTCTCCTGCGCAATAGAAGTTGCAATGCCGATCTCAGTACTCTCTGCCATGAGAGAAGCAGGCGGACATCATATGACAGTCAAGGGCGGAAAGTTCCTTGAGGCCATATCCGAAAGCGATACCATAGTATTCGACAAGACAGGAACTCTTACCCGTTCCATACCGAAAGTCGAGCAGGTCATCGCAATGGAAGGAAGAGACGAGGACAAGATGCTGGCTCTTGCAGCAGAGCTCGAGGAGCACTTCCCCCACTCCCTTGCAAACGCCGTAGTAAAGGCAGGCAAGGAAAGAGGAGTATCCTACGGAGTACCTCACTCTAAGCCAGAATACATAGTGGCTCACGGTATAGTCTCCATAGCCGGAGGCGAAAGAGTCATCATCGGAAGCTGGCACTTCGTATTTGAAGACGAGCATACGGTCATAGCTCCTGAAGACGAGGAAAAAGTCAGGAACTTGCAGGATCAGTACTCCCATCTCTACATGGCCATAGACGGAAAACTCGCAGCGGTCATCGATATAGACGACCCGCTCAAAGAGGAAACGGCATCGGTCATAAAGAAGCTCAAGGAGCTCGGATTTACGAACCTTGTAATGATGACCGGAGACAGCGAAAGGACCGCAAAGGCCATAGCTGCACAGGCAGGTATAGACAAGTACTATTCTGAAGTACTTCCCGAAGACAAGGCAAAATACGTAGAGAAGGAAAAGGCTGCAGGACACAAGGTCATAATGATAGGAGACGGCATCAACGATTCACCGGCCCTGTCCGCAGCAGACGTAGGCATCGCCATGAAGGAAGGCGCTGATATCGCAAGAGAGATCTCAGATATAACCCTTTCAGGTTCTGACCTCGAGCAGCTCATAGCATTGAAGGAGCTTTCCAACAAGCTCATGGGCAGGATGAAGAACACAGGACACTTAGGCATAGCCTTCAACGGAGCGATCCTTGTGGCAGGTATACTGGGACTTGTATCTCCGGGTACCGCAGCGCTTCTTCACAACACGTCGACTATAGGACTTTGTTTGAGAAATATGACCAATATGATACCCGATGAGGAGTATTATAGGGTATAATAAGGCAGTGGTAATTTCAGGCAGTAGTAATAGAGAGGAATAAAGAAATGATTCAATGTATGGATTCCGACAATATCCATCGCAGACTCAAGAAGATCGTTGGTCAGATCAATGCCATAGACCGCATGATCGACGAAGACGTGCCTTGCGAGGATATACTGGCGCAGGTCAATGCAGCGAAGGCTGCTCTGCACAAGGCCGGACAGGTGATACTTGAAGGCCATATCAAACACTGTGTTCTTGAAGGGATTCAGAACGGAGACGCCGAAGAGACCCTTGCCAGATTCACAAAGACCATAGAGCGTTTTGCAAACATGGGATGAAGACTCCACTCCCATGCGGTGCAGTTGCTCCTATGGACGTGGTACTCTGCTGTGATTTATAGAAAAAGGATCAAAAGGGATCGGGGCAATACCCATAAAAACAAGCTTATGAAAAACGGACTGTTGCAAAAAATGCAGCAGTCCGTTTTTTCTTAAATGATAACAGATCTAAGCTTTTTCTAATTCTTTTTTCTTAAGCCAGCCGCGGAAGATACCGCCTTCCAGTACGGAGGCAATGATGAAGAAGATGTCTGCAAATACTATAAAGACGAAGGATGGTATAAGTATCCTGGTATATTTCTTTCCGAAATAAGTACCCTTTCCGATAGCCCTCCCCATACCGGCAAGATAAAAGAGCACGCCCAGGTTGAAATACAGCAGCAGGGCAGCATTTTCTGCAAAACTGATCCAGGCCTCTTTGTTGAAGAACGTACCTGCATTCACCACGCTGAGAACCGTATTCAGCACCAGCAATGCGATGTCTACGATAAACAGTATCCTGGTCACGTTCAGCATGACGCCGCCTCCTATCCCTACGCCGCCGCCCCATACAAGATCGGCGCGTGTGCAGAAATGCTCGAAGACCTGCATCAGAGGCTCATTTTGTTTTCCTTCGATGAAGCCGTTGTTGGCGACGCAGTAAACGCTGAGTTTCAGGTTGTTTTCAAGGCAGAAGGCCTCCATTTTCTCCATGAAGCGAAGTACGTGAGAGGGAACTCCGTCCACGTACAAAGGCAGGCAAAACACTACGGCCTTCGCATCTTTCAGCTGGTCGAGGATGCGGGAGTGGTCAGCGGGCGTACGAAGTTTTTCATTCACTTTCTTTCCGCCTACAAAGAGGCTCTGAAGGAAGAGAAAATATGCGGAAGCGCAGAAGCGCTTCTTGGGACTGCAATTGATAAATACTGTTTTCATAATGCCGCCTCCAGTTCTGTAAGATCATTTAGAAAGACGACTTCTGACCTCTCATAGCCGTCATTGACTGCATTCCTCTCAGCCATATAGCGCATCGTAGCTTTTTCAGCTTCGCTTATTTCTCCGTAAACGACAACTTTCCAAAGATCGTGTTTTCCGTAGCGGAGCGTATGATGCATCTGTTTGCCCCGGTAGGTACTGAAGGGTGTGGAGGTCCCGATGGATCGGTCCAAAATATTCTTGACCTGGGCACTGTACTCTCCGTAAAGATTCTTTGTTACGATCACAAGTTCATCTGCATGGCCTATGACCCGGCAGATCTGGTTCAGCTTGTCTTTCATAAAGCATTCCGCCGGATGTTTGGTCCAGCAGCCGAAACAGCCCTGGCATGGGGCATATTTCCCGTCCGCTGCTACGGCCTGTCCGCATTTTTGTTCTATCAGGGCCTCATACTCCGGCCCAAGATCATGGATGATCACTTTCATTCTATTTCCTCCTGTACTGCCATCATGGCTCCGTTCCACGCACATTCAAGGTGCTCTGCGGCCTGCTTTTCGTCGAATTCCAGATGATTGTTCGCAATTATGCTTGCATATCCGTGGGCAAAAAGCGCGACGGTCAGAAATACCTGTTTGGTCTTTTCCTCGCTCAGTCCGCAGCCTTCCTGCATTGCTGCAATGACAGGTATCAGTTCTTCCGATTCGATCATATCTAAAAGGTTGTTTTCTTCAGCATATCCCGACTGAAACAAAAAGCGGAACAGCTGCGGTTCTTCTACGGCAAAGCGTATATAGTTAAGACCTATCGCGAGGATAGGATCCTGTCCCTGCGGAGCGTTCATCAAGTATTCCGAGTGCTCTTTATCGGCTTTTTTGTAAGCGGCTCTCTTCAGGTTTTCGATGGTCGAGAAATGATACATCACCGGCTGTGTAGAGCAGTGAAGCTGCTCGGATACGGTCCTGGCATTGACGTTCTCAAAACCTCTTTGCCGGATCACCTCAACGGCGGCGCTTATGATCATTTCCTCTGTTATCTTAGTTTTTGGCGGCATATAATGTGCTCCTTGGATTTATATATAATATGCGTTATGTAACGATAATTATATTAAATGCTTCCTGCATGTTTTGTCAACGGTTTTGTTTCATTTAAGGGGATCCTTTAGAAGGGTCCAAAGAAAAGGGCAAAAAAATGGCATGATCCGAAGATCATGCCATATCTTTAAAACATCAACTGCAGTACAAACCCGGTCTTCAATTTTCCGGGCTTTCTGATTTGGTTTTATTCTTTGTCTTCTTTTTCTTCTTTTTCTTCGCGTTCGATCCTTGCAACTCCGCTGCTTATGGCTGCTCTTGCGACAGCTTCGGCTACTGCGGGACCTACTCTCTTATCGAAGGCGAGAGGCAGTATGTAGTCTTTGCTGAGACCGTCGGACTCTGCAAGGTCCGCAAGAGCAAAGGATGCGGCCTGTTTCATCTCTTCGTTTATATCGCTGGCTCTTACGTCGAGAGCTCCTCTGAAGAGTCCCGGGAAGGCCAGAACGTTGTTGATCTGATTTGGATGGTCGCTTCTTCCTGTTCCTACTATGGCTGCGCCTGCTTCCAAAGCCTCGTCCGGTTCGATCTCGGGAACGGGGTTTGCCATGGGGAAGACTATGGCTTTCTTAGCCATGCTCTTGATCATTTCCTTGGAAACTATGTGCGGTGCGCTGACTCCGATGAAGACGTCGGCTCCCTCCAAAGCGTCTGTAAGGCCGCCGCTGAAGTTATCGGGGTTGGTTATCCTTGCCATCTCTTCCTGTGCCGGGTTCATCTGAACGCCCTCGGCGTCTGCAAGTATTCCGTAGCGGTCTACCATGAGCAGATGTCTTACGCCCAGGTTCATGAGGTGCTTTCCTATGGCTATGCCTGCTGAGCCTGCGCCGTTGATGACTACCTTTGCTTCACTGATGTCCTTGTCGACGACTCTTAAAGCGTTGATGAGAGCAGCTCCTACGACTATGGCCGTTCCGTGCTGATCGTCGTGGAATACGGGGATGTCGCAGAGCTCTTTTAATCTTCTTTCGATCTCGAAGCATCTGGGTGCGGAGATATCCTCAAGGTTTATTCCGCCGAAGGATCCGGAGATCATATATATCGTATTGACTATTTCGTCAACGTCTTTGGAACGGACGCAAAGGGGGAATCCCTCGACTGGGTCCGCAAAGAAGGCCCCAACGGTTCCTCAAAGCCGGGCAAATACTTAAGCTATGATGCAACGATCACAGCAGACGATGCAGCAAACACCATCACCATCGTTCTTCCGAAGGCTGACATCAACCTCCCCGGAAACCTTGCATATCCTGTAATGGAGATCATCGACGTTTCCGAGATCGAGAACTTTGACACAGGCGTCATCGGAACCGGCCCCTACATGGTATCCAAGCACACAGACCTCGTAGGTTACGAAATGGTCAAGAACCCTCACTATCGTGAGACAGTTCCCTATGACAAGGTAGTCATCACCTTCATGGGAGACGCTTCCGCAAAGGCACAGGCTCTTCAGGCCGGCCAGGTAGACCTCGTTGAAAACATCACAAACGTAGCAGACCTCAAGAAGCTCCAGGAGGATCCGAACTATACAGTAGATATCGCATCCGGCGTACGCTGCGGCTTCTCATGGCTCAACTTCAAGGGCATCCTTGCAAACGACGCTCTTCGTAAAGCCCTCCTCATGGGCGTAGACTACAAGACGATCTGCGCATCCAACACCATCGGCGGACTTTATACACCTGGCTTCTCCGTACTCCCCAGCACACTGGCATACGGATATAACAACCTGAACAATCCTTATGAATACAACGTTGAAGCAGCAAAGAAGCTCCTCGACGACGCAGGCATCAAGGACACCAACGGAGACGGCATCAGAGAACTCAATGGTCAGAACATAGTTCTCCGCTACTCCTCCTATGAAAACCGTCTCCTCAATGACTTCTCCGACGCTCATACTCTTTACTTCAAAGAGATAGGCATCGACGTCAAGAGCCAGTACGGCAGCTCCGACGACTGCTGGAACGACCTGATCACTTTCAACTATGATCTGGACAACAACAACTGGACCACAGTGGGAACAGGCGATCCGACAGAATATATGTACAACTGGTACGGCAAGAGCGAATCCAACTTCTGCGGATATCAGAATGACGAATACGATCAGCTCTTCGAAGAATATCTTGCATCCACAGATATGGCCCGCCGTACAGCCATCATCGAAAGACTCCAGCAGATCCTCATCGACGACGCTGCAGTTCTCGTAGACGGCTACTACAACAGTTCCATGGCATATTCCAAGAACGTTGGATATGCTCATATCCACACAGCAGACTATTACTGGCTCACAACGGAGATCGTTCCTGCACAGTAAAATATAGCGAAATGTAACTCTTTTTGCGGGAAGGGCTTTTTAGTCCTTCCCGCAATCAATATCTCCTGCACGCAAAGGAGGAAAATAAATTGACAAGAAAACAGATCGCGTCAAGACTGCTCCAGATGCTTATAGTCCTGATAGGCATCAGCATCCTGACGTTTTTGCTTACTTACATATCGCCGGGCGATCCGGTACGAAATATGTACCTTGCCCAGGGCGTTATGCCTGATGAAGCAGAAGTTGCCCAGCTCAGAGAGCAGATGGGCCTCAACGATCCCTTCCTGACACAGTATTTCCGCTGGCTCGGAAACTGTCTCAAGGGGGACTTCGGCACGTCTTTCGCCCTTCAGA
>Ga0247611_10010590_pt1 | contig 10809 bp, 17 predicted proteins | sample 177DNAGHGhighgp2_FD_192422 | JGI IMG/M metagenome (GOLD analysis project Ga0247611, IMG submission 192422) | Sheep rumen microbial communities from Palmerston North, Manawatu-Wanganui, New Zealand - 1770 DNA GHGhigh gp2 | ecosystem: Host-associated > Mammals > Digestive system > Stomach > Rumen... | reverse complement strand
CCTTCACGAGCAGTAAACTGCATTGTGTCTGTTGCATGGTCTGGAATTGAATCAAAATATTCATAAGATTCAAGTACAGTCCAGTTTGTTGAACCTGTCCAAGCACCGGCAGTTGCTACTGCTGTATGGCACTTATAGCACTTACCATCTGTTGGATAAACAACCATATCACCTACAGCGTAAGTAGCTGTGTCGCTGAATACACCGCGATCTTTGAGGTCATCGTTATTTGCAATGTCAGCCATACGGCTTTCAAAGTTCTTGTATGCCTCATCAGAATTCATCAGTTTAGGGTTGTTTGTACCCATAATTCCGAATGAACCTGTAATGATAGAGTTAATCTCAACAGAGAGGTTCATAGTGTTGATTGCACAGTGAGTAAACTCCTGCCACAAATCTTCGCCTGTCTGTCCGCCGTACTTACGAAGCAAAGAATATTTGATATCCTCTGTCTCTGAGTTAAGTTCGTGAACGATAAAGCCCTGTCCGTTGTTTGCAACGTGAACAAGTCCGACACCATCTCCAGTACCTGTTCCGTCATAAATCAACTTACGTCCGGCAGCAGTTGAAGCACACTTGGTAGCGAAGTAACCGTCTGCATAAGCGTTCTTCTTTTTGTTTGAAGGAGAATTTGTATCGCTTTTCCAGCGTCTCCACTTACCACGGAATGCAGATCCCATCATATCGTCGAATGTCTCAGAAGAGAACTCGAAGTTGATGTCTCCACTTGAAGAACTTGTTCCCTTACGAGGAGCAGACTTTGTTCTTCCGTGTTTCAATTCGTTTGATTCGATGTTTTCAGTTGTACCTGTAAGGGTATCTCCAGTACGGCGAGTCAAGTAAGGAAAACGGAAAATTCCTTCCTTCCGCTTGATTTTGCCAAGGTTAGGGTCTGTAGTCTGAGTAATTTCGCGAGAAACAATCAGATCTGAATCAGCACCTGTCTTAAGGTTAAAAGTAGGGTTTCTAATTGCCATAGTCTTATCCTAATTGTCCAAGTCTGCCTGAACCATTACAGTCACAGGCACGGAGTAAGTATCATCGTCAATTCGCGCGGAAGAACGATTTGGCTGTTGTAATACTCTTATTCCGTCAAAAATATCACCACGTTTGAAATGGCTTGCGATAAAATCATAAGCCTTATCAATATCGTTAGTGCCGATAATTGCTGTTCTTGGTGCATTTATATTTATCTGCAATCCAAAAAGCCACCTGTTTCGTCCACTTGTACCTAGCTCCTGCTGATACGGTTGTGAATGAAGAGGAAATATTTCAAACCAGAGGTCATCTTTATCCCTGGTATCAGTTTCATTTGGCTTAATAATAATTGAAGAATGAGGTCCACCGGTCTGCTCTTCAATAGACTCATCATATTCGCGGATAACTTCTTCAAACCGTTCAACCATATGTTCCCAAATATATGAATCTGTCATATTCCGACTCCGTATATTCTCATTATCTCGTCAATAAGAGAACTTGATACTGTAGACCTTCCAAAAGTCACTTTATCAAGTTCTTTTGTGACATTCTGTGGCAATCCAATGTGTTTTAGAATATTCTTATTAAGTACTCTACCACTTGGAATTTTAAACTGCCCAGACATAAATTCTGCATTTGTAAGAGCTGTCATTCCATAAGGTGCCTGAACTGAATGGTCACCAACAACGCCATGATAACGTTTATTACCTCGTTTTATGATGCCGTCTCCTGTAAATCCACCATATTCAAGAAGATGGTATCTCAACTCGTGTTGACTATCCTTTGGATAATCACAATAAAATCTCACGCTTTTTAATGTAGTCTTTCCAGATTCTTTGTTTGCGCGACCTTTACTTCCTGGTGCACCAAAAAATCTGTCTCTAAACTCTCTGTAAATAATTTCGATTTCCCTTGGGTCATTAAATGTCTCAAAGTTACATCCACAACTCTCTCTTAAATATTTGGCCGTAATTCCTTGGTAATTCCAGTATCTTGCGGTCCAATAATCCTGCATATAATCTTTGTCATCTTTATGAGATCTGGAATTACCTTCATTATCATAATAGGTGTAATTCTCATCTCTAGGAGTTCTTGAAATTAGTCGCTGAAAATAAATAGCACTTAACCACAGAACTCTTTCAGAAGCGGCTAGACCTGCTTGTGCAATCATTTTTCCAGTAAGATTTATAATATTACTTTCAACTGCACCAATCATTAAGTTTGTGAACTCTTGCCCATCTTTTCCAATGTATGGTCGTTGATGAGAAGTTCCTTCACTTTTGATTGTTAGCTTAAAATCAGCCATTAAGCCTTCCTTCCCTGAATAATGTAAGTAACTACATAGCTGCCTGTCGGGTCGATAGGTCTAAAATGCACAATGTTATATTCAACATTTGCATATCTGACTCTATCTTCAACCTCAGTCGGTTCTTCTGTAAATCGCGCTATAAACTTTACGTCACCTGCTTTTAGAACTCCGTCACTCTGAGCAATAGTTTCCTCATTGTAAGAAACCATAACTGCTCTTGTATCAGAAGAAACCTCTCTGAAAGTCTTTTTTATCTTCCCGGTAACAGGGTCTACAGTCTTTTCTCCTTTAAGAAGAATTGCTTCCTGCTTATTGGAAAACTCATCAATAAGACCATCTGCAAGTTGTCTTAAAGCAGCATAATCCATCAGATTCGTCCTCCAAGAAGATCAGTATGAACAGCACGTTTACAACGTCTGTAGTCCTTACTTGTCTTATAGAAACCTGCAAGCAGAGAATCTAATACTGTAAATCGAGACACATAAGTGCCAGTAGAAGAGTCAGCCTGTGAGTAATACTCAACTTCAAGAACATCTACTTTCTGTCTTTTTACAGTTCCGGCAGAATCCTTTACATCAAACAGTGAAGCCACTGTTGTGTTTATAAAACCTGCCTCACAAACGGCCTGTTTAAGTTCTTCTGGAATATCCAGAACTTCATCACCGTCTTTGTCATAAAGTTCTACACGCGGAAAACAGAGCGACTGTCTTCTGTGATATTTCTTCTGTCCTTTCCAGCCGATTGTTGAATATGTACGGTCTATGTATTTAGTAGCATTAATGAGAAATGCCTTGCGTTCGTCATCTGATTTTTTAAACCAGTCTGTTCTGCCAGTATTTCTCATATACTCGTCCGCGTACTCAAGGCTGACATAACAGTTAGCGGACGGTACACAAGAACCGTCCTCAACAATGAGAATTACTTTACTTTCATCATTTATTACATCAGCCATTCGCGGACCTCTTATTCATCACGGAGAGCTTTGCCTTTTGCTTTTGCTTCGGTTTTTGCTTCCGGCTTATTTTCAACTTTAGGTTCCTCTGCCTTTTCAACCTTTGCAGGTTCAGCAGGTTTCGGGGCTTCTTTCTTTGGTTCTTCAACCTTTGCTTCAACTTTTGGTTCAACCTTAGTTTCTGCTTTCTTCTGTGCTTCTTTACGAGCAGCCTGTGCTCTCATAATTGCGTATGTGGTAAACATTCCCATATAATCACCTCAACAAAATAGGGCAGAGTGCCCGAAGACACCCTGCCTTTGCGTTATGCCAATTTTGCAACGAGCTTTGTAATTGGTACGTTCTTGATGTTGTCAGCAAGAGACCAGTTAGCAGCTGTAGCAAGTTCTGCATTTGATGCAGTAACATCAGAAGGAGTTCCTGTCCAGGCAAGTCCACGAGGATGCATAACGAATGCACGGCGTGTAACGAGGATATCGTTTCCGCCAACCTTGTCGCGGTCTGTTTCTGTGATTTCGATTCCTGTTGTGTCTTCGTTGAAAGCAATAGCTCCCTTACCGAAGAAGTAAATAGGATGAGCACCAGAAGTTCCCTTGATTGCGTCATCAACGATAACTGGCTTGCCCATGTAGTAGCTGTATTCTACTGGAGAATCAGCGTCACGGATTGTATCGATGAGGTTGAGCTTTACAAGTTTTGCCATTGTTGCAGAGTTACAAGCGATACCGCCAAGTTCTGAAACGTGGTCACCCATGAGATACATAGCGTCAATCATTGCGTTTGATGAAAGAACTGCTGCGTCTCCTGTCTCGCCAGAAATGTCGAGAACGTGGTTTTTCAAAGCACCAGTTGTCTTGTCTGTGATACCAGCAAGAGTGCTCAAAAGAACGTGCTGTTCGCGGTTTGCCCAATAAGCAGCATCCATATCAGCGATAGCGAGCATTGGGTCACTTCCTGCGAAGTAGCCAGCGAGGTCGTTTGCTCCCCAAACCTTTGTACGGATGAGGATAGCAGCAACTGATTCGCCTGCTTCGATGTTGTTGATTGTAGGTGCTGTTGAGTCAGACATAATCTCATCATCTGCGTTTGCAGCATCAATGAGGCTCTTCCAGAATGGAATGTGGATTGTCTTACCGCCCTTTACCTTGCGGTTCATATTTGGGAACTGAAGGTCTGGGTCCTGTGTTGCGATTCCAGAAGCAATGAACTTGTTGAGTTCGATTGATCTGCCGATAACATAAGGATTGTACACTTCAGGTACAATTACGTCAGCAATTTTTGTAGTTGCCATAGTCTTCTCCTATATCTACATCAAATGTAGATTTGGTCCTACTTAGGCTCCTGCTGCGGCCTTCATCTGTTTTGCCAGTTCAGGGTCATCACGAAGCAGTCTTGCCTGTTCAGTAAGGTTCAAAGTTTCTTTTTTCCACGGATTTACCACAGGCCCCTTACCGTTGCCGTTGCCGTTAGTTCCGGCTCCGCCACCAGAAGAAAGATTCTTCAGGAACTTCTTTCCAAAGTCTGTGTTGAGGAAAGCGCGAACTGCACCTTCTCCAGTCTGTCCGTCTTTATTTATGAGCTGCAAACCATTTCCCAAATCTCGTTCTGAGAAGTTGCCGCCATCTGGTCCGTAGATTGCATTGAAGAGGAAATCACGGCTAGAAGGTTCGATGTCGAAACCTGCTGTTGCCTTATTGAAGTCCTGTACACACTTAAGCGAGTGCTCATTTTTCTGAGCAGTAGCAAGCTGTTCAGTAAGTGTCTTGATTGAAGTATCCTTCTCTGCAAGAACACCTTTGTATGAACTTTCCAGTTCTGACTGTTTCTGTTCATACGCCTTCTTGATTTCATCCGGTGAGTTAGCTTCCAACTGCTTCTGCAACTGCGCGAAGTCTTCCGCACCTTTCGCATTTGCTGCAGTCAAATCTGCTACCTTCAATTCCAATGTTTCTTTTTCTTTCTTGAGATCATCACGATTAAGTTTCAAACCGTTCAAATCTTCGTTATAGAGAGAGAAAAGTGCATCCACTTTCTGTCCGACTTCTTCCTGCCCTGCAAGAATTTTTTCAACCGCTTCTTTTGTGAAAATTGGGTCTTTCATTTGCAATACTCCTGTATCCAATAGATTGGTTCTTTCCTAAGAACTGAAACGATGGTGGTCACACTCCAAGTGGATTCCATCTGTTCAATCTTAGGCTCAGAATAAATCCGAAAAAAAAGCCACTTAAATAAAGTTGAAAAATTATTAACAAAAAGACATAAAAAAAGCGGAATTTGACATTTTCAACCAAATTCCGCCTAATTTTTCCTACTAATTTTTATTTTTTCTTATTTTTAGATCGTGGCCGTCTGTTATTAGCCTGTTCCTTTCTTGTAGCGAACTTACAGTTAGAAGGACTGTAAGAAGCATTGTTATTTTTACGGTCTATTGATTTTGATTCAGAATAGCCGTGAGCAAGTGCCCATTTTTTGAAGGCTTCAAAATCGTTTTTCCATTCGGCACAAACACGAATACCACGGCCACCGTAATTAACATACGAGTTAGAATTTTTGTTGTAGCAGCGATACTTCATTTTCTCCCAGATTTTATACAATCTTGTTTTAGACTCCATCATAGTATTACCTCCGCTATTGGAACTTCTTCCAAATCAAAATATATTTGCTGGTGTAATGATTTGGCGTATTCAAACTCCTTCATTGCACCTTTGCTTTCTTTCCAATCTGCAAGCATTAATACAGCGTCACATTTCTTCTGCATTTCGTGTGTAATCTGCATATAATCAAGCCAGGTAAATTCTGAGTATCCATCTATCCACGCAGGATTCATTATAGAATGACCCATAGCTTTCAGACACTTTTCTGCATAATGGAACTTACGTTTATAATCCGGGTCTCCTGTAATCTTCCCTGCAATATAGACTTTCATTTTTTATTTCCCTTTTTATTTACAACTTCTTTTTCTTTTTTCATTTCCTGCTCGTAAGCATGATGAGCAAGAATACATTTCTGAGCCTTCTGCTGCCAGATTACAGTTCTTTGCATACAGTATTTAGCCTCACGACAAAGAAGAATATCTCTTGCATTCAATGTTTTTGCAAGAAAATTAAAAGTAAATGTAGTTTTTACTTTAGTAGCCAATACTGCGGCAAACTTACAGATTCCAGTCAAAATGTAACGGCGTGTTACATACATTGCATACTTCATTTAGTTTTCTCCTAAAGGTTCTATTTCGATTTCGCATCGAGCATTATTTTTTTCATATTTATCATAAATATGTTTTTCAGGAATTACTTTCCAATTATCATCAGAAAGAATTTTTGCATCTACAAGGGTGTCAAGGATTGATGAAAGCTGATTATCAGAATCTCTGCGAACTTTATCTCCGTGCCAGAACGTAACAGTCATTTTTAATGTCATACATTCAAAAGAAACTATCTGTTTTGTCAAAAGCAGATAGTTTAATTGAGATACAACCGTATCGTGCCATTTTTGGTATCTCTGATTAGGAAATGAACGTTTTGTTTTACAGTTCATAACCCTGCTGTTCTTTTTACTTGGAACTTCACCCTGTAATGTAATCTTCATAATTTAAAGATATGAGAGATTAATCATTTGCTTAATTAAGAAAGCTGTAAAGATAGGGTAGGATTTAGATATGAACAATACACTTAAGAAAACACTTAAACATTACATTGAACTTGATATGTATGCAAATACAGTCGATGATGACCTTATTATTCTCTGGGAAGAATTAGGAATAGAGGCAGATGGTCTTATAGGTTCCCAAACCGGGTACGGAACTAAAGACGCCTATGCTCTGGTTATGAGAATGTTAAAGGAAAAGATTACTTCCTTCTGTGACAAACTAGAAGAGCGTCTTAATACAGAAGCAGAGAATGTAAAAAATAAAGAACTTGATTTCTTAAAAACTTTATATCCTGCACTTGCGGTAAACGATATAGCCACTTCTAAAATATTGTTTGCACCTATTGATAATCGAGATACTGTAAAGCAGTTCGTTGAGAGAACTAAAAAGAATATTGTACGTTCATATGATAATGCTTTAAGGTCCGGCTATCTATTCGGACAGTCTTCTCAAGATGTAAAAAATATGGTTGCTAATAATATCAAACAGGTTGAAAGAGGAATGGAGAGTGGTATAAAAACTGCTGTTCCTTCTTTTGCTAAAACTACAGACAGAATTGTTTTTCTAAAAAATGAAAAAGAAGTTACATGGTGCTCTTGTCTGGATGGAAGTGAGTGTATCGTTTGTGGAAGTTTACACGGAACTCGTTATAAATCTATCGCAGAGGCTCCAGGATTACAGCACTTTGGCTGCAGATGTATTTTGTTACCAAGTGAAGAAATCACAGAGCCTATGCCTACTTATGAAGAATATCTTGAAGAATTACCAGAAAATGAACAGAAGGAAATATTGGGTAAAAATCGTTATGACCTTTGGAAAAATGACGGTATATCACTCAAGAAATTTATAAACAATGGACGAAAGTTACGCCTTGATGAAATTGATAAATGAAAAAAAAGGCTAGGAATTACCCCAGCCTTTTTAGTTGTCAAGAATTACTTGACTACTCCACATCAGTAATTGTCATATCGTTTGTGACAGTTGTGTTGTGGATAACAACAAGTTTACTGATCGGATGCTTCTGAAGAAGTTCCATAAACTTGGTCTTGGTGTCTGCAAGAGAACCGGCAAAAGCTTCGCCAGTAGTCTCATCTGTGGCATAAACATAAGTGTTATTGCCATTCTTAATCAGAATAGAGTACATAGTGTTTACCTCCAAGTAGAATAGTAAGAGTAGAAAATCTGATTCTTAATCAGCGTGTTACTCCGCCAAAATTATCAGCCTGATTTTCTGGAAAATGATCATAATACCACGCTACCCTTTGTTTGTTTGTCCAGGAACCGTGGGCAATTCTATCCCAAACGTTTCTTACAAACGAAGGTGTTCCGACTATTAAAAGATATGCTGGTCCAAAGTATTTACTTTGAATTTGATGACCATGTTCATGTCTTATTGAAATCTCATTGGCAAAAGCATCTTTTGAGAATACTATATATTCTCCCAACGATACTCCAGACCAATTGTTATTAAACCTTCTGGCAACATAATAACTGATTGTCTTACCGTCTATTACGCGGCCTTTCACAGTCGCTTTTGTAATAAGTATTAATATGATACCTATCAGGTTCTGAATCGACTGCCATATACATAACAATACTTTCATGCAGACTCCTTGGTAAATACTTTTTTCCGTTCAGACTTACACATTTTGTATGAACGTGTTTCCAAATCGGTTCCTTTTTCTTTCAAAAATAACTGTAGATTAAGTACATCAGTGTAGGAATAAAGGGTAGTGATGTAAAAACCAGTACCCTTTTCATAACAGTGGTATTTTTGCATTTACACTCCAAGTTTTTTATTGCTTCCAGAGACAACCTCTAAGATTCTCTCTGCTGCGGAAAGCAAGTTTTACACCATCCTGTTTGAATCCGTCCTGTTCCAAAACAATAAAATACTTGGTGTTATAAACGTCTACAAGAATTGCAACGTGTCCGTATTTGTTTGTTTTGGATGAATTCCAGATAAGAACGTCACCTCTTGCGTAATCTGCAAGTGCAGAATCTACTGTGACATTTACATTTGTGCATTTATCAAAGATATCTTTTGCACCACCGTCAGCACCGAGGGCAGGGAACTGTTCAACTCCCCACACATCGTGAAAATACTGACGAGCAAGATCAACGCACTGGTACGACTTATCACCTTTGAAGTTTGCGTCCTTGTAGTCAACTTTCTTACCAAGATATGTGTTGATAAAGGTTGTCAAAGTCATTTTTCTTCCTTAACTTGATTCAAGTCCAGTTTGTTTTCTGTTTCATTATCACGGATGATATTGAAATCAACTGTACCGAGTAGAATTCCATAAGCGGTTCCACAGGCGGCCCATATTTCTGTAATTGTTGCATTAGGCATAATGTTCAGCCATTTGAGAACACTTAAACCAAAACCGATTACAACAATAATAAGTTTTCCAAGAAAAGATTTGTCTTTAACTTTCATCTCTGTTTCTCCTTGCTTTGATAACATCAAAAGTTTTTGTTTTCCTTCCGTTCTTGATTGTGTAGCGAGTTGCTCCAACAATAGGACGGAATCCAATTTTTGTACTCTTTTTCTTTTTCATTTTTATACCTTCCCTTTTAACGAACTGTCTCGTTCATTAAGACGTTTCTTAAAGGCTTCATAGATTTCCTGTGCAGAGTTACCTGCAAGGTTTTCCTGGTCGATAAGGAATATGAAGTCATCATAATTCATATCCGGGTCGATAAGTTCCTGCTGCTTGAGGATGTAGAATACACAGTACAATGGGAACTTGCCCTGTCCAGAGATATTTGCAATAGAGTTGATGATGTTTGGATCAAGTGCCATTGTTTCATAATCGTAGTTGAGATGGATTTCAACAGCACCTTCGTAGTTGTTCCATTCCTCATACCACTGAACAATCTGAGATAACTTTTCACTTACATTCCTTGCAAATGTAGCAAGTCGCGCATTTTCGCCGGAACGGTGAACGTAAGCTGATTCAGCAGTTTCTGAAGTTTTCTTGTCCGGCGCAATTGATTTCATAAAGATACCTGCGATAAGGTTCTCAATCTTATCAATTCCGTCTTTAGTGTGTTCCATACCTTCACCGGCATAAGACAAAACACCGAAACGAGCGTCAGGGTTTTCTTCAGTAATGAATACATCATCACCAAGAACAATTTCATCATCATCACCGTCTTCGTCTGTCTTTGGTGTATAACCAGTAATATAGCCTGTAGGCATTGTTACTTTATGAAGACCGTTATAGTAATCAGCCATAACCTGATAGTGATGAATGTTCATCATAGCGAGGTCATAAAGCGGCGGCTTTTCTGCAATGTCTGTAGGAAGCAGTACAAACGGAATATATGTAATCTGTTTGCCATTTATAAAAACAGGAACTGTTTCAACTGTAAAATCAGTAATCTCATCTTTGTCATTGTAAACAGGATTCCAGATTCTCTGCTCATAGAAACCTTCGTTATTAATTGCAAGGACTCTATAGCGGACATGGTTCAGAAGAGTAAATTCATCACGGTAAGCGTTTACCTTTTCCCTTAGAACTACAAGCTTCAATTTCGAGATACCAGCTGAGTTATCAAAAATTCTATTTATGATTTCCTCAGTCGGATAGTAGGTGAGGTAAGGGCGGATTCCTTTTTTTTCGGCTTCATACACTGTCATTCCAGATTCTGCTCTAGGCATATCCAGAAGCATACCGCCGTGGCCAGTCTTCAAGAGGTCATCAAACGAGTTTGAACAGAACTGATAAAGAGAATTACCTTTACCGTCTACGTTTTCAAGAAGGCCAGAATTCTTAAATTCATCAGAGCATACAACGGTTGGTGTTCGTCTGAAAACCATAGCGTGCTGCACCTGATAAGCCATATATGTAAACGGAATAAAAGGAGTACGCATTTTATAAGCGTTATATCTTGCTTTCTGAACCTCATGACATTTAT
>Ga0247611_10010587_pt1 | contig 10815 bp, 10 predicted proteins | sample 177DNAGHGhighgp2_FD_192422 | JGI IMG/M metagenome (GOLD analysis project Ga0247611, IMG submission 192422) | Sheep rumen microbial communities from Palmerston North, Manawatu-Wanganui, New Zealand - 1770 DNA GHGhigh gp2 | ecosystem: Host-associated > Mammals > Digestive system > Stomach > Rumen... | reverse complement strand
TTTTATTGAACATTTCCATCTTGAAAAATGGTTTGATGTTGATAAAATTGTTTATGATAACGGTGAAATTGCAGGAAAACCCGAACCTGATATTTATTTGCTTGCTACAAAAAACTTAGGTTTATCTCCTGAAGATTGCGTTGTTGTTGAAGATGCTGTTTCGGGTATTGAGTCTGCACAAAGAGCAGGTATCGGTAAAATTGTAGCGATTGCATCAATGGAACCTGTTAGCCTTTATGAGAAAATCCCGTCAGTACAGTTAATAATTAAGGATTTTCAAAATTATGAACAAATTCTGTCTGTGCAAAAAATTACGGCTCTTTAATTATACGATAAAATTCATTAACTCATTTTTATCGTCATCTTTATTGACAATTCCATAACCATATAACATGTTCCCGTATGCAATATTTGCTTCATGACCATGGTCAAGGATGGTTTCTCTTTCAGGATATTTGCTGTATGCTGCTAAATCTTTAAATCCTAAGGCACTATCTTCACCTGTTTGAATAAATATATCACGGTATCTAAGTGTGTTTACGTCAAGTCCGTATAAAAAGCTTTGAATTGCATCTGTTGCAGCTTCAGACCAATTTCTGTTTATATATAAGTCTTTAAAGTCATCCTGTATTAATTCTAAAGTGTTTTCAGCGATAACTTCATTTGCAATATGGGTTGAACGTATCAATTCCTGAGCGAGAATTGATGCTAAATACACTTCTCTGTAGTTGTAATATATGTCATCCGATGCCATTGTTATGTCAGAGAAAGCTTTGGTAACTTCGGTTTTTGTTGCGGTACCGTTTTGAATTGCTTCTTTTAATTCCGCAAATTCTCCGTTTTCAATAGCTGCTAATAATTCATTTTCGGAGGAATATTTTCTGTCTTGAACAAATGCACCTGCATTTAAAATGATGTTTCTGTCAGTATGATTTGATATGATGTTATTGTTATCTCCGCTGTAAGTTTTATTTAAAAATCCGTTTGCATTGCTGGAATTTGAATATTCGCCTATTACAACTTTTCCTTCGCATGAATATCTTTCAAAAATTTCATTGTCGCCGAATCCGATAGGGAAGTCACAGTTTTCTATTGCTTTTCTCATTCTTAATAGGAATGAGAGTTTTACTTCTGAATCTCCGTATTCTTTGCCTTCAGATACTTTTTTCTCGTAATTAGTAATACTATCATCAAGCCAATTTGCTAATTTTTCTATTGCACCTGTTAATATAATTGATTGAGCCTCTGTATCGTATTTGTCACTGTATTGGAGATTACTTAATATTTTTGAGGTATCGGTTTTTTTGTTTAAATTTTTGAAGGTAATTTGAGTTCCCTTATATTTTTCAAAATCAATTTTCTTTGATGTAAAATCACCAAGATTTGCAACATTGTATTCCGTAGTATTATTTCTGGTTAATTCTTCGATTCGGTCTGTTTCTTTGTTACATTTTATTATTTCTTTTTGTATACCGTCAGAAAAAACAAGCCCTTCGAGGTTTGAAAAATCAAATTTATTGTTTGTAACAGATAAAAATGACGGCATATGACATTTTGCATCTTTGAGTTCACCTAAATATTGATGTTCAATATATTCAGGTTCATCACAGCTGGTATGGATATGATTGTCATGTCCATCGCAGCTGCTGCAGTTTTGAGCTATTATTATTTTATTTTGGTTAATTTCTGTCATAATGTTTATTACCCGAATGTTTTGTAAGATCTTTCAGTATTGTTCTTTAATACGGTTTTAATACTTTCTTCTTCTTTTGTAAGTGCGTCAAATTCAGTGTCAATTTTCTTTTGATCCATTTCATATCGTTTATCTTGCATCTGAATTTCCTGCATATCTCTGTTATATTCAGCTTCTGCTTTTTCGATTAATTTGTCTTCAGCTTCATCTGTCAAAACTGTACAATTAGTCAATGCAACCGTATCATAGTAGACTCCGTTAAGCAAGATTGTTGTTGTACTTGATTTATCAGCTTCTTTTACAAGAGTATATGCACCGCTTCTTAAGCCTTCTTCTAAGGCAAGTGAATTTATCTTGAAATCAGGATCCGGAACTAATCTGTCTTCATACTTAGGTACGGTAACTAATTTCTGCTGCCAATTATAAGTAGCTTTAGCTGTTAAATCAACCGTACTTTCTACAACATCTTTGCTCAAGCCCTGAGCTTGAAGTTCATTAAGATTTAATACAGGTAATTTATTAAGTATAGCACTTGCTTGAGATTCTTTGTCGTAGCCTTCTTTACCTGCCGCTATCCAAAGTTTTGTAACAGTTCCGTCTGCTAATGTAACGGTTTGTTTTGTTAAATCTGAAGGAATTACACTAAAGCCGTTATCGTATGCCGGGTTCGTTTCGCTGTTCCAATATAAAACATCATTGTTGTTTCTTGTATCTAATGCAATAAAATTGTTAAGATTTGATTCAATTACAGGTCCCCAATTAGCCAGGTCTGTGCCGTTAATTGCTTTGCCTTTACTGTTTGTAATGCTGCCTAAGGACATACAATTTTTGATAATAGCTTCATAAGTATCATCACCTATAAAGGCATTAATTGAGTTAGAATAGTTTAATGTATCGCCTAATTTAATATTTACATCTGAATAACAATTTTCTATTACGTTATTTGTATCTCCGTATTCTGTATTTATATTAGCTCCGATAAAACCGCCGATATAACCAAAACTGTCGTCTGCATTAGGTATGCTGATTTGTCCCTGAACGCTTGAGTTTCTGATTGAACCGCCGTTGTAACCGACTATACCGCCGACGCCCGCTCTTTCGGAATCGTAGCCTTCTTCATATTCTTGGTTTGTTAAGTCACAAATTAATTTTAAGTTACTTACGTTACAATTTTCAATTAAACCGCCATTACCGAGATATCCTGCAATACCGCCTAAGCAATCTCTTTCGCTTTCAATAATAGGATCTTTGATATTTACGTTTTTAACAACACCGTATACATCTCGGAATAAACCTTGAGAACCTTTTAAACCGGTTATTGTTACACCGTTGCCGTCAAATAAACCTTGGAAGAACGGTATACCTGTGCTTTTGTAAGCAGACAGGTCAACAGTATCCATATCAAAAGTATAATTTTGTTGTAATGCGTTGTCGGTTACTCCGTTAACAGCCTCATTTTGTAATGTTTCATAAACTTTATTAAAGCCTTCTGAGATTTAATTACTATAGAATTAATTTCTTGAGATTTGCCGTTAACAGTTGTTGTATATGATTTTACCGCTAAATCTTTATCTGTTAATCCCATAGATTCAATTAATTGTTGCATTTTTTCAATGCTTCCGATTGCATTTGGTGAAGGGTCAGAAAAAGCTGGAGTTGTAACAACATTTTGAGTCGGATAAATAGCTACTTTTTCAAAACCGGCTTTAATAGTTTCAGTTTCACCGGTCGGAACTCTTTCCCATTTGTAGCCTAAGATTTTGCTGCCGTCAGATACTTTGTAACCGCTTGCAGCCAAGTTTTCTAAAGTGATATATTCACTTTGCATAACACTTCCGTCTGTGGCAAAAATGTTTGTATTAACAAATAAGCGGCTTGAATTTAAAGCTCGGATGTATTTTTCTTGAATAGCTTGAGTATCAAGTGCAAGCCTTGCTTTTGCATCTGAAACATTTTGGCCCTTCAGTGAAAGGTTATTTAGTTGTGCTGTAAGATAAAGTAATCTTGCTTGTGATGCTGACATTCCCATAATTGCATTCCTTTTTTTATTTCCTTAATACGATTTACGGATAATTTATGCAATTACTTTAATATTTTGAGGGAAAATGTTAAGAATTTGTTACAAAAGGCCACAAAGTTTTAATTTATCTTTTCTCGGTAATTTTTTTATTCGTCTTTCTTCGTGTTGAGCATCAATTTTATTATTAAATTCATGTGAGTAAACTATTTTTACAGGTTTATTTGCACGGGTGTATTTTGCCCCTTTACCGCTGCGGTGCAGTTCGAATCTCCTTTCAACATCATCCGTATACCCGCAATACAGGGTGTTATTTTCTGTTAATAAAATGTAGACATAAAATCTTTTATCCATACTTACTAATGATAACAAAAATGCCGGATTATAAATCCGACATTCATTGTATATATTATTTGATAATAAATTTAGCCTACTGATGTAAACCCGCCGCCTGCTGAGCATGAACCGCCTGCACAACCGCCTGATGCAATGCTTGCCCCGCCGACACCTCCAAAACCGCCTCCGCAGAAACCGCTTTCTGATAATGCTGCCATTGCATTTGCCCAACCCTGCATAAAGGTTGAATTATTAGCCAAATTATTTTGTCCGTCAGGACCATATGCACTAAAATCTATATTTAAAGAAAACGGATTTGTCGGAATAAACATATCATAATTGTAAACAGGTACGCTGAATAACGGACTAAAATTAGATGCGATTGAACCTGTTGTCTCTACACTTTTTTTGCCGGGCTTAACAGATGCTGCGGCTTTTACTTCACTTGCATTGCCTGTTGAAATGTTTGTCATTTTTTTAAGCTCCTCTAATATCTACTCGTCTTGTATATATAAAAAAAATATACTTTTTGAAATTTCAAGTAAGATTATTTTTGTAACATTTGTTAACATGAAATTTAAAATGAATTGATATTATGGCATTTTTTTTTATCTTGTGCTAGTATAACAACTGTACAAATAAAATAGGAGATACGACAATAGCAAACGAGACAAGACCAAAGGATAATAAAGACAAAATCCTTATTAACGAAAAAATTAAAACAAAAGAAGTCAGATTAATTGGTAAAGATGGTGAAAATATAGGTATAATAGAGACATCAAAAGCTCTCAAGATGGCCTATGAAGAAGATTTAGATTTAGTTGTTATAAGTGCAAATCAAGCTCCTCCGGTAGCAAAAATTTTAAATTACGGAAAATATAAGTATGAGCTTGAAAAGAAGGCTAAAGAAGCCAAGAAAAAACAGCATACGGTTGATGTTAAAGAAATAAAAATAAGATATAAAATTGATACGCATGACTACCTCGTACGTATAAAGAATATACAAAAATTTATTGCACAAGGAAACAAGGTAAAAGTTGTTGTCATGCTCCGAGGCCGTGAAATGCAGCATTCAAGCTTAGCTTTTGATTTGGCGAACAGGTTTATTGAAGATTTAAAGGATCAGCCTGTTGTATTAGAGAAAAAACCTATGCTTGAAGGAAGAAATGTTACAATGTACTTCGCTCCTCAGGCATAACAATTGTTTTAAGCTTAATAAAAAAGTCCTTTTCGAGTTGTTTCGGAAGGACTTTTTTAATGTATATATAAAGATTTCGTAATATTCTGTTATATTTGTAGTAAAAGACTTGAAAATTTTTTAAATATTAAGTATGATAAGTACACTTGTTCTTAAGATATGTAAAAAAACTTTAAATAGTCAGAAAATAATAGCAATCTTTAGCAAGGTAATGTTTTTATAAATATATATAAGATATGTGTAGTTAGTTATGAAAAAATAAAGTAGGAATATGGCAGTACAATCAATAAATATTTCAGACGTAAATTCTAAAAATATACATAACAAAAAAGCCCTAAAAAGTAGTGCTGTTATTAATGCTCAACCATCTTTTCAAGGTCTTGAACAGATACCTATTGCAGTTGCTGACGGTTTAACCAACGGTGGTTTTATTACTTCTTTCATAGCTCAGGATTTCTTTGGCATGGCATGCCCGAGAGTACTTGCAGGTTTTAATCGCAGACCTGTAAATAAAGAAACAGGTAAAAAAGAAGGACCTTATAATTGGAAATTCGCAACAAGAGAAGGCTTGCGTGAAATTTTAAGCGGACCTAGTGCATTTATTATTCCTGCGATTATACTTCATTTTATAAAGAAATATTCCGGAACTGCAAATAATGTACCTATCAACATGATTCAGGCTTTGGGTAATAATTTTGTTGATTATGCTGCTAAAAATCCGGAAACGCTTGATGATGTTGCCAAAACAAAGACAGAATATTATAAATCAGTATTCAAAAACGTTCTTAAGACATCCATGAATGATCAAATTCCTGCAGAACAGTTAGAAACTTTAGCGGATGATTTTACAAGAGCTACAATAGAAATAGAGCAGGCAAAAGCCAAACCGTTGTGGAAGGTTGTTGGAAATGTTAAAGTTCCTGATTCTAAACAAGATTTAACGGACAAACTGTTAGATGAATATATGAAACTTCGTAAACAGTATTTGAATCCGTCTGTTAATGAACAGGTAATTGATATAAATATCAATCCTGAAAAATATGAAACTCCTGTTGCAGAATTATTGGAAGAAGATAAGACAGGTGTTAAATTTAAAAAACTGTTAAAAACAATGCGTGATTTTTCTGATGACGTTATTGAGTCAACCGGTAATGCTATGAAAAAATGCAAAGACGGTAGTTTTGATGCTGAAAAATTCTTAAAGAGATTTGTTGATAGAAGAACAGGTTCAAGAATTTTATCTAATCTTGGCATGTGGTTAGCTGTTGTTGGTTTCTATGCATTAATTCCTAAATTATATTCAATAGGTCAAAAAGGTAAAAATCCGGCATTTGCAATGGAACATCAGGAACAGGATTCAGTTGCTCCTGAAAAAAACTTAAAATCGGATAATAAATCAAAAGCTAATAAAGATGTTGCATTTACAGGTAAAGAAGAATTGTTTACCGGTACAGCAGAAAAAGTGTTAAAATCAAGTAAATTGAAAAAGTTCATAAATCATTTTGAATTTGATGATGCTTCAATGTCTGTATCAGCAATGGCTGCGCTGTTGTACGGATTCTGTTATCCTACAAGATGGTGGCAGGCTCCTGATAAATATGACCGTAGAGAAACTAATGTTAGAGATTTAACAAGTTTTGGTGCAATCTTATTTGCTGCAAACGGGTTAGCAAGAGGTTTATCTCAAGTTTTTGAAAAGGTTTCAGGTTTGGCATTAAATATTATACCTGCAGATCATAACAAAAACTTCTATACAAGATTTATCAGGGATTACTTCTCTCCAATCAGTGGTATAAATGTACTTTCTAATAAAGAGTTGGATTCTAAGTATGTAAATATTCAGGAATACAAAAACGGTATCCATGATTTCTTTGATTTTGTCACTGAAAATGGCGGCAACTTGAAGAAATTATTACAGAAAGACAGTAAAATAGCTGAGCATGTAAAAGTTATATTAGGTAAGGATGTAAAAGATGCAGTTGATGATAATGAAATAAAAGCTGCATTTAAAAACATTGCAGAAGGAGATAAGGTAAAAATTGATGCAAAGAATGCAATTATAAATATATTCAAAGATAGTAAGAATAAATTTGTAAGACATGCAAAACTATATAACAGTACCTTTACTTTTGCATCAACCATAGCTCTTGTTCCAATGTTTATGATTTGGTTGGCGAGAACTTGTGATAAGATGACAAGAAAGGCAAGAGCAAGAGATTTAGAAAAACAAATTGCGGAAAATCCTTCAAAGTTATATGCAGAACCTTTAGTTTCTGATGACGTGAATGACAATGGTGTAAAAACTTTTGCTGCCAACAAGATAACAATGCAAGGTTTTCTTAAGAGATAAGAATTAAGATATATTGAAATCTTGTAATTAAACTATTTTTTCTATATAATTAATTTATGGATATGAAGAAATTACAATTAAACGGTTTTGAAATAGGCGGGGACAAGCTTACAATACTTGCCGGTCCTTGTGCGATTGAGAGTCAGGAAGTTTTAGAAGAAACTGCTGAACATTTGAAAACGGTTACCGAGAAACTCGGTATTAATTATGTGTTCAAGTCTTCTTTTGATAAGGCCAATAGGTCTTCCATAACTTCTTATAGAGGTCCCGGAATAGAAAAGGGCCTTGAGATGTTACGTATGGTCAAGGAAAAATTTGAGTTACCTATCGTAACAGATATTCACTTGCCTGAACAGGCTGCATTAGCTGCTGAAGTTGCAGATATTATACAAATCCCGGCTTTTCTGTGCAGGCAGACAGACTTGCTGGTAGCAGCTGCAAAAACAGGTAAAATAATAAATATTAAAAAAGGGCAGTTCTTATCTCCTGAACAAATGGAGCCGCTTATCAGAAAAGTTGAAGATAGCGGTAATTATAACATCATGCTGACAGACAGAGGAACGACCTTCGGATATAACAATTTGGTTGTAGATTTCAGGAGTATTCCTATTATGCAGTCTTTTGGTTATCCGGTAGTTTTTGATGCAACTCATAGTGTTCAGTTACCGGGTGCAAATGGTGTATGCTCCGGTGGTGATAGAAGATTTGTTCCTATTTTGGCAAAATCTGCTATGGCAGCGGGTGCTAATGTTTTATTCTTTGAAATTCATCCGGAACCTGATAAAGCTTTATGTGACGGTCCTAATATGATTTCATTAAATGATGTTGAAAAATTATTCACTGTTTGCAGAGATATATTTGAACTTGTGAGAAGTTAGTCATGAAAATAGAAAGATTTATCGCAGGGCCTGTTGATGCAAACAATTATCTAGTCTGGGATGAACAATCCAAAGATGCTGTTTTGATTGATTGTTCTGATTATAGAGAAGATATCTTAAATCGTATTAGTGAAGAACATCTTAATATAAAATATATTCTTTTAACCCATGGCCATTTTGATCATATTTTGGGATTAAACGAGATGAATGACATTTTGAAGGCTAAGGTTGGTGTAAGTCGTTCTGATGCAATATTATTGGATAGTGTTGCTCAAATGTGTGCATATTTTGGCTTGCCTGCTGCTTCTTCTCAAAAATATGACTTTTTTGCCGATGAAAATACAGAAGATTTACGCATAGGTAATATTAAAATAAAAGTGTTAAATACTCCCGGACATACTGAAGGCGGTTTAAGTTATTTAATAGATAACTGCGTTTTTACGGGTGATACTTTATTTAAAGGTTCTTATGGCAGAGTCGATTTGCCTGGAGGTAATTTTAAGACTATTAAGAACAGTTTGGAAAATGTATTATTTGAATTGCCTGAGGAAACGAAAGTTTATCCCGGACACGGAGATTTCTCGAATATTGAATTTGAGAAAAAATACAATGATATTAATATATAAGAGGATATTATAATGAAGGAACAATTAGAAAAGATTTACTCATTAGCGGTTGCGGATATAGAAAAAGCTGAAACGATTGTTGATTTAGACGAAATCAGAAATAAATATCTCAGCAGGAAAGGTGAATTTAACGAAATTAAGAAAAATTTGAAAAATTTATCTGATGAAGATAAGAGAATTGTCGGCTCTTTGGCAAATGAGATAACTCACAAACTTGAATCCTCAATTCAGGATAAGCATGATGCTTTTTATAAAAAAGAATTAAATCTTAAATTGCAAAGTGAGAGAATTGATGTAACTTTACCGGGAAAATTCATTCCGAGAGGAAAAGTTCATCCTCTTACTTCAACTACAAATGAAATTGTTACTATTTTACAAAGTTTGGGTTTTTCTGTTGTCCCGAGTAAAGATTCGCCTGAAGTTGAGACAGAATACTTTAATTTTGATATGTTAAATATTCCTCAAGATCATCCGGCAAGGGATATGCAGGATACTTTTTTCACAACTTTAGCTCCTAACGTTGTATTGAGAAGTCAAACTTCCGGTGCTCAAATTCACGTTATGGAAAACCAAAAACCTCCAATTCGTGTAATTTCTCCGGGCAGAGTTTATCGTAACGAAAATATTAATGCTCGTAAAAATAATTTCTTCCATCAGATTGAAGGTTTATACGTTGATAAAAATATTACGTTTGGCGATTTAAAGGGTGTTTTGAACGAATTTATAAGAATATATTTCGGTGCAAGCCGTCCGACAAGATTCAGAAGCAGTTTTTTCCCGTTTACCGAACCGTCTGCTGAAGTTGATGTTCAATGTATTATGTGCGGCGGAAAAGGCTGTAAAACTTGCTCAGGAACCGGCTGGTTAGAAGTCCTTGGTGCAGGTATGGTTGATCCTAACGTATTAAAGGGTGTAGGTATTGATCCTGAGGTATATTCAGGTTTTGCCTTTGGTATGGGTGTTGAAAGATTAGCTATGTTAAAATATGCTATTGATGATATCCGTCTTTTCTTCAATGATGATGTCAGATTTTTAAAACAATTTTAAATAAGGAAACTATATACAATATTGCAGTAAAAATCTCTCCTATGGAGAGAAAAATTTGTTAGCGAAACTATGTTGAGCTTACAAATTTGTAGAGGGTTATTTTTATACTTTAAACGTTATACCCTCTCTTGAATTTCTAAATTTCGTCATTGGCTCAAATTGAAATTCTTTTCTCAAACAATTAATATATTTTTATTTTAAATGTAAATTTATGTAAACCTGTAAATTACACTTATATTGTTATTTTAAAAGATTTCTATCTTTATAAAAATATATATTCTAAAGTTTTTGGTGTAAAAATTCGTATAAGTGGGTATATATGTACTATTAAGAGATTTAAGGAGTGAATGATGACTAGAAAAATAGCAAATGGTGTTAAGAAACAAAGAAAATGCTCTGTTTTGGCGGCTTTGTTAAGTTTATTGGTTTTTGGTACCGGTGCAAATGCAACTGATATCCAAATTGACGGACAGGCCGTTAATCCTGTAAATGGTGCGTATAACTTAACTCCACATGCATATAACGGCAAAACCGGTTTTGCAAAGTATTCAAAATTTGATTTGAGTAATGATGCTATTGCTAACTTTATTTTTAGAATATATAGTACAAATTCATTGGGTGATATACAAGGATATCATGATTTAGATACCTTTGTTGCCGCTGTACAAGA
>Ga0247611_10010586_pt1 | contig 10817 bp, 7 predicted proteins | sample 177DNAGHGhighgp2_FD_192422 | JGI IMG/M metagenome (GOLD analysis project Ga0247611, IMG submission 192422) | Sheep rumen microbial communities from Palmerston North, Manawatu-Wanganui, New Zealand - 1770 DNA GHGhigh gp2 | ecosystem: Host-associated > Mammals > Digestive system > Stomach > Rumen ... | reverse complement strand
GCCTTATAGGTGTTGCGCAGCTGGTCGTGGATGGGCTGCACGAGGCGCCGGCAGAGGGAGAGTCTGCCTTTGCCGGCGGATGCGGGTGCCGTGACAAAGAGGAATAGGTTGGGGAAAACCTGGCGGCCGCCATAGACGCCGAAGATCTTGGGGAGGCAACTGGAGAAGGAGACGATGGAGCCCAGGAGGAGGACGTCGGCATCTTCGTCGGAGTTGGCCTGGCGGACTACGGCTTCGAGCAGATCCGGCAGGTGGCCGTAGAGTTCCTGGGAGAAGGTGGGCATCGGCTCTGGGCCGGGCGTTTCCATCAAAGCATCAGTTCCATCGGTTCCATCAGTTGATGGAAGTGGTTTGGCAGGTTTCGGGGGCCTGATGCTGACGTTGATGCCGTTTTCTTTGGCGAGCTGGAAGAAGCTTTTGGGCGTGACTCCGTGGCCGCGGGCCTTGAGGCAATTGTTGTACTGGGTGTCGGCCTCCTGGGCGTTGTAGCCCGAGTAGAAGCGGCTGAGACGGTGAAAGTATGACCTGCCGCCTTCGCCCAGGGCCTCAACGAGGGCGAAGCCGAGACGGAGCCAGTCGGCGTAGGTGGCCGTGATGTCAGTGCCGGTTGCCTCTATGCGGCGGGTTATCTCCTCTATCTGTTCTTCCAGGGAGGAGGTCCAGCTGCTGTTAGTGGGCGCCACGGCCAGCGGATTGCGTTCTTTGGGCTTTTCAGGCTCGCAGAAGGCTTCCGGAAGGTCGTCTTGCCAGTCGGCAGGGTTGAATTCACTGTTCATCGTTGAGGTATGCTTTCGGGTCCCAGGGGAGGAAGCAGGCGCGGCAGATGTCTTTGCCTGATTGGTCTACGGGGATGTTGTAGGTCTTGAAGACATAGTTGGCCACTGCGCGGAACCATTCGGCATGACCGCACTTGGTCAGATCGATTTCTACAATCCATTTGAGGCCGTCGCCGGAGGGGCTGCGGAAGAGGAGGCGGGTCTTGAGCTGCCGGTCGGCTTTAAGGGCCTGGAAAAAGTCTTCAAGGTGCTGTACGTGGTCGAAGTCCAGGCAGAGGAGACCGCTATGTTTGATGAGCTTGTCTTCCTTGCGGGCATTGAAGGTGCCGGAGAAGGTGCAGTAGTCAAAGCGGTCTGCTTTGAACGCGCGCGCTTTCCTTTCGTCCTTGATGCTCCGGAGGTCCAGGGTGCGGTTCTTGGCGTAGCTGCCGATGATGTAGTTGAAGGCGTCCTGCAGGGTGATCTGCTTGTATGGGATGGTGTTACGGATGGGCGCTTTGTAGAAGGAGAAGTAGGGTTCCTCGATGAAGGGAGTCTGGAAGAGAAGGCCTTGCTTGGGTTCTTCGCCAAGGTGGAGGTAGAGTTCCTGATTGATGATCTGCAGGAGCTCCTCGCCATCTTTCTTGTAGAACCGGGCGGCAAAGTCAAGGAAGTTGCCGTCTGGGATGTGGCCGGAGGAGTCGTGATGCCGGGCGAGGCGGTCCGGAAGGCGTGTGCCGTTTGGTATCTTTTCCATCCAGATGTGGAGACTCTGGTGGGAGTTGTCCCAGGGGTTCTTAACCCAACCGCATTCGTCTCCCTTTACGTACATCAGGGTCTCTTCTGGGTAAAAGTTCCGGAGGATGTGGGTATAGACGGTGGTGCCGTAGTGGGTGTCGCGGATGACGTTCTCGCGGGTGAGATGGCGGTCTTTGGGAATCATAGGCTATCTCATCCTGCGGGAGTTGACATAGTCGATGGCTTCGTCTTGGATTTCCTGGGCGGTGGGGGTGCGGCGGGCCTCGGCCCAGATGTCGATCTCATCCTTGCGGAAGAGCAGTTTTTTCGAGCGTTTGTAGTAGGGGATGAGTTTGTCGTAGACCCAGCCGTAAACGGTGGGCTTGGCAGGATGGTCCGGGAGGTAGGCGCAGAGTTCCGGGACAGTGAGCCAGATGACGCCGTCTTCATCGGCCTCGAGGTCTTGCTTCTTTTCGGTCTGAGGGTCCTGCAGTTTTTCTTCAATGCGGTCGAGGCGTTCAATGATGTCGCTGACGGCCCGGGGGACTTGCTCCAGGGTGAGAGGAGCGGAGGTGGGTGCTGTTGTGTTTTGCATTTGTGTTGGCACCGACGGGCTTTATGGGTATAAAAAATGTTCACCCCGCCGGCAAGGCAAAGGTGAACAAAAACGAAAGGTGGAAGGGGTCGAGCAACCCCTTGCTGCCGGGGTTACTACTTTATTTTAGTTCGTTTATCTGATTGTTAATTGGATGTTTAGCCGCTCAAGCAGGGAACAGGCGTCTTGAATCTCATCGGATTGTGCCCGGCTTAGCTCCCCGCTGGAAAGGTAGTGCCGGATGGTGTTGTAGGAGTAGCCTGTCAGGTAGTGGATGATGGCGGCTGCATCTGTGAGGTTGTAGTCTCGGCCATCGGCCCCCATTCCGGCTTTGCGAAGAAGCTGGTTGAGGATTTCCGTGGTTGCTTTCTGGGTGCGGTGGCTTTGACCTGAGGATTCCGGGCCAGGTGTGGTTCCTGACTCGAAAGTGTTTTTTTCTTCCATTATGTCGCGCAGGATGTCTTTTTCGGCCTGGCCGATAAGCTCACCTATGTTTGCGAGTTGCTCGTAGAGGTGATTGAGTTTACCATTGGTTATATAGTTCTCTACATCCTGACTGTCCAAATAGATGACGTGTCTTGGTATCATAGTACTATTTTCTCCTGATAGTGATACTCTCGGCAGCTTTTCGTTTCTTTTGGTCCATTACTTCGGTGTAGATCTGGGTTGTGGAAACGTTGCGATGCGTGAGCATCTTGGAGACGGTGTAGATGTCAGTACCTTGATCCAGGAGGAGGGTGGCGTTGGTGTGACGGAAACAGTGGAAGGTGATGTGCTTGGTAATGCCGGCATCTTTGAGCCAGACTTGCATGTGGTGCTGGGTCATCTGGCGGGTGAGGCCTTTGAAGACGGTTCCTTTGGCGCGTCGTCCGCAGAGTTCCAGCGCCTCTGCGGATATGGGAAGGGTTGTTTCGGTGTCGGTCTTCTCGGTCTTGAGGCGGAGGCAGGCTCCGCCATCGGGGTAGCTCTCGATATTCTCCCACCTGAGTGCCAGGATGTCGCTGATACGCAGCCCGGTTAGACAGCTGAACAGAGACGCCGCTTTAAGTACGGGAATTTCGCAGGGGGTGTCGGCCAGCCTCTGGAGTTCCTCAAGTGTGAGGTATTCGCGTCGTGTCTCCACGTCAGGGATGGATTCCAGGTATTCGTTGACGTTCTCGTTGATGAGATGGTCACGGTAGGCTATGTTCAGGAGTGCCCGGAATGTGGAATAGTAGCCGGAAGCGGAGTTCTGGCTGAGTTTTTTCCCTTCATGCGTGAGCATGGTGGCGTCCAAAAGATACTGGCGGAAGCCCATGCAGAGTTCGATTGTTATGTCGGCCATTGTGCACTGGCCATTGACATATTCGTAGAAGTAGTTGTAGGCGAACGCCCAGTTTTTGTTGTTGTTCTCAAGCTGGGTGCGATACCATTTGAGGAAGTCCATCTTGGCAGTGGCCTTGTCTACGAAACCATATTGCTCGTTGAGGATGGATATCTCGCGCTGGGAGCGGATGCCCTCGGCAATGCGAAGCTTCTTTGCGTTCTCCTCGCGGTCCTGGATGGTGCGGGGACTCTTGATGAGGTAAATGCCCAGATATTCTCTGCGTGAGAGCTTGAGTGTCTTGGGATTACGGACGGCAGGGTAGAAGTCCAGATAGAGCGTTACCTTGCCGCTTGGGAGTAGTCTCTTTCGGAGTGTTACTTTTGGTGCTGACATAGGCTATGGTTTTTTGAATAATCTGTCGAGTTCGGACTTTTTGTACCAGACGAATCGCCCCTCCGTCTTTACCTTGGTGACCTGAGCAGCCTTGGTGTAATCCAGGAAGGTCTGCTGCGTGATGTGATAGTGCTTGAGGGCATCTTTGCCGCGCATGTAGTCACGGCGGATTTCTTTGGGAATCTTCGGGGTCTTGTCTTTGAAAAGTGCGTCCAGGTCTTTCTTTTTGTAGTACTTGAAATGGCCGGAGTTAACAAATTCAAGTTCAAGACCTTTTGTTTTATGTATAAATGTGTTGTTTGAAATGTGATAATATTTGAGTGCATCTTGCCGGCTAAGGTAGTAGCGGTCCAGTTTGCCAATGGTTTTTCTGGCTTGATCCCATTCTTTTCTGGATACGAGACGGAGTCGGCCGACCATTTGCGTTGGGATGCTGTGCTGGCCGATGATGGTGAGAACGCGTTTCTCCGAGAGGTTGTGAGCGGCTTCCAATTCATCCATGGTGTACCATTGCTTGCGGTCGTAAGCAGATTTGGGAGGGAAGATGCGCTCCAGGTCTTTCTTTGGGAAGAAGGCTTTGCCTCCTACGAGGGTGCTCTTGATGCCGTAGCGTTTGGCTTTTTCATAGAGCCAGGCTTTTGTAACGCCAAAGCGGGTAAGGGCGTCTTGTAGAGAGATGACGGAGCTTTCCTCGAGATTGAGGGGCTGGGGTGACTGGTCCTGCAGTGGCTTCAATTGTTCAATGGGGATCCGGATGGTCCGTTTTGTGAGTCGGATGGGGGAGAGCTTGCCTTCTTCAATCAGTTTGTATATGGTGGGGCGGCTGACATTCAGCAGCCGAGAGGCATCAGAGATGGAGAGGCTTTGCTTACCGGTGAGGCCGGCTTGATCTTGCTTTCGAGCTTCGATGGCACGGCTTACTTTGATGCGCTCCCGTTCGGCTTTGTCTTTGGCAAGGTCTCCGCAGCGGGAAGAGCAGAAGTATTGCGCCCGCGTCCTGGGGACGAAGGGCTTGCCGCATTGCTGGCAGATTCTCTTTCCACTGTTTTTATCCGATTCCATTTTACCAGAAGATGTTTTTGAGGATGGTGTGTTTCCGTGTTATTTGGTCTGAAAAGGGCTGTATTTTGCTTTTCTTTGTAAATATTTGTAAAAAAGTAAACTATTTTGATTGTTGTCAAAATTCTTGTACCACGTATGGTACAAATGTGGTACAAAAATAAGCAAAATAAAGCGAAGTAACAAGAATAAAGACAAAAATCGCTGAAACTATTTTTGCATTAAGTTTCAGCGTGTTATATTTGATTATTTGAGGGAAATTTTGCTTTGGAAATGGCGGTCTATTTTCCGATGCAATGCTTCTGAAAGATGGAGTGGAGGAGGGTTTCGGGGGAGAGGCCGAGGTCGGAGCCGAGGATGAGATTGATGCTGGCGATGGCTCGGCGAAGGTCTTCCGCCACGAGGTCGGAGGGGATGGGAGAGAGGAGGGAAGTGTGAACATCGGCGAGTGCAGAGGCCGCATTTTCCAGCGCTTCATAGTGCCGGAGGTTTGTTACAAAAGTCGAATCTTCATCATTGACGAGGTCTTTGAGACGTGATGTCATGGCCTGTTTCAGCGCTTCCAATCCGATTTTATGTTTTGCAGAGGTTTTTATAACAATGCATTTATTATCAATACGCGAAACAAACTCGTTAATATTGTTAACAATTTTGTTAATATCGTTTTGCGATACAGAATCGATCTTATTGACCAAGAGAATGAGGGACTGCACTGAAAAATCAATATGAGGAAGCAGTGTCTCTAAATTGTTCAAAAGGACGGATTCTTCCTCGCTCCCATCCAGAACTTCCAATACGATGGAAGCCTCAGAAATCTTTTGGAAAGTGCGGTCGATTCCCATCTTTTCAACGATCTCGGAGGTCTCCCGGATTCCCGCTGTATCGATAAAACGGAAAAGCACTCCGTCGATATTGACACGTTCCTCGATGGTGTCGCGCGTGGTTCCGGCAACGTCGGAAACGATGGCACGTTCTTCTCCGACAAGGGCGTTGAGCAAGGTGCTCTTTCCGGCGTTTGCAGCTCCGACAATGGCGACCGGAATACCATTCTTGATCATGTTGCCGGCCTGGAAAGAATCCGCCAGGCGGGAGACATGGGCGGCCGTTTCTTCGACGAGGCCGACCAGGCGGCTTCTGTCAGCAAACTCCACTTCCTCTTCGCTGAAATCCAATTCTAATTCCAGCAGGGATGCCATCTCCAGCAGTTCGCTCCTCAGCGAAGCCAATTCTACAGAATAACCGCCTTTCATCTGTTTCATGGCAACCCGGTGCGATGCGGAAGTGTTGGATGAAATAACGTCAGCAACAGCTTCTGCCTGAGCGAGGTCCATCTTCCCGTTCAGGAAAGCTCGTTTTGTAAACTCACCCGGTTCCGCCATGCGGCATCCCGCTGCCAGAAGAAGCCGTATCAGCTCGGAAACGATGTAGGAGGAAGCATGGCAGCTGATTTCGACGGCGTCTTCGCCCGTGTAGCTATGCGGCGCTCGGAAAACAGACACCAGAACCTCATCCAAAAGAGCCTTTTCGGCTTCGCTCGAACGGACATCCTTGTCATTTGGACCCAACGAAGCGCGCTCATACACTTCGCCGAAATGAATGGTGTAAGTCTCCGCCCCAGAAACGGTTCCGTGCTTTAATTGAACCACTTCATCAACTATGCGGAAACTGTCCGGACCGCTGATGCGTACGATGGAAATTGCTCCGGTCCCAGGGATGGTGGCCGGAGCAACGATGGTGTCTATGTAGAGATTCTTCACTTCGTTCAGAATGACAATAATCGTATCGTTCAGAATGACAATAATCGTATCGTTCAGAATGACAATAATCGTATCGTTCAGAATGACAATAATCGTATCGTTCAGAATGACACTAATCGTATCTGCCGAATTTGGACATGTTGTCAATCAAGTCCTTATTCGTCTTGAATTCGTCCATGTGCTGCTGCATCCAGGTCATGGCCTCGACCGGATTCATGTCGGAAAGGAGCTTGCGCAGAATCCAGATGCGGTTGTTCGTGTAAGGATCATAGAGCAGATCGTCACGCCGCGTGGAGGAAAGCACCAGATTGACAGCCGGGAAGATACGCTTGTTGGAAAGGTTCCGGTCCAGCTGGAGTTCCATGTTGCCGGTTCCCTTGAATTCTTCAAAAATGACATCGTCCATCTTGGAACCGGTCTCGGTCAGAGCCGTGGCCAGGATGGTCAGCGAACCGCCACCTTCGATATTGCGGGCGGCACCGAAGAAACGCTTCGGCTTCTGCAGGGCATTGGCATCGACACCGCCGGTCAGCACCTTGCCGGAAGCCGGCTGAACGGTGTTGTAGGCACGTGCAAGGCGGGTGATGGAGTCAAGCAGGATGACGACATCGTGGCCGCATTCTACCAGGCGGCGGGCCTTGTCCAGAACCATATTGGCCACTTTTACGTGGCGTTCTGCGGGCTCGTCGAAGGTGGAGGCGACGACTTCGGCCTTGACGCTGCGCTGCATGTCCGTGACTTCTTCCGGCCGCTCGTCAATCAGGAGTACGATTTCATATACTTCGGGATGGTTGTCGGAAATGGCATTGGCGATGGCCTTGAGAAGCATGGTCTTACCCGTTTTCGGCTGGGCGACGATCAGTCCGCGCTGTCCTTTTCCGATCGGGGTGAACATGTCCACAATGCGGATGGAAGGATCTTTCTCGTGTCCATGGCCGAGCAGATTGAATTTCTCGGTCGGGAAGAGGGGGGTCAGGAAGTCGAACGGAACGCGGTCGCGCACGAATTCAGGCGTGCGTCCGTTGATGAACTTGATCTTGACCAGCGGGAAGTATTTGTCGCCTTCTCTCGGAGGACGGATTTCACCGGTGACGGTATCTCCGTTTTTCAGGGCATTCTGCTTGATTTGCTGCTGGGAGACATAGATGTCGTCAGGAGAATTGAGATAATTGTAGTCGGAGGAACGGAGAAATCCGTAACCGTCCGGCATAATCTCCAGCACACCCGTGGCTTCTACGGAGCCCTCGAACTCGATGCGCGGTTTCTGAGGCTGCTGCGGCTGGGCCTGTTGCTGCTGGGGCTGTGCGGGACGCTGTTGCTCTTTTCGGGGCTGCTGCGGCTGCGGTTTTTTCTGGGCCGGATCTTCTTTCAGGTCGTCAAACAGCTCCGTGATGAACTTCCTGCCATCCTCTTTCGGCGCCTCCTTGGGAGCGTCTTTCGGCTCAGCCGACGCTTCTTCCAGGTCGAGTTTCACAGGCTCCGCCGTCTTTTTGACCCGCTGGCGTTTGGCACGGGGCTGGGCGGCGGGCTCGGCCTTGACGGCCGCCTCTTCTTTCGGCTTCTCGGCAGCCACTTTTTCCGCGGCCGGTTTTTCAGCCGCCGGCTTCTCGGAGACAGGCTTCTCTTCTGCCTTGCGGCCGCGTTTCTTTCCGGTCTGGGCGGGTTTCGCAGCTTCCTCTACGGGCTTTTCGGCCGGTTTCTCGTCCTTCTTGGCCGCCTTTTCCTGCGTCTCTTCCTTCCGGGGGCGTCCACGTTTTCTGGCGGGCTTGTCCTCGGCGGGTTTCTTGGACTCGATGATGGCCTGGGAATCAAGAATCTCTGGGATCAGCTGCTCGACGGGACGTTTGCTCGCATTCTTGATTTCAAACTGCGTGGCAAGAGTTCTCACTTCATTCTCACTCATTGCCTGTAATTCACTAAATGTATGGGGCATAAATTAAGAATATAAATCTATTGACGGAAGAGCCGAACGGCCGTTCCGGATGCAAATGTACGCAAAAAAATCGAATCTGCAAAAAGCTTAGCGAAGCATGTTGTCCATATAGCTGTCGCTCTTCTTGAAACGCAGTAAATCAGCCAGTGCCGAGGCGTTTGCAGCGATGCGGAAACTATAGGATTTCCATTGTCCGGCCGGGACCCATGACACGGCGATGTTGAAGCAGTGCAGGTCGTAGGTGGCGCTGATCTGGGTCGTTGTCATCTTCATGGCCATGACGTCGAAGCCGGAGGTGGCCTGAATGTTCAGGCGCGGAGTCAGCTTGATATTTCCGGAGAGATTCAGCGTCTGGGTGATCCGGTTGTTGGGAATCAGCTGGTTGTTGGTGTACTGATAGCTCTTGGAATAGTTGAAGCTGTAGCTGAAATTGATGGACCAGGGCGCATTCGGATTCATATAATAGACATATCCGCCCGGAATGTACTCGCCCGTGATGGGGTGGTAGTAGATACGCTGGTAGGAGTTCGCATCGCCGGATGAGCCGCCGCCGTTGGCATCCTTACGCCCGTCGTTTCCGTTGATGGCGCCTTTCCCGTTCAGGGAATAGGAGAGGGACGCGCTGGCGTTGGTCAGACGAAGCGGAACACCGGTCGCCACGATGTTGAACTTGTTGATTTTCTGGCCCCGCTCATTGATGGCATAAGGGTCAAAATTCAGGTTTCCGCTGAGATTGAGCTTGCCGAACAGGTTGGTGGACACGCTCATGCCGATGTTGGACATCTTGAGCGAGTCAGCCAGGAAGTTGTAGCTGCCGTTGAAATTCAACTGGTCCAGCAGTTTCACCTTCTTTGAACCGGTGCCCGTCGTGTCACGCAGGTCCCGTACCTTGGCTTCCAGGTTGTTGCCCAGGGAGAAGCTCATGCTTCCCGTCTTGCCGCGGCCGGGCGGAGAGACGGAATTGTGGTTGCCGGACAGGCTGTAAATATTATAATAAGTAACGTCATGGAAGGACCCCCGCTTGTCATAATACGGGTCCAGGGTACGCCAGCCATTGAAGGGGAGGCCTTTTTCAGGACTGTATGAAATCGAAAGGGAAGGGGTGATGACATGGCGGATGGCCTGGACCGCACGATGCTTTCCGAAGTTGAACATACCGTACAGGCGCGTGGACATGGACATGCTTCCGGAATAGGTATGCGTCGCGCCGAAATAGTTCAGGGCGGTGCCCGGATCCGTCACGACTTTCTGGGCCTGGACATAATTGCCCTCCTTGTCCGTGACCATGAGGGGCGTCCCGTCGGTGTTGTATTCCGGTTCCAGCGTCTGCTTTCCGGCGGAGAACATCCAGTTCATGCCGTACTGGACGCTCGGTGTCACGTTGATGTACTTGAAGAGCGTGAAGTTCGGCAGGCCGATCTGGAAATTGTGGCTCATTCCGTTGTTGAGCCGCTCCAGCGCCTTGACACCCAGTGAGTCGCCGAACTCTTTCTTGCGATATACCACGCCTTCCGGGCTGGTTTCCGTTACATGGTGGCCCTCTCCATCCATCACGTAGTCCTGCATATCCCGCATCTTGAAGTTGATACGGTTCTGGAGCGAGGTGGAGTATCCGAAGGATATCTTCTCGTAAAAGCGTTCCTTGCCGACACGGACCTTCCGCTTGAAAGGATAGAAACGGGTCACGGACAGGGTGACGTTCGGCAGTGTGAAACTATAGCTGGAGTCCCGCGTATTCTGGTTATGCAGGGCGTTCACCGACAGGTTCACCTTTCCGTTCCAGTTGTGGGAATAGGAAATGGACGAATTGACGATATTCTGCTGGGCCTCGGTCACGGACCTGGAATTGTACCGGCCGTTCGACGGGCTCGAGAAATTCACCGAAGCGCTGAAGGACGTCCCTGGATGGGCCTTCGGGTCCTGGGTGTGGGACCATCGGAGACCGAAGTTACGGGACTGGGTGAAGTCCGCGCTGCCTTTCTCGCCGGCCTGGTCATTGGAGAAGGTGAGGGAGAAGGAGCCGTTGAACTTGTAATTGACTTTGTATCGGGAGTTTACGTCAACAGCCCAGGAGCCCAGCGTGTAGTAACTGCCGGTCAGGGAAAGGTCGAAGTAGTCGCCGAAGACGAAATACATGCCGGCGTCCCGTACGTAGAAGCCGCGCGCCACTTCCTCGCCGAAGGTCGGCATCAGCATGCCGGTCGCCCGCGTCGGCTTCTTCGGCACGAAACCGAAGGGGAGTCCCAGCGGGATGGGCACGTCCGCGATGACCGGATAGGCA